>Ga0126370_10000574_pt1 | contig 15509 bp, 10 predicted proteins | sample PanSoiMetaPlot_3_FD_92586 | JGI IMG/M metagenome (GOLD analysis project Ga0126370, IMG submission 92586) | Tropical forest soil microbial communities from Panama - MetaG Plot_3 | ecosystem: Environmental > Terrestrial > Soil > Tropical forest > Bulk soil | place: Panama | collected 2016-02-17 | reverse complement strand
CGCGCCGGTCGGCGGAGCAACAGTAGGATCGATCGGCAAAGACGAAATCGGAAATGGCTTGGTGGCGCTTCCTACGCTGTACACCGGATTGAACGGTGCGTTCTGATCGGTGCGGTAGCCGAGTGCATCCTGCAAATCGTTATACATTCCGAACCCCGCACGAATCACCGTCTTCTCGTTCAAGGGACTCCAAGCCAGACCGACTCGGGGTTGCGGAAGAAATTTGGCATTGTTCACCGTGAACGATGACCTGCCAACATTGGGGGTGTCTGAGATCACCCCATTGGGGAAAGTGTAGTTGGCTGCGCGGCCATGCGCTTCGTTCCAACCAGTAGTGAACTCGTCTCGAAAGCCGAGAGAGAGGGTCAGCCGGGGAAAAATACGCATCACATCCTGGGCATACCATGATCCGAAAACCGACCGCCAGTTCATCTCAGTTGGCGATGGATCCCATAGAAAACTTGACATCGATCCCGCAAGAAAGTTGGTCAAGCTCGAAAACGTCGCCTGCCCGTTCTGGCTTAGCGCTATGGTTTCGTTGGACTGAAACGGCTGGAACCAGGCTCCAAACGTCAACTGATGGCGTCCGCGAGTCATGGCGACCCGATCTTCGAACGTGAACAGATTTCTCGCAATGCGGAGATTACTTCCATTATTGCTGCCCCCAAGGCCAATCGCAGCTTGCGGATTTGATGCTGCGCTTCCACCCACCACAACGGCGCCCACGGGACGCCCCACTAAGAATCCATTCACGGTTGCCGCTGGCGTTCCCGGCGTGGGCTCGCCCGTGAAGAAATATCCAGCGCGGGAATATCCCACTCGTGCGTCGTTGACCGCAGAACCTGAGAACGAATGTGTTTCGTCCAGGCTGAATACCTGCTCGCGCAAGGTAAGAATATCCGCGCTGTACGGATCCAGCGGGGTCTCCGTGAAATCATTCCCATCGTCGATCGTGTAGACGCCCGAGAGAGAATCGCGCGACGAAATGTTGTGGTCAAGTCGTACGGTCCCAAAATCCTCGCGAATCGTCTGTAGCGGGCTGCTGAAATACTGCGCAATTCCACAAGCTGGATTACAGGCTTCGATCGGCGATTCAGGCCACAAATTCAAGAGAGGCCGAACCTCGGCGACAGCGCTCGCCCGCGATGCGTCATCGGGAACGAACGCTGCTGAGGTTTGGCGCAGATGCTGGCGAAGTCCCTCGTAATTGCCGAAGAGGAAAGTCTTGCCATTTCTTAGTGGCCCCCCAAGCGCCGCACCAAACTGGTTTCGCTGGAAGGGCGGAGCAGAGCCCTGATCAAAATAATTCGGCGCGTCCAGCGCGCTGTTTCGAAGAAAGTCGTACACGCTGCCGTGAAGTTCATTGGTTCCGGATTGCGTCACAATGGTGACTTGTCCACCGGGGCGCTTGCCATACTCGGGGCCATACGAATCACGCAACACATTGAATTCCCGCACAGCATCCACCCCGAGCAACTGCTGACTGCTTCCACCCGGCTGCATATTGTTTTCCGCCGCGCCCGTAAATTCCACCCCGTTCAACAAGAAAATATTCTGCTGTGGGCGATTGCCGGATACAGCAAAGTTGTTCCCTGTCGTCGAATTCGAAACACCAATGCCGCCCGTCTTCTCCCACGTGAAGTTCACAACTCCAGGATTGAGCGTAAGCAGCAGATCGTAGCTGCGTCCATTAAGAGGCAGATCCTTGACTTCTCTTTCGCCAACCAGGCCTGAGATGTCTTGCGTGGTCAGACTCACAACCGGAGCATCTTCCATGACCTTTACCTGCTCGCTAACTTTTCCCACGCGAAGAGTCAAATCAGCGCTTGCATCTTGTCCCACTGCAAGACGAATACCCGATCGGATGCCTTCCGCAAAGCCGTCTTTGGTGACCCGAACCTCGTACAACCCAACTGGTAACGCAAAGAAGGTGTAGCGGCCACTCGAATCTGTCGAGGCGGTGCGCGAAATGCCTGTATCAAGACTTTTCTCTGTGACGGCCGCTCCGGAAACAGCTGCTCCGGACGGGTCCGTAATGGCTCCAGACAGCCTCGCTGAGACTTGAGCGACCGAGAAGCACACTGACAAACAACAGAAAAGTGCCGACCAAACCAATGAGAACAAGATCTTGCCTAGGACACTCGATGTGCAAAGTTTCGGTCTCATTTGCGATTTCAGCGGCTGCATAACACCATGAATTCCTCTTGCTCCCAAAGGGTGGCCTCGCAGAGTGTTTTTGGAAGTGTATATTACAGGCGGTTACCTAGTCGAATTTGATGCGAGTATAAGCGACTCTGCGCAAGGGCAAAATGACCATCTCGCACGTTTGGGCTGGTTTGACCGGTATCGATACACGACTATAGGATTCGTTTGCAAATGCCCACGAATCGGAAGCCTCAATCGTCAAAGGCACATGGCGAAGAGTTGCTAAAAGTGCGCGACGCAGCGGTAGAGCTTCGCGTCAGTTACCCAACCATTAAGCAGTGGATTTATAGAAAGAAGATTCGCAGCATCCGCACGGCCGGCGGACACCATCGTATTCCGCAAACCGAAGTGGATCGATTGCTGTTTCGGACCAGGGCAAAAACGGCACCTGAGCGGAAGATTGACATGCGCCGGCTCAGTGGAAGAAACCAGCTAGTCGGCAGAATCGAGAGCGTGCAAATCAGTGGTCTAATGGCCGAGGTGGTCATTTCGATCGGTCAACAGCAAATTACTTCCATTATCACTGCCCGCTCGGCCCGTGAAATGAGTCTCAAGAAGGGTCAAACCGCTGCTGCCCTAATCAAGGCAACCGAAGTGATGATTCTTCGCGTGTGATAGCAGAAGACAGCTGCTAGCCGGCCCGACGAAAAGGGTTGGCTCGCTCGGCGACGGAAGCAACTAGCTAAAAGATCGTAGATGTGCGATGAACATAAAAGAGAAGCCCCGCCAGCAATGGCGGGGCGTAGAATTTCAGGAGTAAGTAGGCTGCTTATTTTTTCAACTTGCGCCGCAAGATGCCCGCTAGTCCAATAAGTCCAGTGCCCAGAAGACTTATCGATGCAGGCTCAGGCGTAGTTATCGTCCTCAGGTTATTGCCCGTGATATCGGTATCGCCGCTGGAGATTGTGGTTGATCCATTAAAGAAACCCTTGCCGGTATTGACTGTCAACTGAACCGTTGCTCCGTAAACCGTCTGTCCAGTGAACCAGGTTCCCGTTAGCGCGCCCGTCAAAGTGTAGTTGTGGGTACCGTTTGACAACGTGATCAGCGTCCACGTCACCGGCCCCGAGAAGGTACCGTTGAAAATCACCCCATTGGGAATGCCGTCGGTTCCGTTTCCAGTGATGACAAACGTTCCGCCAGCAGCGAAAGTACCCCCCGTTTGCAAGCTTCCCGCACTTAGTGCGCCTGTGGAGAAGGTGACGCTACCAAGATTGCCGGTAATCAAGCCGAGGGGTGGCGCGTTTATTGCAATCAAGGTCGAGCCACTTAGGCTCAGTCCGGAGTTGCCGCCGCTGAGGGTGCCGCCGCTATTGGTGAAGTCAACGGAGTTAGCAAACCCCGCTACTGGCAGCGCTAGCGTCAGCAAAAGCAGCCAAGCGAATTGTTTCATACCTTACTTCCTCCTAGCCAATCGACTATCTGTCCCTGTTCTTCCTTACTAGTGGAAGAAACAGAGACAAACAGACTCGCTAACACTCTCGTATTTCTCGAAGGTGGAAAACTGCCAGATTTGACAGTCGGTAGGAAATGGCGCTCGACGGGAAGGTCTAGCCTTGGCTGGTTTCGGCGTGAAACCCACAATAATAGCCCCGACCCAATCCATAGATGAAAACTAGATGAGGCACCCAGTCCGGGATGGACTGCCTGAAAGATCGAGCAGCAATCCGTCACGTCGAACCGGAATGTCGCCGTTACGATCAGCCTACTTCTCTAGCGCCGCCGCGAACGCATCCAGCGACAACGACCGCAGCAGATTCCTTCGCATCCCGCGTTCGACCTCGGCCAGGCGATCCGAAGCCGCCGTGATCCACTCGAAATCCACGGACTCCGACATCCGCTTTAACTCCGGCACGATATCGGTATTACGTATCAATTCCGGCGCACCCGACTCGATAAACACCAGATCACGCAGGAGTGAGTACAGTGTCCGAATCAACGCCTCGGTCTTCCCGCGCCCCTCGGCTCCCGGACGATACGACTCCGTAATCTTGAACAACTCGCTGTGTTCTCCGCCCCGCAGTGCGGAATTCAAAATCGCCAGCGCATGCTGCCGTGCTCCCACGTAAGCTTCAAGATCAAAGCTACGCGCCCGGCCAACGGCTCCTTCGCACAGCCGCGCCACCAGCGCCCGCTGTGCTGGCTTCCACGCCGGATGGTGTTTCTCCAGGTCCTTCTCAATCTCCTCGCTCGTGAGCGCCCCCAACGTGAACACCATCGACCGCGACCGTATCGTCGGCAGCAACTCCCCAGTATTTTCCGTGAGCAGAAAGATCGTTGCAAATTCGGGAGGCTCCTCAAGAATCTTGAGCAACGAATTCGCCGCTTCTTTCATAAACGCCGAGTCGGTGAAGATGTAAACCTTCTCTTTCGCCTCGGCGGGGCGGTAATAAATCGTCTCGATCACCCGCCGCACCTGGTCGACCTTGACCATCATCTGCGGCGGATCCGGCGGGATCACGAGAACGTCGGGATGCGTCTGTACAAAAATCCGAGTCTCTTTCTTATCGGTCTCGCGCAGATTTTCCCGAGTCTCCACCGCCTCGGCAAAGCGCGCATCCATGTCGATCCCGTCTGCGATGCGCACGCAGTTTGCACATTGGCCGCAGAAATCCGGCAATCCATCGGTTTTAGGAGGATGCAGACAGTTCAACGCCTGGGCCAGCATCAGCGCCAGCGTGCACTTCCCGGATCCCTTTTCCCCAGCAAGAACGACGGCGTGCGGAAAATGATCGCGCGCCAGCATGTCACGCAATCGATGAACAACGTCGGAGTTTCCATGAAAATCAGAAAAAGACATGAGACAAGGAAAATCTACCACAGAGTCACTTGAGGCACAGAGAAGAGCTCTTGGTAGCAAAGAGAAGAGATAGTAAGAAGCTGCAACGCCCTATCCGATTTTCGTGCTGTTTCTGAGGGTTTCCTGCGGGCGGTTTGAGATTGTCATCTTGAGGAGGGTGACAAGCCCCCCGAGAGTACGTAGTTATGCACTACCTATGCAGTCGAAAAGATAACCGATGCTGCATGCGCAACATGCGCTCTCGTGCGCATAATCAGCACTACATACCCTGAGGTCCCTCACGCCGCTTCGCCGCCGTTCAGGATGACATCTCAAAACTGCCAACGAGATTCTTACAGCTTCAACTTCTTCCGCACCGTTTCCAGAATCTTCGAATGCGTCTGCCCGGGCGTCCCTCTCGCGTCTACCACCACTACTCGCACCGGTTCTCTCTTCGCGATTGCGGCGAATCCCTCCCGCACGCGTCCAAAGAACGCACGCGTCTCTCGCTCAAATCGGTTCTCGTCGTGCCCGCGCGTCGAGCTCTTGGAATCGCGCTCGTTCCTTCTGCGAGCGCGGTTCACGCTCGCGTGTGGATTCGAATCCAGCAGGATGGTCAGCTCCGGCTGCAGAGCGCCGCACAGCACTCGATGCAACTCCAGCACCGCCGCGCTCCCCAACTTCCGTCCGCTGCCCTGATAAGCCTCGGTCGAGTCGGTAAAACGATCGCATAACACGATGCTCCCCGCTGCCAGTCCCGGCTCGATCACTTCCGCGATATGCTGCGCCCGCGAAGCGAACATCAGCGCCATCTCGGCCAATGGATTGAGCCCTGCCGTACCCGAATCGAGCAGCACCTTGCGGATCTTCTCCCCGGTCGGTGTCCCACCGGGCTCACGCGTTTCAATGACCTTGTGCCCTGCCGCGCGCAGTGCCACCGCGAGCTTTCGCATCTGTGTGCTCTTGCCCGTTCCGTCAAGCCCTTCGAATGTGATGAACTTTCCGCGCCGTGACATTCAGCCGAATCATATCAGCGACAGCGCTCAAGATGCGCGGTGCACACTCCCCCCACCAAAAGATGTCATCCAGAGCACGGCGTCAGCCCTGCCAGGAACCCTACGCAGCCAAGCGCTCCCCTGAAGCCGAAAGGCCGCCACTGCCTCTGTACTCCGATTTTTCCGGACTGCTATAGTCATGAATTAAGACCGTCACAAACCACCGCGCCATGGGGTTCGAATAATGAAAGCTGCAAGACTCAAGGTATTGATCTGTCTCGTCATCTTCTCCACCACAACATGGGCAGCCTCCGGTCCCAATATCACTCTCTCCGTCGACGCCACCAACGCCCCACGCAAGATCTTCCATGCCTCGCTGAAGATCCCCGCCACGCCCGGCGACCTGACTCTCTACTATCCCAAATGGATTCCCGGCGAGCATGCCCCTGACGGTCCGGTCACCGATCTCGCCGGACTATTCTTCAAGGCCAATGGCCAAACACTGAAATGGCGCCGTGACCTCCTCGACGGATTCACCATTCACGTCGAAGTGCCGCAGGGCGCCAGCGAGGTCGATGCGGAGCTTGACTTCCTCTCGCCCGCCACCATGGAGAGCGGATTCTCCTCCGGGTCCTCCGCCACTGCGAAGCTCACGATCATCAGCTGGAATCAAGTTCTTCTCTACCCTAAGGGATACAAGTCCGACGACATCAACTACAATGCGTCGCTCAAGATTCCCGATGGATGGAAATTCGGCACGCCTTTACCGATCGCCAGCCAGAACGGCGACGAAATTCATTTTGCCCCGGCATCGCTCACCACCCTGGTCGATTCTCCGGTGATCACCGGAGAATTCCTGAAGGTTGTCCCGCTAGCGCAAGATCCGCCCACCCAGATGGATATCGCCGCCGATAGCGCCTCAGCGCTTGACGCTCCACAGGACGCCTGGGAGCACTACAAGAAACTAGTCGAGCAGGCGCAAAAGCTCTTCGGCGCGCATCACTACAACGTTTACCATTTCCTCTACACGCTCAGCGATCACGTCGCGCACTTCGGACTCGAGCACCACGAATCCGACGACAGCCGCGTCGATGAACGCTCCCTGGTCGACGACAATGCGCGGAAGCTGTCAGCCGGATTGCTACCTCACGAATATGTCCATTCCTGGAATGGAAAGTTCCGTCGTCCCGCTGACCTCGCCACGCCCGACTATCAACAGCCCATGCAGACTGATTTGCTCTGGGTCTATGAAGGACTGACCAATTATCTCGGCTGGGTGCTCACAGCGCGCAGCGGCCTGCTTACCGCCGACCAGAATCGCGACGACCTCGCGCTCACCGCAGCCGCGCTCAATCGCGTTCCGGGCCGAACCTGGCGCAACCTGCAGGACACCGCCGACGCCGCTCCCTAGCTTTATTTCTCTCCGCAAGAGTGGTACTCGTGGCGCCGTGGTACCGATTTCTACAATGAAGGCACGCTCAACTGGTTGTGGGTCGATGTCGTTATTCGTCAGCAGAGCAAGGGCAAGAAATCGATCGACGATTTCTGCCACCTTTTCCACGGCGGCCCAAGCACTGGCCCAGCCGTGAAGACCTACACGTTTGACGACATCGTCACTGCACTTAATCAGACCGTTCCCTACGACTGGCGCGGCTTCTGGACCGAGCGCCTCACCAACCATGGCCCCGGCGCGCCGCTAGGAGGAATCGAAGGCAGCGGTTGGAAGCTCACCTACGACGAGACTCCATCAGAAATGCTGAACAGTTCAGCGAGCATGTATCACTACGTCCCCGCTGGAGTTGCGATTGGCCTCAATCTCCGCGACGACGGCGGCATTGTCGACACCGTTGAAAACGAAATCGCAGCCCAAGCCGGCATCGGCCCAGGAATGAAGGTGGTCGCCGTCAACGGCCGCCGCTTCTCACCAGAGGTCCTGCGCGACGCCATCAAATCTGCCAAGAACGGCAGCGCAACTGTTGACCTGCTAGTGGAAAACACCGACTACTACAAGACCTACAAACTTGACTACCACGGTGGGGAGAGGTATCCACACCTGGTCCGCGACGAATCAAAACCAGACCTGCTGAACGAGATTATGAAAGCAAAGTAATCCGCCAATTCACAATGTCATCCTGAGGAGGGCGAAAAGCCCTCCGAGGGACCGTACCTCGCTGTGCCTACCTTTGCAGCCGAAGAGCCACCCACACTGCATACATCGTGTCCAGATCTACCACGTCTACACCCTCGCCAGCCCGCTGGGTGAAGGTACCTCTGTTTCGATTTCCGAACGGCACGCGATTCCCTGTTAGCCCCGGCGAGACCACGCTAGAATATCTTCGGGCCCCTTCAGACTCTCCTTATCTCCGTCCCTTCTGGAGGTGCGTTGTGCCAACTTCGCTGTTCGCTCCCGATTTTCAAGCTGTTCTCAGCCAAGCTGTCAATCCGACCACTCCTGCCACGGCTCCCTTTCCTTCTCCCGAAGACTGGCGTGACCGCTGGGTCTATTTCTTAATGCTCGATCGATTCAACAACCCTTCCGCGCCTCCCGCGCACCGCCCGTTCGATGATCCCAACTTCTTCGGATTTCAGGGCGGAAACTTCTCGGGCGTGCAGCAGCAACTTCCTTACATCAAGCAGCTCGGCGCCGGAGCCATATGGTTGAGTCCCGTGCTCAAGAACTTTCAATTCGATCAGAATACCTATCACGGCTACGGCATCCACAACTTCATTGGCGCGGAGCCCCGTTTCGCCACGAATCCCACCGCAGCCGACAACGAACTCCGCGCACTGGTCGACGCCGCCCACCAGCAAGACCTGCTCGTGATCTTCGACATCGTGCTGAATCACACAGGCAACGCTTTCGCCTACCAATGCGACCCGGCGGACCGGTTCTGCATCAGCAATCAAGGAGCGCAAGCCAGCTTCCATTCTTCGCCTCAGCCAATTCAGTGGCGCGACGCCACCGGCGCCGCTCGCCCCGACTTCCCGGACGTCGCCACCATTCCCAATCCGCCACTCGACGCCGTTGTATGGCCTTCCGAATTGCAGCAAAACAGGTTCTTCCGTCGCCAGGGCACGCCCGATCCCAACGGCGACGATACCGTCGGCGATTTCAGCGTTTTGAAGCAGATGATGACCGCCGACGCCGACCTGCAGCGCTGCCTGATCCGCGCCTACCAGTATGTCATCGCCCGCTTCGACATCGACGGCTTCCGCATCGACACGCTCCGCTATCTCAAGGGAGACCTCCCGCGCCTCTTCGGGAACTCCATGCGTGAGTTTGCGCTAAGCATCGGCAAAAAGAATTTCTTCACCTTCGGAGAAGTCTTCGACGCCAGTGCCGAGCAGGACATCGCAAAATTTATTGGACGTAACACGAGCGATCAAAGCGAGTTGGTCGGCGTCGACGCCGCGCTCGATTACCCGTTGTTCAACAGCCTCAAGCCAGTCATAAAAGGATTCTCCGCCCCGACTGCCCTCGTAGGCATGTATCAGAACCGTAAGGGTGTAGAGGCCAATGTCCTCAGCTCCCACGGCGATGCAACCCGCTACTTCGTCACATTCCTCGACAACCACGACGTGAAGGAACGAATCCGCTACGTCGATCCCACTGATCCCACAAAGTTCGACGACCAAGTCACGCTGGGACTCGCCTGCCTCTACTGCCTGCCGGGAATCCCGTGCCTCTACTACGGCACCGAGCAAGGACTGCACGGCTCGGGCAGCGATGCCGCCGTCCGCGAGGCGCTCTGGGGCGGACCGGGTTTCGATGAGTCGAGCGACTTCTATCAACACATTCAGCAGATCACCGCGGTACGCGCGCAACAATCTGCCTTGCGCTACGGCCGTTTCTATTTCCGCCCGCTCTCCGGCGACGGCATGACCTTCGGAGTCTCCGGCTTCCCCCAAGGAGTCATCGCCTTCTCGCGCATCCTGAACGATCAGGAAGTCGTCGTCGCCGCAAACACGAATCCTACCCAAACGCAGCAACTCGGCCTCATTGTGGAAATCATGCTCAGCTCGAACGGTGACGCGTTTGACGTGCTGTACAGCAATCAAGCGAGACCACAGGCCCCGCAGCCAGTCCGCGTGCTTCCGCAAGGGACGGTAACGGTCCACGAAGTCGACGGCTCAATCGGAACCGGCCCCCTGCATGTCATTGGAGTAAACCTTCGCCCGATGGAAGTCCAAATCCTCCGCCGCGCCAGCACGTAGTGATGACTCGCGCCGGTGTACAAATGGAAGCTAAAAACTGTCATCCTGAGCGAGGATTGTTCTCTCCGCGACCAGCGCAGAGAACAACCACAGTCGAAGGATCCCTACCACCAAGAACCCAGACGGGAAGCGGTGGAGCGTGATATCCCGGGGCGTCAGCACTGGGTAAAGTGGACTGCCTAAATCATCTTATTTACCCCAGTGACGCGAACTCCTGTTCCTTCATACTCAGGGCCAGATCACGCACGTCGTCCGGAATCGAAATCGCCTTCCGAAGGATCGCGTCAATGTGAACGCCCACCACAACCGTCGTAGCCGCGATTTCTCCGCTGGCGTCGTCGATCATCTTGTGCAACATATGAATGGACTTGTCCTTCACTTCCAGCAGCGCCGATTGAATCGTCACGGCTTGTCCGGCAACCAGCTCGCGTTTGTACTGAATATGCTGTTCGACCGCCGCCATACCGGTTCCATCCTGCGCAAATCGAGCGGGACTGAGCCCCAGCATCGACAGCAGCTGCCAGCAAGCCTCATCAAACTTGCTCGTGTACCACATCACGTTCATGTGTCCCATATGATCGCACTGCCATGGATAAACCATGCCGCGATAAGTTAATTTCCACTCAGACATGTTGCACCTTTAAGCTTCCTGTAGAAGGAACATTCTTTGAAGTTCCCTCACCTGCAAGTCCCTGGTTTCCGGAATTCTCAACTCGTTACAAGGATTGCAATCGATCTCGACCAACCCACCGCGCTCTGATCCACCGATCTGTCGAAAGCGGTTCTGCGCACGCAAGGCCTCTTCAGGATCGAATCCCCAAACCTCTTTGAACAGCATAGTTGTCTCCTAAGCAAGAAGTTGTCACGCCTTCGTAACAAATCGGCAAAGTCCTTTCTCGCTACAGCAAGAAGGAGGGGAAAAAGGGCATGTCTGGAGGACATGCCCGTTTCTCCCGTTGGTTTGAGCCTCGACTACGGATTACAAGTCGCGGGGTTGGTATTGGTGTTGGGCTTGGTGCACAGCGGCCCAAGATTGGTCTTGGCATTCGGTACGCTGATGAACGCTACCGGCCCGGCAGTGTGCTCGCCGTTAAACGGAGTGGGCTTGTTCACATCGAAAACGCACCCGTCAACGTTCGCATCATTCGGATCGTTGAACCAGAATCCTACGTGGAACGTGTTGATTGGATTCGGATTGCTCTGATCCGGATCGAAGCCAAAGATCTGATCGAGCAGGATCGTTCTAATTGTGGCCGAAAATTGACCATTACTGTTCGCCTGAAGATCTGACTGGTACCAGGCCATCCCGAAGTTGGTAAAGTTCGGATCTGGGGTTCCGTCGGAAAGCAGATTGCTTCGCTGCACAGTGAACATGTCGAACGCTAGACCAGGCTTGAAGTTTTTTCCGGTGATCGTCAACGTGTCGGCCAGGTTTCCCCGGACAACCGTAACCTTGGCTGACGGGGCTGGGTAACCGGGCACTCCAAGACAGCTCGAGAACTTCGGATTCACGTGCAGAAGAAAAGTCTTCGAAGTCACCTCGGGCGTGAGGTTGAGGCTGTCATCCTGTGCAGCCACAGACTGGGCTAATACCGCTACGCCAGCAACAGCAATTGCCGCCAAGATAGCGATCTTCGAGAATAGATCTTTCGTTATTGCAGAACTGCTCATTTCAGTGATTCTCCTTCATCTTCTTTAATCTGGGATCTTGCAAATCCCGCGTGTTATCGCGCCCCCAAAGGACCGCGAGCTGACGCAGACCATCACCCCCGGCGAAATGCTTGCCGCCCTCTGCGATTGCACTTACAATTTCGCCAGAGTTCAGCAGGGGCGTTGTCCTCGCAGCCAACCCGAACCTACGTGAATCGATCCGCGGCGTCCTAAAGGGACAATCAAGAATTTGCAGCAGTGTTGCAAATTTTCTCCAAAAGGGCCTATGTCATTGGGAACACAGGTGCTTTATGAATTCGACAGCTTCCGCCTGAACCCCGCGGATCACTCCTTATTGTGTGCAGGCAAGCCCGTTCCTCTCACACCGAAGTCCTTTGACATTCTGTTGACTTTGATTGAAAGAAATGGCCAGCTTGTAACAAAAGATGAATTGAAGAGGAAAATCTGGCCCGACAGTTTCGTGGCAGAGGCGAACCTCACGGTAAACATCTCCGCGTTGCGCAAGGCGCTCGGCGACACCCCGGAGCATCAGCAGTACATCGAGACTGTACCCAAACTCGGCTATCGATTCACGGCTCGAGTGACGACTCAAAGCAAAAGCCTTGCCTCCCCTGCTCGCAACGGTTCCCGAGCCACCGAAGTCGCTCATCCCTCAAACGAACCTGGGGCTGCAAGGTCGTTAACTCCAACGTCAGAAACGGGCCGGAAAAGGGTTCCGCTCCTCCTCGTTTCGGCGATAGTGGTTGCCGGACTGGCAGTTGCCCTCTTGGCTTATTGGCTGCCTCGGCGAACTCCCGCAGGCACTCGAGCCGTGTCTCAACCCCGCCGGCTGGCAATTCTCCCTTTTCGAAACCTCAAGCAGGATGCCGGCAGCGACTTTCTAGGCTATTCACTCGCAGATGCGGTAATTACGAGACTGGGAAACGTGCATACCTTGCGGGTTCGCCCCTCCTATGCAGTCGAGAAATACCGGGATCAGGTTGTCGAGATCTCCAAGGTGGCCAGTGATCTCGATGTCGACACTCTTCTCACGGGCAACTTCATTCGCGATGGAGATGACCTGAGGATTACCTGCCAGCTGATCGATGTACAGACGCGCAACCTGCTATGGAAAGGCGCCTTCGACCTTCGTTACCAGAAGCTCCTAACGGTGCAGGATCAGGTCGCTGAGCAAATCATCCAGGGTCTCGAGCTTAACCTGTCTTCTTCCGAAGCCGCCCGCCTCAAGTCCGACGAGCCAGCCAACCCCCTCGCCTACGAGTATTACCTGCGCGGCGTCGACCTCTATGCGAGAAGCGATTTTCCGATGGCGATTCAGATGCTGGAAAAGTCGTCCACCATCGATCCCAACTATGCCTTGACCTGGGCTTATCTCGGCCGGTCTTACACGGCCGGCGGCTCATTTGACCTTCAGGGTCGCGATTACTATCACCGGGCCCAAGCTGCGTTTGACCGCGCGCTTTCACTCCGCCCCGCGCAGATCGACACTCGGGTTTACCTGGCCAATTTTCTTACCGACACCGGAAGGGTCGAACAAGCCGTACCCCTGCTTAGAGAATCGTTGAGAACGAACTCGAACCATGCCGAGCTCCACTGGGAACTGGGATACGCCTATCGCTTCGCGGGAATGTTCAAGGAATCGGTGGAAGAGTGCGAACTAGCCCGGCAGCTCGACCCCGGAGTCAAGATCAACAGCTCTGCCCTTAACGCCTACCTCTACTTGGGAGAATACGACCGGTTCCTCCAGAGCCTGCCAAAGAACGTGGAGTTGCCCTTTCATCTTTTCTATCGCGGATTCGGTGAGTATTACCAGAAGGACTACCTGCGAGCCGCCTCCGACTTTGATCGCGCATACGAACTGAACCCAGAACTGCTGCAGGCCCAAGTGGGTAAGGCCCTCAGTTTCGCGATCGGACATCAAGCGTCGCAGGGCCTGGCGATCATGCGCGCGGCAGAGAATAAGATTCGCGCGCGCGGCGTGGGTGACTCCGAGGCTATCTACAAAATCGCCCAGGCTTATGCGGTCCTGGGCGATCAGGACTCAGCCCTGAGAATTCTCCAACATAGTATCGACAACGGGTTCTTTCCCTATCCTTACTTCAATACCGACCCACTGCTTGACACCCTGCGCCATGAGCATCAGTTCAACCTGCTGATGGAAAGTGCGCGCCGGCGACACGAGGCATTCCAGAAATCGTTTTTCTGAACCAGACCAGGCGCCGATCTGACGGTCCTAAGACTCCATTGCGTGCCTGCGCCAAAAAGGACTGTCATCCTGAGCGAGGATTGTTCTCTGCGCGAACAGCGCAGAGAACAACCGCAGTCGAAGGATCTCTACCACTTAGAATCGTCGGGGACGCTACGCTGCAGCCGGCATTCCGAACCAAGTGGTTAGCGTGTCAGCGAGCCCCCGCTGGTTCGAGTCCCCCACCCAAGCCACATATCCATCCGGCCGAATCAACACGGCGGTCGGAGTCGTGACGGTCCCGATCGCCGGAAGCTCCCATGTACCACCGCACTTCGCGTCGATCGTTCGAACGCGATCTGCCCACGCAGCGACATCGAAGCCGTCGGATTCACCGAGGTTGAGTAGCACGGGCCGCGCATCGTGCAGCAGTGCGAAGACCCGCAGCGGGCCGTTGGCGGTGATCAAGTCGAGATCGGGGATCCGCCGACCAAGCAGCGGATGTCCCTCACCGAGATCGTAGTGAACATCCAGACCAGACATCATCGCCAGGTATTGCTTGCGAGTCTCGTTCTTCTCGAGCAGCAACTCCGACATCATTGCGCGCAAAGCCTCACAACGATCGTCACTGCGGTCAATCGCCGAGATCGCCATAGTGTTGCGCAGCACGCGGGCACCAACCGGATGCCGCTCCGCATGGTAAGTCTCCAGCAGGCTCTCCGGCGATGTCCCGTGGACAACCTGCGCGAGTTTCCACCCCAGATTCACCGCATCCTGGACACCGAGATTCAGTCCCTGTCCACCGACCGGCGAATGCACATGCGCTGCATCGCCCGCCAGTAGCACGCGTCTCTCGCGATAACGCGCTGCCTGCCGTGTCATATCGCTAAACCTGGAGATGTGATTGGCGCTGCGGAGACCATAATCCGTTCCGTAACCGGCTATGAGGGCTTCCCGAATCTCGGACAGGGTCGGGTCACCTCCCTGGCGGACGCATTGTTCATTCAACACGCAGCGCGCTCGCTTGCCGTCCTCGAATTTGGCGAAAGCGCTGATTCCCGTTTTACCCCGGCGGACGCCCCACTCCGGCTCTTCCTCCGTCTCGATCTCGGCAATCAGGTAACTGGTTGATGCATCCCAGCCGGGAAAGTCGATACCCGCTTTCTTGCGGATCAAGCTCCGCCCCCCGTCGCATCCGACCAGGTACTCCGCTCGCAACGACCGACCGTCAGACAGCTCGACGTCGACGCCGCTGTCATCCTGTGCGAAGCCCGTCACCTCACGTCCGCGATAGATCGGCACTCCAAGCTCGCTGACCCACTCGGCCATGATGCGCTCGATGTGCATCTGCCAGAGCGCGAGGAAATAGTTGTGACGAGTCGGGAGGTCGCTGGTGTCGAGAGCAATACGCGCGAAGGGTGCTCTCTGAACCATCTGCCCCTGCGAAACGAAGCGCTCG
>Ga0126370_10000573_pt1 | contig 15530 bp, 14 predicted proteins | sample PanSoiMetaPlot_3_FD_92586 | JGI IMG/M metagenome (GOLD analysis project Ga0126370, IMG submission 92586) | Tropical forest soil microbial communities from Panama - MetaG Plot_3 | ecosystem: Environmental > Terrestrial > Soil > Tropical forest > Bulk soil | place: Panama | collected 2016-02-17 | reverse complement strand
GGATGTGGCTTTATGCTCTTTCCCGTGGATGCTAACGGCGAGTGCTTCGGCGCATGGTGGCGAAAGGTGATGATTTGACGCGACCACGAAATATTAACTTTTCGCTTCTTTTCTCAGACGAAGCTTCGGCTCAAAAGTTCGCAGAACACTTTCGTTCATTGGGCTACGAGGTTTCAGTCAAGGGAGATTATCCGAATCAAGAATATCCGTGGGATGTGACGGTGGTGCGAGAAATCCCCCATCCCACGAGGGGATCACTGATTTTGAAAACTTACTGCAATCCGTTGCAGACCATTGGGGAGGGCAAAATGACGGCTGGGGCTGTTTCTCCGGACCGTCTTGAAAGAGTCTTGTCACGGGTAGAAGGTCGAAGTGATCGATTAACGGCGCCTAATCGGAAAACTTGCTTACAGTTGCTCAGACGGTCGGCAAAAGAAGAGAATTTTGGTCCAGCCTGGAAATCCGCTACCCTTCTGAAGAGGGCGACGTAAAGTCGCCGCCACCAACAAGCATGGCCACATTGTTCGACATGGAACCGCTGCCGCTCGAGGGAAGCGGGCTGCAACTGAACGACGCGCAGCGGCGCGCGATCCTGCACGGCGATGGGCCGCTGCTGGTGATTGCGGGCGCGGGCACGGGCAAGACGCGCGTCATTACCGAGCGGATCCGACATTTGCTTCAGTCGAATCCCGACGTTTCCGGCGAAAACATCCTGGGGCTGACGTTCACAAAAAAAGCCGCCGGCGAAATGAAGGCGCGCGTGGTGAAAACCGCAGGCGAGCGGGGAAGGGCGGTGACGCTGGATACCTTTCACGCCTTCTGCGAATCGTTGGTGAAAGACACTGACCCGCAGCGCATCTTGCTGGGCAAAGAGGACCATTGGATCCTACTGCGGCGGAATCTCGCGCGGTTGAAGCTCGACAAATACCGGCGGCTGGCGGAGCCGGGAGAGTTCCTGAGCGATTTTGTGGAGTTTTTCTCGCGCTGCCAGGACGAACTGGTTTCCGCGGAGGATTACCAGCAGTATGCGGACCTGCTGGCGAGCGAATTAAGAGACGAGCGCGCGTTTCTGGATACCGACACGCTGGCCGAGCGGGAAGAGATGGTGGCGCGAGAGCAGGAAATTGCACGGGCGTATCGAGCCAGCGAAGAACTGCTGCGCGAAAAGAAGCGCGTTTCACTCGGATCGCTGATTCCCAGCGCGGTGGCCCTGCTGGAAGCGGACGCGGCGCTGCGCGAATCGCTCCAGCGGCGCTACCGCTACATCCTAGTGGACGAGTTTCAGGACACCAACATCGCTCAATTGCGCCTGCTGGAATTGCTCTCGGGTGATTCGCGAAATATCTTTGCTGTCGGTGACAACGACCAGGCGATTTACCGGTTTCGCGGAGCTTCGTTCGCGAGCTTTCAACTTTTTTTGGAGAAATTCGCAGCGTGGAAGCCCGGCGAGGACTCCACGAGATATCGCGTCAGCCTGACGGAAAATTACCGCTCGACGCCGACCATTTTGCGCGTTGCCACACAAGTGATCGGGCAAAACACGGTGAGCGCGGACTTCCCCAAGAAATTACTGAGCGCGCAGCGGCCGGAAGGCGAAAAGATTCGCATCGCCGAGTTCGCTGGAGAAGAACAAGAGGCGCGCTGGGTCGCGAGCGAATTGCAGCGCCTTCACGGTGCAGGCCGCCGATGGATGGACTGCGCCGTTCTGTACCGCCAGCACGCGCATCGCGACGAACTGGTGCGAGAGCTTTCCGCACGAAAGATTCCTTTCGTCATCAGCCGACTTTCCATATTGGATCATCCACTGGTGAAAGATGTGCTGGCGTATCTGCGGCTTATGGCCCGGCCGTTTGATGACATTGCGTGCGCGCGAGTGCTTTCTGCTCCCGCGTGGAATTTGCAGCCGAAAGATTTGGCACGGCTGGCCGAGCGCGCGGCGAAAAAGCGGGGCACAGCGCTGTACGACGCGCTGCAAGCGCCGCAGTCCGAATTGCCTTTTGATGGATCGAAAGCGCGGCTCGCCCTGTTGCTGGAGTTTCTGGCCCAGCATCGTAAAACCACGCGGCGGCGCACGGCGCGCGAGATTCTGGGGGATTTGCTTGAATGGCTGGAAGTGGCGGACCGCGCGAGCGCACAAGACTACAAATACGTCTGGCGGCTCGTGGAGTTTGCCAAGGAATGGGAACCCAAGAGCGACACGCACGGCCTGCCGGAGTTCCTCGAATACCTCGATTATTTCGAACAGGCGGGAGGAGTCATCGCGCTGGAAGATGACGCGCCCGCGGATGCGGTGAAGCTGATGACCGTGCACGGAGCGAAGGGGCTGGAGTTCCCGCACGTTTTTGTGTTGCGCGTGAACAACAAAAAGTTTCCCGCGAACGAAAGGCCGCGCGTGTTTGAGTTTCCGGCGCGGCTGATGAAGGAGGGCGAGCCGGCTGAGCAGTTCCACATTCAGGAAGAGCGGCGGCTTTTTTATGTGGCGCTGACGCGCGCGCAGGAGCGGCTGACGCTGACCTCGCTGACCGAGCCGCGGGGAAAAGTTCCCGTGTTCATCGAAGACATTCTGATGGAACCTGCGGTGCGGCGACGGGACGTGAAGCAGATGATGCCGAAGTTGCCTGCGGTTCCGTCGAATGCGGCTGCCGGCAAAGTTTCCCCGCCGGCAAGCGGAGACTTGTTCGCGCCTTCGACGGGGCCGGCGAAGATTTTCTCGCGCATCGCGGATTGGGCGGAGACGTTTCATCCGCCGTCGCCGGAGCCCCTGATGCTCAGCCCTTCCGCGGTGAACGGCTACAGGCAGTGCCCGCAACAGTATTTGTTCGGGTATTTATGGTCGCTAAAAGAAGGGCCGAGGGCGTCGCTCAGCTTCGGCAGCATCATGCACAACACGGTGAAACGGTTTCTCGGCGAACTACGCAAGGGCAACAAGCTGCTGTTTGAAGACGTACAGCGGATTTTGGAATTGGAATGGCGATCAGTCGGGTTCGAAGACGAATATCAGGAAGCGGAGTATAAGAAGGACGGCATCGCGCAGTTGCGCGTCTTTCACGCGGCGGTGATGGCCGCGCCGCCGCAGGTCTGCGAGCAAGAAAAGCGGTTTGAACTGCCGCTGGAGAAGAACGTTACGATCATAGGCCGCATGGACCAGGTGAACTCGCTGGGCCGCAACGACGTGGAGATTGTGGATTACAAGACCGGCCGGCCCAAGAAGGAGTCGCTGGCAAGAAAAGATTTGCAGCTCAGCCTTTATGGACTGGCGGCGAAAGAAATCTTTGAATGGAATCCGGTGAGGCTGGTCTTCCATTATTTGCAGGACAACGTGGTGCAAGTGACCACGCGCGATGCGAAGCAGCTCCTGGAAGCGCAAAACGTAGTGCAGGAAGCGGCGGCGGACATTCGCGCGGGGCAATTTCCTCCTCGACCGATGCCGTCCGTTTGCCGTAGCTGCGCTTACAAACCGATTTGCCCGGCGCATGAAGAGGAGCTGAGCGGATGAAGCAACGTATTTCCATTGGGACTCTGTGGTTGGACAGCATCTGGCGAGACGTCAAGCTTGCCCTCCGACAGCTGAGACGATCACCGGCCTTCACCACGACAGCCATTCTAACTCTTGCGCTCGGCATCGGAGCCACCACGGCGATTTTCACACTGGTGCAACAGGTGATGCTACGGTCGCTGCCCGTAGCGACACCAGATCAGCTCTGGCGCATCGGCGATGCCGCCGAGTGCTGCTACTCGGATGGATACACACAGGGAAACGGCAACGAGCGGCCGTCGAACGACTGGAACCTCTTTTCGTGGGAGGCGTTCAAAGTGTTCCGCGCCAATACCCCAACGTTCGAGCAACTGGCCGCGTTCGAGATCGGTGAGGGCAACGCCCACTTGAGTGTGCGGCGTGCCGGTTCGCCTGTTCCTGTGACCATGGCCAACGGCGAGTACGTCTCCGGCAATTTTTTTGAGACGTTCGGGATTTCTGCCTGGCGCGGACATTTTTTCAGCGACGCCGACGATCGCGAAGGTGCGCCGCCCGTCGCCGTGTTGAGTTTCCATACCTGGCAAGGGAAGTACGGATCCGATTCGTCGGTCGTCGGTGCAACCTACATTTTCAACGGGCAGCCATTCACGATTATTGGTATCGCCCCGCCGGGATTCTTTGGAGCGAAGATCGCCAGCTCGGATATGCCCGATTTCTGGCTGCCGTTGATGACGGAGCCGCTCGTCGCAGGGGCAACTTCGCGCTTGAAGAATCCCCGCCTGGCCTGGCTCGACCTGATCGGCCGCGTTCGTTCCGGTGCCAATCCTAAAACTCTTGAGTCGCAGCTTCAGGTGGAGCTGCACCAATGGCTGGCGAGCCATGTGCCGGATATGACGCCGAATGAAAAGACGCTCTTGGAAAAGCAGACGCTGCGTCTGACACCGGGCGGCGGAGGCGTTTCCCTAATGCGCGAAGACTACCAGGACAGTTTGTGGTTACTGCTCATGGCCGCTCTTTGCGTGCTGCTGGTAGCTTGCGCCAACGTCGCCAACCTGCTGCTGGCGCGCGGACTCAGGAATCAGCATCAGATCGCGGTGCGCGCCGCCCTCGGCGCGTCGCGCGCGCGGCTGGTGCGCCAATCACTTGCCGAGAGCCTCACTTTGAGTATGTTCTGCGCCGCCGTGGGCATCTTTGTCGCGTATGCCGGCGCCAAGTTCATACTCCACCTTGCTTTCGCTGAAGAGGACAGCTGGATCCCTGTGAACGCAGCGCCCTCAACACCAGTGCTCTTCTTTGCGCTTGCAGTCTCGCTGATCACAGGCGTTATCTTCGGCATTGCTCCGGCATGGATAACATCGCGGACGGAACCGATCGAAGCGCTGCGCGGAGTAAGTCGTTTGTTGGGACGCCATCGGCACTGGACGCAAAAGACGCTGGTGATCGTACAGGTGGCTGTGTCCGTTGTACTCCTAAGCGCCGCGGCGATGCTCGGCCAGAGCCTGCGCAATCGGGAGCAACAGAACTTCGGATTCGAAACCAGCGGCCGTTATTTGGCCTCGGTCGATCCTAAGGATTCAGGCTACAAACAGGAGCAACTCGTGCCCCTCTTCCGCGAAATCGAAGACCGTCTGCGCGCCATCCCCGGCGTGCGCGTGGTCGGTTCGATACTCGAGGCGCCCCCTAGCTGGGTTGTGACTCATAACATCCGCATTGACGGCAAACCCGAGGACAACGGTTCATCCGGTTCAACCCGCGTGACGCCAGGATTTTTCGAGACGTTCGGGGACAAGATCGTGGTGGGGCGCGCCATAGCCGATGCAGACGACTCCGACACTCGTCCTGTGGCGCTGGTCAACGAGGCTTTTGCGAAGAGATTCTTCCCGAACGAGAACCCGATCGGGCAGCATTTCGGTCCCGTTCCAGAAAAAAACGCGGGAATGTACGAGATTGTTGGCGTCGCTTCCGACGTGAACTTCGGCGCTGGCCCGCAGCCTATGTATTTCCTCCCGGAAGCACAGAGCACGCAATTCGATGATCCCGAAGCAGAAGAGCGCGAAGTTTGGTCGCATTACCTGTACAACGTCGTAATCTGGGCGCCCGGAAATCCCACAGGCCTCGGGGCGGAAGTGAAAAGGGCATTGGCGAATGTCGACCCGAACCTGGTGACGAACGGTTTCCGATCCTATTCGGATGCCATTCACGCCGGTTTTGCCCAGCAAAATATGATCGCCAGCCTCACGTCGCTCTTTGGAGCGCTCGGGCTTGTGCTGGCCGCCATCGGTCTCTACGGCGTCACCGCGTATGGCGTGGAGCGGCGGACGAGCGAAATCGGCGTGCGCATGGCGCTGGGCGCGGACCGCCTTTCCGTATTGGCCATGGTTCTGCGCGGAGCCTTCGGCCAAGTCGGCATCGGGCTGGCGCTGGGCATTCCAGCAGCGATCGGCGCGGGGCATCTGATCGCGAGCCAACTTTTCGGAGTAGCGCCGTGGGATCTGCTGATGCTGTCAGGGGCTACGCTGTTGCTGCTGATAGCCGCGCTGACCGCTGCAGTCGTTCCCGCGTGTCGTGCTGCTAAGGTGGACCCGATGCAGGCGCTGAGAGCGGAATAAAGGGCTGTTGGAACATTTCGCTGGCTTCTTAGTGAATGCCTTTGGAGTCAGGCAAACAGAGTGGGCTCGGCGGATGCGTCTTCGGGGTCGCCAAAGTTGCTGAGGCCCACGCCGACGAGGCGGAAGCGTTGTTGTGGGTTCAAGCCGACACGATCGCGGAGCGATAACGCGATGCTCGTCAATTCTTCGCAGGAAGAAGGCGGAGAAGTTGGAGTATGGCTTCGAGTGAGAATCTTAAACTCAGCGGTTTTCAGCTTGAGCACGACTGTGCGGGCGATGCGCGACTCCTTGCGCGAGGCAGCCCAGGTGTGTTCTGCGAGTTTACGGATCATCGGCTCCATGTCGGCTAAGAGGACGTCGCGTTCAAAGGTATCTTCGGCGGAAATGGATTTTGTTGGCCGGTCGGGGATCACTTCGCTGTTGTCGATTCCATGCGCCAATTCGTGGAGACGCACCCCGTAGCGGCCGAAGCGCTTTTCAAGTGTGACTAATTCCAGCTTGCGCACGTCACCGGCGGTTTGAATGCCGAGGTCCTTCAACTTTTCTTCCATTACTTTGCCGACCCCGGGTAGCCGGCTCGCTGGCAGCGGCAACAAAAACGAATCCACTTCTTCCGGCTGGATGACGAAGAGTCCGTCCGGCTTGCGCCAATCCGAAGCAATCTTGGCGAGGAATTTGTTCGGGGCCACGCCCGCCGATGCCGTCAAGTGCAGTTCTGCGCGAATCTGCTCGCGAATCGCGCGCGCGACTTGCGTGGCCGTCGGCAGGCCCATCTTGTTTTCGGTAACGTCGAGATACGCTTCGTCCAGCGCCAACGGCTCGATCACATCGGTGTGGCGCGCGAAAATCTCGTGCGCTTGGCGCGAGACGGCGCGATAGCGCACAAAATCCGGCGGCAGAAACACGCCATTCGGGCAGAGCCGTTCCGCTCGCACCGCCGGCATCGCCGACCGCACTCCGAACTGTCGCGCTTCATAAGAAGCCGCGCACACCACCGAGCGATTCCCGCGCCACGCCACGATGACCGGCTTGCCACGCAGTTGCGGATCGTCACGTTGCTCGACCGACGCATAAAACGCGTCCATATCAATGTGAATGATCTTGCGTCCAAGCGATCCCATCTATTGCGCCTATCAGCCATCATCTTATTCCGGTGCCCAGGCCAGCGCGAGCGTTTGGTTATTTGTCCACTGTTCTCTTTCCCGGGAAGCACGATGTAGGGAAAATGCGATACTGTTTTGGGAGAAGCCTAGGGAATTGCGATCAGAATTCCACCATTAACGCCCAGAGAATGCTCGCGGCCCGGCCCGAATTTGTACTCGTAAGTGGGTTCGAGATACCAGCCGAAGTGATGCTTGTGCGAGTGCCAGAACATGAAGTCGAGCACCGCCTCAGCGCCCACGGAGTTGGTAGACGTGCCGGATTCTCTGGTATGAATCCACTCCGGGCCGGCGCCAGCCATGAACTCGATTTTCTTGGAAAGGCTCCCGGGCTTCTTGAAGAGCAGATCGGCGCTCCATTCGGTCGAGCGGCGGCTGAAGAGTGGTGTGATGCCGGCTTCGAGGTCGAGCCAGTGTCCTTATGGGAGTGACCTCCGCAGCGACGGTAGGGCCGAAGCCGGACGCGGCGTTGTTGGGATTCCAGGCGCCCGCGCCACCAGTTCGAGCACCGCGGCTGATTCCTTCTCCTCGGATTGCTGCGCGACAACCGCTGCAGGAAGCAGCAGTACCGTGATAACGGGCCATTTTGTCAGACGCACGGGCAGCCTCGGCGATGCGGCATTTGAATGGGTCGTGCCAGTCTACCGCAGTTCCGCTGTGCCATCGGCCCGCGATTTGCCGCCGCAAGCCTGCTAAGCTGTAGCCACAACTGGCTGCCAATCGCGCGAACATCCTCGGACTCAAGTATTGAGAGGAATGCCGCCCATGACTCGCAAAACCGTCTACCGGATCTTTTGTGTTCTAGGGATTGTTCTGCCGTACTCGCAATTTGCGCCGTGGGTTGTGGCGCATCACGGCGTGCCGCTGGGGCTTTTCCTGCGTGAACTCTTTGCCAACCGCATTGGGGGGTTCTTTGGCATGGATGTGCTGGTTTCCGCGGTCGCGCTGATTTTCTTTGTTCGGCGCGAAGGCCAACGCCTCGGCGTGCGCCATCTGTGCTTGCCAATCGTAGGAACTCTAACCGTCGGCGTGTCGCTTGGCCTTCCCTTATTTCTTTACTTACGCGAAAACGCCTTGGAAAGTGTTGGGTTGACGGTAAATCCTCGAATCTAGGCGTTTTCTACGCGTTCCTTGATATCCGAGTATGCCAATTCGATGAGCCTGCTTAGGGCCGCGGCATTGGTGGACGCTTCCGGTCTCAGCTTCACGTGGCGCATGCACTTGCCGCTCCCTTGCAACAAACGCGCCGGATCCTGTAGCGACGAGCCGTGAAAGAAGCCCACGTTTACGTGCGAAGTGAAGACATTGACGTAGCCAAACGGCGCATCTCCCAAGCAGGCAACCGGACAGCCGTCATGCACAAGCTCTCGGACTTCGTCCCCGCATTTTCGCATCACCTCAAACCACTGACGCGCAATGGCCCCCAGCTCACCAGGATGCTTTTTCATCCACGCATCTATGGCAGGATCCCGCTCGACCGCTCCGTCGAATCGCAGCAAGTCCGTTCGCAATGTTTCCTCGCCGGGAAGTGGAATGAGTCCCGTTTCTGCTGTCGGGATTATAGTCTTGAAGCACGACGACACGAGAATAAAGAGCCAGATCCTCAGTGGCGTCGTACGTCTCGTCGCACGCGGTTTTCTCGAATATTCGATTTTACGCACGCACGCGGGCTAGCCAGGGATGCTCAATCTCTTCTCTCCCAAGCCCAGCCAGCTTCGAGCTTTGTTCCCAGACCGTTCTAGCTTTAGTCTCATCGCGCGATTCGACGGAAGAGGCGATCTCCTGAAAGCCGTCGAAATATCTGCCACTGACACCGGCGTATTTGGCGTCGATTAGCAGACCCCCAAGGGCTTGCGCTGCTTCCTCTTCGGTGGAGCGATGCGAACCCATAAAGCGCACAAACCAATCGCTCGTCATGATCAACTTCAGGACCGGACTCATGCCTCTTCCAGCTTGCGTAGTGGGCACGACACCGGGCGACCAGGAATTGACGGTGATTGGCTTTCGCATGTTTCGGAGCCTACGGTCGAGTTCATAGGCCGCCATCATGGCGTACATCTTCGCGGTTGCGTAGCGAGCCATGGGCTTCAACTTCGCTGCCGTTCCAACGCCATGAGCCAAATCCGCGACTGGCCCGTATCGCGGAGGCATCAAATTGCCCATTTTTGTCGCGGCCGGATCGTGCAGATCGCTCGAGACGAAAACAATGCGTGCAGGTTCTGCCATCTGTTTGACGAGCACGTTGGCCAGCAGGAAGTGCCCAAGAAAATTCAATTGGAATGTTCGCTCAAAGCCATCGTCGGAAAACTCCAGCGATTTTGCCTTCATATTGATGCCTCCAGCGTTGAGAATGAGGCCGCTCAACTCCGGCACTCGCATCGCAGCCAAGGCTTGCGGCACGCTGCGGACAGATGCCAGAGAAAACAGATCTAGAGGCACGATCCCGAGACGCGCCCCGGGATGCGTCTTGTTAATTGCGGCAATGGCGGCGTTTGCCTTCGACGCGTTGCGGCAGGCCAGCAAGACGTGCCAGTCGGGACGAGCTGCGAGAAATTTCGCGGTGGCGAAGCCAATCCCGACATTCGCCCCGGTAATAAGGACCGCTTTCATCGGCCGCGCTCCCTGTGCTCGGGCAGGCGGGTCTGTAGAAAAAGCCCGAGCATATTCAGCGTCAGAAAGACAGTCTCGCCTATCGCTTTGACCCTTTGGTCTCCCATCGCGAGCGAGGTCCCATCTTCGGCAAAGCCGAACATGCGAACGGCCAGGATGAGTGCCATCAGAGCTATGACCGTTGCATGCCCCGCCCGTAAACTCCGGAGCGAAAAGATTGAGGCTGCAATAATCAAAGCGATGGTCAGAGCAATAGCCCCAACGACCCTAGTGTCTGTCAGTGCCTCTGGAGTGCTTAGCATGACGCCGGTTGGAGAAGCCGCCTGGATCGGATTACGGATGTAGCGGACACTGATGAGAGTCATGATCAACATGGGCGGAAGCATGACAATTCGACTGAACCATGGAGCAACACGCCCAGACCAACCAGTTGATTGCTGCACTCGGCTCACCGCACTCGTCTCACTAGCCATCTCATGCCTCCCTTGACGCCCAGGTTGCTTCGGTTTTCACTGCGCTGAAGTTCTCGCCGGAGCCGTGTTCTTTGAAGCTCCACAACATTTCGGGATGCCGCAACCACGTGCCCACCCAGGCAAGAAGCAAGAAAACGGCGGGTCCACCGGCATCTCCAAACGCTCCGCTCTGCACATGGGCGGAGATGGCGCCCCCAAGGAATGCGGAGAGGAAAAGCAAGCCGAACGAACGGGTCTTGGAAAAAACGAACAAAAATGCGCTCACAATCTCAAGCGCTGCAATCAGGGTGAGCTTCTCGCCCCCGAACCCCAGCAACGTCATTTTGTGAACGACTCCCGGAACGTGCGCGAACTTCACCAGCGAACTGCCGGCAAGCCCCAGCGCCGGCAGAAACATGAGAATGAATCCGGCTATGGAGCGAGCCCGGCTCCCTTTATCGCCATTCGTCATTGTGTCACCCTCCTTCATGTATGATACTATACGGTAGCGTAGCGCTACCTGACAGTATCGGATGCATCGGGCGGGAATTAGTTACCGGGATTTTTCCAGTTTTTCGAGGAAGCTTTGGCCCGCTCCGAGGGTCATTCGCTATCGACTGGGACGTTCCTACTCTTGATCCAAAAGTCCTTGCCAACTTCCGGTGGCAATGCGCTACTGTATCGTAGCAACACCATCCGGTAGCGAAGGCATTGAGGAGCCCGAAGAGGGTGAAGCGAAGACGAACCAGAGGTCTGCGCCGGCAAACCGATGAACGCGTGGAGAAATCCAAGAAGGTGGTCTTGGCCACCACTTATGAACTGCTAACGAAATCCGGATTGAGCGGGGTCAGCGTCGACGAAGTCTCCCGGCGCTCGGGCGTCGCCAAAACCACCATTTACCGGCATTGGCCTTCCCGCGAATCCCTGCTTCTCGATGCCTGCTCCCAATTAAGAACTAGGCCGGCGGTTCCGGACACGGGAAAGGTGAAAACCGACCTCGAAGTCCTGGCGTGTGGCGCGTCCATGCGACTTCAGGAACCTTGGTCGACGGTAATGCCGTCAATCATAGACGCGGCCGAACGTGACAGGGATCTGGCACTGCTGCAATCCCAAATCCACGCGCAGATGCGCGGAGCCTTTGTCACGGCAATTGAACGCGGTCAGGAGCGAGGTGAACTGCCTCATTCGCAAGATGCCCGCGAGTTGGTCGCTTCGATCCTCGGCCCCATTCTGTACCGGAGGTTTTTCTCCCGCGAGCCGCTCGACGAAGCATTCGCCAAAAATGTCGTCGCCCGGGCGCTTCAACCTTACGGATCGTCCACGACTTAGGGCGCAACTGCGCCTGTGTAAATGCCCTTCGCGCGTGAGTCCTCATCTTCCCCTCACCGGAAGTGGAAGCCCGCCCTCTGTGGTGTCGAGATTAAAACCATGGAGCACCTGTCCGGGAACGAAAGGGCTCGGCCTTCCGTAGTGCCTTACATCCAACCGCGTGCGCTCTTCCCTCCTGCCGTATTAGCTTGAGATAGGTTGACCAGGGCGGCCGCTTGCAGCGTATGATCCGGGCGCTCCCGCCGCATGTAGCTGCTCGCCAACCGCTTAAGTTCTTGATACACGAGAGGCACCAGTTGGTCCGCGGCTTCACGGTTTCCGGCGGCCACGGAAGACAGCAAAAGCGTCTCGTCCATTGGCGAAGAGTTCCTATGGTCTGGCTGTGATCTTTGGGGTACTAAATTTGCAGGCATTCTACCTTTTTTCGGCCAATGCGGTTACTTTTTCGCTTTTTCCGGGCTAGGATTTGGCCGCGTAAGGAGCCTGAGGAGTTGACTGAGCTGTGGTGCAGGTCAGGTAACAGCAAAAGAAACTAGCGCACCTCCCCGGAATAATACCCTTCACGGGTGAGGATGGTCAGGCCTTCGCGCTTCACGCGCACTTCAATTGAATGATAATCCGCGCTGCGGTCGGTCCCGGCGGGTGAGTACACCAGCGTGTACTGGTTGCGCGCCTCCTCCGTGACGCGCGAGTACAGATCTTCCATATCCCGGCTCTTCAATCCGTAGTAGACGTCGCCGCCGGAGTCTTTCGCATATTTAGCCAGGCGCTCAAACTTACGGTTGAAAACCGCAGCCCCGACTCCGACGCCGTAAACGGAAATTTCATAACGAAGTAGGTCTTTGATCACCGCATCGTACTTGTTGGTATTCACTTTGGGATTGTTCAAGCCGTCGGAAATCAGCAGGATGATTTTGCGCCGCTTGCGCTGTGGGTCGCGGTCCTTCAGCAACTGCGCCGCGGCGTAGACGGCGTCATCGAGCGCTTTGCTGGTCTGTGCCTGGATATTCAGCGTGGTTTCGGGGAGCTTTGGCGCGTCGCCCGCCGCAGAGTGGCCGTTAATCGTGGGCGCATCGTTGACCGAACCTGTGGGGCCGGCGTCGGGCTGTTCATCCAGCCGCGTGCGCTTCAGTTCGGTGAGCAATTTGTCCTGGTCGCTGATGAAGCCGTGCCCTTCATGGACGTACGTGTCGAAGCGGCAGACAAACGCTTCGTCGCTCGAGCTCAAGCCCGCGATGATGGAATCGAGGCTGTCCGCCACTTGCCGCGCGTTCTTCCGGCTCAGGTCGTTGTCAATGAGCAGGACTAGAGAGAGCGGAACAGCTTCGGCGCTGAAAGAGATGATTCTTTGCTCGACGTTGTCTTCGAGAATGCGGAATTCATCTTTCCGAAGATCCGGAACGAGCCGGCCGGAGCCATCCTTCACGGTGACCGGAACGATGACCTGATTCACCTGGACACGCAGACCCGGCGGCTGTTGCTGCTGAGCCGGAGGCGGAGGTGTTTGCTGCTGCTGTGCTGGCGGAGGATTCTGATTTTGCGCGCTGGGAGGCGACGTTTGCCGAGGAGCGCGCGCGCGCAACGGAGCGTACGCGAGCCCTAGCGTCAAGAGGACCACGCCGGCTGAGACAGAGATTTTTCGTAGACTTTTCATGGTCCTCGGGCCAAACTTCGTGTTGATATTATCCGCTTGGGCCGGACTTCATCGCACGCATCCTAGAGGGCGCCTCGAAGCATCCTAATTGGGCGGCGATGACCCGCGCGGCGCGTCTGGCGGGCATCTTTGTTCCAGGGAAAGTATACATGCGTTCGATAAACAAAGTTGTGACGCAGTGCACAGCGGCAGGGGTTGTCTGGGCGCTGGCAGTGGGGGCTGCCGAGCAAGGACCCGCTCAACAAGTCTTACAGCAGTCTGCGCAACAATCCACTCAACAATCCGCCCAACAGAGCGATCAGCAGGTTCCCACCATCAAGACCGAAGTCGGCCTCGTCAACGTTTTCGCTACCGTGCGCGACAAGAAAAAGCAGATCATCCCATCGCTTAAGAAAGAAGATTTCCGGATTTTCGAAAACGAGCAGGAACAAAAGATCGCCTTCTTCACTGCCGAAAAGACGCTGCCCATCACTCTGGGGCTGCTGATCGACACCAGCGGCAGCGAGCAGAACCGCCTGCCCGCGGAGCAGGAAGCCGCCACGCGATTCCTGAACCGCGTCATGCGCAAGGGCGACGAAACCATGGTGATTTCCTTCGACGTGGACGTGGACCTGCTCTCTGATTTCACCGAAGATCGCGCGCAACTCAACCGCGCCATTCGCAGCGCGCGCATCAATGCTCCCCAAGTAAGCATGGCAAATCCAGGACCGCTGCCGCCGGAATCGCGAACGCGTGGTTTGCGCGGCACCGCTTTTTATGACGCGATTTGGACGGCCTGCGGCGAGAAGCTGGCCACCGAAGCGGGCCGCAAAGCGCTGGTGATTATCACCGACGCCGACGATCAAGGCAGCCGGGTTACCGTCCAGGAGGCCATTGAAGCCGCTGAGCGCACCAACACCGTGGTACATATTTTGCTGGTGCACGATCCCGGCTTTGGCTGGCGGCCGGACATCGCCCACAAACTTGCCGACGCTACCGGCGGGCGCGTCATCGAAGTGAACTCGGTGAAACACCTGGAAGAAGCCTTCGACCAAATCTCTGAGGAACTGCGCTCCGAGTATACGATCGGATATTACCCGACCAATCCGGCAAGGGATGGAACGTTCCGCAAGATCAAAGTGGAAACCACGGACAAGGATATGAAGGTGCTCGCGCGCAAAGGCTATTACGCGCCCAAAGACGAAGGCTCACCCGGCGGCCAAGACTGACACTTTTAACCCGCTCCCCAAGACTCTGGCTGACTCCTTCGTGTTGATTTTCTATTGAGAAAAGCGCGGTTTGAATTTTTGACGTGCCTTGTCCCGATCCAAAAAACTCCTGGTTCCAGCCATGAATCGCCAAAAGGGGGCAGACGCTCGTCTCAGTGAGGCTCTCGTAATACGGAGCCAAGATTCCTCGCCCGCTGGGCGGGTTCGGAATGACAACCGGCTCAGGCAGGAATGCCTGTGCCGCGCGCAGAATCTACGCTGCTTCGATTGCTTCGCCGTTTTCACCCGGAGGTATCGGTTTAAAGACCGGCCACTACGTCTCACGACGATGCACCGAACGATGCACCGAACGGATGTTGCACCGAACGGATTGACCGCCGTCTGGCGCGCGTTTACCATTCTTGCGCTCGCTCGGCGAAATGATTAACGAAACCATTGCGCATTACCGCGTACTCCGCAAACTGGGCAGCGGCGGGATGGGCGTGGTGTACGAAGCGGAAGACACGAAGCTGGGACGGCGTGTGGCGCTGAAATTCCTGCCGGAAGATTCTCATCGCGATCCGCAGGTGTTGGAGCGGTTTCTGCGGGAAGCGCGCGCGGCATCGTCGCTGAATCACTCCGGCATTTGCACGATTCACGCGATTGAAGAGCACGAGGCGAAAACGTTCATCGCGATGGAGCTGCTGGAAGGCCAGACGCTCGACAAGCTGCTTCGCCAGGGCATCATGCCGATGGCACGAGCGATTGAAATCGGGATTCAACTGGCCGACGCGCTCGATGCAGCGCACAAAAAAGGAATCATTCATCGCGACATCAAGCCGGCGAACATTTTTGTAACCGAGCGCGGCGCGGTGAAGATTCTGGATTTCGGGCTCGCCAAACTTTCTTCGGAACATCATGCGCTCGCGGATGGGGAAACCATTGGCGGCAGCGAGACGTTGTTGCTCACCAGCCCCGGAACGGCGGTGGGCACGATTGCGTACATGTCGCCCGACCAGGCGCGCGGGGAAGAACTCGACGCGCGCAGCGATTT
>Ga0126370_10000572_pt1 | contig 15536 bp, 17 predicted proteins | sample PanSoiMetaPlot_3_FD_92586 | JGI IMG/M metagenome (GOLD analysis project Ga0126370, IMG submission 92586) | Tropical forest soil microbial communities from Panama - MetaG Plot_3 | ecosystem: Environmental > Terrestrial > Soil > Tropical forest > Bulk soil | place: Panama | collected 2016-02-17 | reverse complement strand
TTACGATCTCGGCTATATCGATTTGGAGGAAAAAACCTTGCAGCCCCTCGAGAACCCCTTCGGGCCAAAAGTGTAACCTATGTCTCCGGAACGTTCTGTTACCTATGTCTCCGGAACGGACAAGTGATAGATGGTCGGGGCGATAGGATTTGAACCTACGACCCCCTGCGCCCAAGGCAGGTGCGCTACCAGGCTGCGCTACGCCCCGACATTTCTTTTCGATTATAAATGACGACTCGTTCGTGGCCTGACAGACAGTCCTCGCATTTTCGTTTCTGACGCCCTTCTGCAATCACGCTTGAGCGGGGCAGGTATAATTTTTAGTCAGGTATGCCCGATCCGCGTTACGCGCTGGTGGCTTATGTGAAAAGCCCTGCAGGAGAATTCGTCGAGAACCTCCGCCAGGAGCTTCACCCCGACCTGCCCCAGGTCGCGGCGCATCTCACCATCCTTCCGCCTCGTCCGTTGCGCGGCACGGAAGACGCGGCCCTACAGGTTCTGGAACGCATCTGCGGGGAAGAGCAGCCCTTCGAAGTCTCGCTTGGTGCCGTGGGGACTTTTCTTCCAGTTACGCCCACCGTCTTTATCCGCATTGACGGTTCAGCTCATCGCATGAGCGACTTGCATCGAAAGCTTAATACCGAGGAACTCCAGTACTCGGAAGAGTGGCCTTACATCCCCCACCTGACCATCGCAAAAATGGGGGCCGAGCAGGATGTTAGGGCCGCCTTTGAAACAGCCCGACAGCGCTGGCAACAGTACGCCGGTAGTCGCCGCATCTTGTTGGAAAGGCTTATCTTTGTGCGCGAACAGTCGACCAATTGCTGGATCGACCTCGCCCCGGTTCCCCTCGGCCGCCGCCTCGTTTCGCGTTAGCCTAGGCCGGTTACCGCGGGAACCTGTACATGGCCCCAGGTACATCTCACTCCCGTGCGTTGAAAACCCCATTGCGTATCTGTAGATAAAGAGTAGGGCGAACCTCTGGGACTTCCCGTCGAACGTCAGTTCTGACGCGGGTTTCCGGGCCATCGAACGGGAGACGGCACACATGCAGATCGGGGTTTACGGCGCAGGGTATCTCGGAACAGTGATTTCAGCCTGCCTCGCGGATTTCGGAACTCCGGTTTCCTGTTGTCACCCCGACCGTTCCCGCATGGTGGAAATGGCCCAGGGCAATATCCCGTTTTTTGAGAAGAATCTCAAAGAAGTGATCCGCCGCAACGTGCGTGCTGGCCGCCTCGCCTATTCCACTGATATCGAATCCTTCGCCCGCAGGACTGGAGTCATCTTTCTCGCCGAAGACAAGGCCGAGAACCTGAACGACGTCGCGATTCGCATTACACGCCTCGCGCCAAAGCCCCCGATCTTGACCATCGTCACTCCCGTTCCGGTCGGGACTGCCAACGCCCTGGAAAAAGCCATCAGGGACATCGGACTGCAGGCGACGATCGTCTCGCAGCCCATGTTCTTTACCGACGGATGTGCTGTCGAAGATTTCAACTGGCCCGATCGCCTGATTCTCGGAACGAGTTCCAGCGAGGCCATGCAAATCCTTAAGCAGATTTTTCATCCCTTAGTCATGCGCGGTGTGCCAGTGATCGTGACCAATCAGGCAACTGCTGAGCTGGTCCGCGAAGCCGCCACAGCATTCGTCGCCACTAAGATTTCGTTCATCAATGAAGTCGCCGCGCTTTGCGAGAAAGTGAATGCTGACGCGGTCAACCTCGCGCTTGCCCTCGGCCTCGACAAGAAAATTGCCCCGCGTTGCCTGCAACCGGGAGCGGGAATGGGTGGAGTCTTCGCCGAATCCGACATGGACTCTCTCGCCCAGCTCGCCCAATCACAGGGCGTATCGCTAAAAGTTCTGAGTGCTGCTCGCGACGTGAATCACCAACTGGCCGACCGGCTGGTCGAAAAGATCTCCCTCGCGTTACATTCTGTCGAGAACAAAGAAGTCGGAATCCTCGGACTGTCCTTCAAGCCCAATACCAACTCTGTGGCCGGCTCTTCGTCTGTTCGCCTAGCGGAGACGCTTGTCTCGAAAGGCGCTCGCGTCCGTGCCTACGATCCGGTCGCGATTCCCGAAGCAAGAGCTCGCCTCAATGGATCAGTTCGCTACTGCGATTCGGCGTACGCGGCGGCCGAAGGCTCCGATGCACTGGTCGTCGGCACCGGATGGCCCGAATTCCGCGCCCTCGACTTCGACCGCATCAAGCACCTGTTGAGAAAGCCAGTCATTGTCGACACCAAGAACCTGCTCGACTCCACCCGTCTGCGCGCCCTGGGATTCGAATACGTAGGCGTCGGCCGCGTCTAGCTGAACTTGAATCGCTGCAGTGGGTGCTCGCGATCCGCTAAGATCCTCCCATGGGATGGACCATCTTCACTGCAATCGATCTCTGGATGGGACTTTTCCTGATCGACATGATGTCCACGACAGTTCCCCCAGAGAAACTGCCACGCCTGCGTGCCGCCCGGAAGGTCGTAATCGCCCTGCTCGGAATTTCCGTCATCGTCTTGCTAACCCAAATCGCCCGACGGTATGGCTGGATCGGACACTAAGAGCGCTTTCGGACGAACAGATTTCAGGGAATCAATCGAGGAAGATGGGGTGGGAAACGGGAATCGAACCCGCAACCGCTGGAGCCACAGTCCAGTGCTCTGCCAGTTGAGCTATTCCCACCGCAGGACCTTCATTATAGCAATTGGGCGCGGTCTTGTGCCGCAGCGGGACAACTGCCACTCCGGCGATCGCTCTGATGCGAGGCAGCTACGCGAACGGATCCTCATCCGCGCTGCGCCCGTAAATCACCGGCACCGGCACATCCAGCAACCGCAGATACACCGACAGCTGCCCGCGATGGTGATACCAGTGGTTGAACATAATCGTCCGCAGAACCGCCGCGCGTGGCTGCTGAAACAGTTGCCGATCTCCCTTCATCAGCCGCCAATTTCCCCGCGACTGCTCTTCCGTCAGACCAGTCAAAAATTTTTCGGCATCGCGCACACTCTGCTCGTAGGCAGTAAGAACCTCGTCGAGATTCTTCGGTTGCGGCGGCACGAAACTCCCCGTCAACACATCAAAGCTATCCTGCTGAGCGATGCGCGCAATTCCTCCCGGAATCGTCGCCACGTGCCACGCCAATTGGCCAAGCGCCATCGACTTCGGATGTGGCTTCCATCCCAGTTTGTCTGCCGGGACTCGCTCAAGCGAACGTTTTGTAATAGCAGCCTCTTCCCGAAATTCCTCCAACATTGTCGGCATCTTCCACGTCCTTTCATCTGGAATGCTTCGGACTCACCCGAATTTCAAAGATCTTGGGCCACAGTTTGCCTGTGACAAACAATCGTTTCCCAGTCGGGTCGTACGCGATTCCGTTCAAAACCTCTTCGGCTTGTCGTTGATAAAAAGGCCCTAGCAGCCCGGTCAGATCGATCCATCCCACAACCTTGCCCGTCTCAGGAGAAATCCTCGCAATCCGGTCGCTGTGCCAGATATTCGCGTAAATCTCTCCTTCAATAAACTCCAGTTCGTTCAACTGATCGACCGGCTTCCCGCTCTCACGAACCTTGATGCGCCGCTTCTCGGAAAACGTGCTCGCATCCAGAACCCGAATCTCAGCGCTGCCATCGGTCATGAATAGATCGTGGCCATCCGTCGTCAGTCCCCAGCCTTCACCCGCATACTGAAAAGTGCGCAACAAGTGAAAGTCCCGCAGGTCGTAGACAAATCCAAGATGCGAAAGCCATGTCAGCTGGAAGACTTCATTTCCCAGCACCGTGATGCCTTCGCCAAACAATTCCGGTGCCAGATCAACCTTGCGAACCATGTGCCCGTTCTCGGGATTCACCTGACGCAACGAGGACTGCCCCGTCCGCCCAGTCCCCTCGTAGAAGAAGCCATCGTTGTATGTGAATCCCTGTGTGAAGGCCCTCGGATCATGAGGAAACTGCCTGACGACTTCGAACGTATACTCCGTCGGACCATCCTTGCCTTTCGGGGAAGAAGACTGCCCGGCAGCCATTCCGATCGTGGCAAGCAGAACGAACATCACCACTCCTGAACCCGACAGTCTCCTCTTCATCCACGGCATTTTCGCATGGCAGCGCGACTACTTCGCTGCCAGCTTGCCGATCTCCACCATCTTCCCATCGCTGTACCGGTCGTGATGCCGCACCCACGCCATCGCATGAGGCTTCATCCCTTCCTCGTCCCGCCCCTTCGCCGTCATGTCGAGGAAGTTGTAGGTCGGCAAAAGGATGTCAAGCCCGCGCGCATAGGTTGAGTACGTATGGAAGACCTCTCCATCCTTCTTGAAGAACACGCTCAGTCCCGGACGTTCGTCCGACGGAAATTCGGTCAGCGTGTAGTTGTAATAGACCGAACCACCGGCCTTCTCACCGTTGCCAGTCGACACCTGATAGTCGTAGTTGAAGTCCGTTCCATTCGACGACACCCACTTGAACTTCCATCCCATGCGCTTCTGAAACGCTTCAATCTCCGGCAACGTAGCCCGTGAGATCGCGACGAATGTAGTGTCGCGCTGCGCCAGATGGATCACGGGGCCGTCAAACGAGTCCGCCAGGAACGAACAGCTCGGGCATCCCTCTTTCCATCCCGGGCCGAACATGAAGTGATACACAATCAATTGGCTCCGCCCGTCGAAAAGCTCGGTGAGCGTTTCTTTCCCATTCGCGCCGTGAAAGACGTATTGCTTCTCGACTTTTTCCCAGGGCATCTCGCGCCGCTGCCGGCTCAACTCGTCACGCAGTCGCGTGAATTCTTTTTCCTTCGCGAGCAATTCCTTTCGCGCGGCAAGCCAGTCCGTCGGGCTGACTACTTTCGCTGCAGGTTTCTTCTCGATCGTCGCTGTCGTCATGCGTTCTACTCCTTTTCCTTCGAATCGCTTTTCTCACCCTTCTTCTTGCGAAGAACTTTTAGGACAAGCGCGCTCAACCCTCCAGTTGAAACCACGCTGCCCACCACCACTCCCGCACTGGCAACACATGCTGGACACATAAACCACTCCTTCAAATTTAAAAACCATTACTGCCTGTTGTGATCAGTAGCCGTTGTCATTCCGAACCGGCGCATTTTGCCGGTGAGGAATCTGTTGTCCTGTCGCTCGACCCAAACGCCTACGCAATCCAAGGAGGCGTCATCCCGAGCATTATCTTCGGCGCTCAAGCAAGGCTCACTTTCCCCGCTCCGCCCGCTCTTTAATCTTCTGATTGATATGCGACCATCCGATACTCACGCCGCGTCTGTGATCGTCCTGAATCACCCCAAACGCCTTGTGGTGAAACCGGATCACGGTCTCCCCGTTCTCATCGCTCAACCGGTACTGCAAGTTCGACACGACCCCATACGACATAAACAGCGGCCCAGTAACCTCAAGCAGCGTGGGGCGCTTGATCGCTTGCACGTGTCCCCAAAGATGCCCATCCCCGTTGCCCAGATCGCGAAACCAGCGTCCTCCGGGCCACGCCTCGAGCTTCATCGGCATCTTGCGCTCCGGCGACTCGTTCTCCGGCCCGATCTGCTCGAGCAGCGCCGCAAACGTCGTCTCCAGACTCGCGCGCACGCGAATCTCCTGATTCACTTCCAACGTCAGACTCTCGATCCCCATCATCGTCGGACTGATACTCATGCTGCCTCCTTGAAATCCTGGGTGGAACCGCTGCCTATTTCCGCGGCCTAAGATACCCTGGAAGAGCGCCCTTCAAGGGCCGCGTTAAGCGTCACGAAGGAACGGGGCTTTAGCCCTCGTTTTCACTCGCCCCTCAACTCCTTCGCTTCGGCCCTCTCCTTAATCCGCAACAACTGATGCGCCCACAGCCGCTCAAATGTCTTCGTCCACTCGTACAGCGGACGAATCCCCTCGGCATTCGTCCGATACATCATGTGTCGCCCATTCCGCCGCACGCGGACGAGCCCCACATCCCGCAGGACCTTCAGATGCTTCGACACCGAAGGTTGCTCGATCCCGAGCTTAATGACAAGGTCCCCAACCGGGAGTTCCGTGACGGCCAAAAGCTCCAGAATCTCGCGCCGGCGTGGTTCGGCCACCGCATTGAACGCATCAGAAGTTGTCGCTGCCCGAGCCATGATTTAAATATATTCCGATATAGGAATATGTCAAGCCCAAAAATCTGATCTCGAGATCCGCCTACATTTCAATTGCTTAGGAAAGAGACCTCTGGAAATAAGTGGCTCGCGGCGAGCTAATGTCCAGCGCGCAGCGCGCCGCCCTTTTTCCCGACCGACTTCTGCAACAAAAACACTATCGGGATACACCCAAAACACATGAGCGCCATATAGCGAAAGTCGTCCACGTACGACCACAGCCGGGCCTGACTATTCAGGTCCTGTCCAATAAGCCCGTACGCCTGATGGAGCGCGTCGGTGGCCGATGCTCCTTGAGCCGCGAGATAACCCTGCATCCCGTGAATCGTTCCCTGCACCGTGACCCGCCCCGGATTCAGTGACGCTGCCAGTTCATTGCGGTGAAGCTGTTCGTGCCGTGCCACGATCGTATTCACGATCGAGATTCCGATGCTTCCTCCGATATTTCGTAACAGGTTGTACAACCCGCTCGCATTTCCGATCTCTTCGTTTCTCAGGAACGCCATCGTAGTCGTCGAAAGCGGAACGAAGACACATCCCGATCCGAACCCGCTGATGAGGATTGCCCAAATGAACGACCACTGCCCAATCTCCAAATTCACCCGGCCGAACCACAGCGCAGAAATGCCGAACAGCGCAAACCCGAGGGCAATCAGCCAACGATTATCAATTTTGGCCGTCAGGTAACCGATGATGGGCATCGCGATAATCGCTCCTATGCCTCGCGGGCTCACCGCCCACCCCGCAGCCAATGCGGTATACCGCATCAGTTCTTGATAGAACAGCGGCAGCAGAGTTATCAGCCCGTAGATGGCCGCGCCAAAGAGCGCAATCAGCAAACATCCCAGCGTAAAGTTCCGATATCGAAACACCCCCAAGTCCACCAGGGGCTGCTTATGTCGAAGCTGGCGAATCAGGAAAAGAACAAACGCAACAATCAGGATCGTGAACGCCCACCGAATCCAGGTTGCCCCAAACCAGTCATCCTCTTGTCCCTTGTCCAGGATGATCTGCAGCGCACCCAGCCAAACCGCAAGCAACCCCAGTCCAATGCCGTCCAGCTTTCCCGGCTTGGCGTCTCTGATGTATTCCGGATCCTTCACGTACCGCGAGATCATCAGCACAGCAAAGATTCCCACAGGAATGTTGATGTAAAACGCCCAGCGCCACGAATAGGAATCCGTCAGCCAACCGCCGAGCGTCGGCCCAAGCACCGGCGCTACCACCACGCCCAGCGCAAATACCGCCATCGCACTGCCACGTTTCTCTGGAGGAAAACTCTCAAGCAAGATCGCCTGCGAGAGTGGCTGCAGCGCTCCGCCTCCGGCACCTTGAACAGCTCGTGCGATCAGTATCAGTGCCAGGCTAGTTGCGGCCCCGCATGCAAATGACGACACTGTGAAGATCACAATGCACGCAATCAGAAATCGCTTCCGTCCGAAGCGTAGTGAGAACCAACTGCTAGCCGGCAACACGATGGCGTTCGCCACCAGGTAACTGGTTAGCACCCAGGTCGCTTCATCGTTAGAGGCAGAAAGACTGCCGGCAATATAAGGAAGGGCGACCGCCGCAATGGAAGTGTCGAGCACTTCCATAAAGGTCGCTAACATCACAGCAATTGCGACCAGCCATGGACTGCCAGTGGTGGTCGATCTGTCTTGCGCCGCTACTGGAGTCATCACTTCTCTCGTACTGTCGCGTTTTACAGGAGGCAGACCTTACAGATGCTCCACCAAGTCCCAAGGTTTCGCAATGGTGAAATATCTTGTCCGCGAGAAATGAGAACAACCGCTGGAAGGAGGTCGCAAGTCTCGTCAAAAAGCGCGGACTACACAACGCTGACGAACTGGAGGTGGTTTCATAAAATCGGCTTGGGAAGGATACGGCTGTCCAGCCATCCCGTTTGAACTCAAGTAAAGACGCCGGGCTCTAGCGGGACAGTAAGAGTTCTGGTCAACGATTCCAGATCCTTTCGTGTCAGTCCTTCTCTCGAGCATCATTCTCGTTGGCCGTCATCCTCAGCCTGGTCTGCCTTGGTCCCCAAAAGCGACTGGACGGCCTTCGCCAGGGCGGGAAGCCCATCGGCCTTGGCCAGAATGGCGTCCGCACCCACCGCAGATGCCAGCGTTTCGCTGAAGATATGGCCGTAGATCGTAAACAACACTGTCTTCGCGCTGGGAAGATTTTTTCGCAGAACGCTCGCTACTTCTACACCGTTCAGTCCCGGCATTTGTATGTCGAGGATCAGCAGATCAGGCTGCAGAGCCATCGCCGCATCAATGGTGTCGATCCCATTCGCCGTTAACGCGCACACCTCGACCCCGGGCTGCTCTTGAATAAAATTCCTGAGAACGTTTCGCATCGACTCGCTGTCGTCGGCGATAAGCACACGCTTAGGCATCTACCCGCACACTGATCCCGTCCAGGAAGTAAGACAGTGTAAAAGGAATTGTCGGGTGCCAAACATACAGGAAAACCCTGACCTCACTTGCGCGGGTGACTCGTGTGGAACTCTATTGGCGGCGTGTCGCAAATCTTGTCCTAAGGGCCGGACGCAGCTTGCCTGAGCGAAGTCGAAGGGTCCACCGACGCGGGTGGTAAATTGGCAATTTCCACACCTCAAGGACTCACTTTGTTACATGTAACCTTGCGCACAGGTCTACATTTGCTCCATCATCCTTCAGGGCCTGAAGTACCGCGAAGCTGTTTTCGTCCCGATTTGGCATTCAGCCGCCTTCCCACAATTCACTAAGCTCTTTGAAATCTAGATTTTGGCCGCAACTTATTGCAGCCCGTATATTTTTCGGAGATTTCCCGCTAACCCTCTGATTCCAGAGACTCGAGGGGGAGGGGTGGGGTTACCAACCAGTAAAATTCCCGAAAACGGAGATAGTGGCTGGTAGACTCCCTCCATGCAAGTGAAGATTCTGGGCTCGGCTGCCGGCGGCGGTTTTCCCCAATGGAATTGTGCCTGTCCCAACTGTCGTTCGCTTCGCGCCGGAACGTTCCACGGTAAGGCCCGCACTCAAACACAAGTCGCCGTCAGCGCTGATTCAAAACATTGGTTTATTCTCGGTGCTTCTCCGGATCTCCGCGCGCAAATCGAACTCACTCCCGAACTCCATCCTCATGCCGCGGACCACGAGACTCGCCATTCGCCCATCTCTGGAGTTGTCTTTCTCAATGCCGACATCGATCACGTCCTCGGGCTCCTTCTTCTCCGCGAACTGCAGCCGCTCAATGCTTACGCAAGTCTCTCCGTACGGCGCATCCTGACCGAAGACAACTCCATGTTTGTCATGTTGCAGCGAGTCTCCGATCAGGTGAAATGGCATGAGATCGAATGGGACCAAATCTTCCCACTGTTCAATCCGGCTCGTGAAGATTCCGGATTACGCTGCCGCGCACTCTCTCTCGGACGCCATTTCCCCGCGTATGTATCGACGAGACGTCAAACCGACCTGATGCGGCGCGAGGCCTCATTGGGCCTCATCGTCGAATCTCCTTCCGGAAAACGCCTTGCCTATATGCCCGCGGTTCCTCACATCGATGACATGCTTCTCAAAGAAGCTGATTCTGCGGATGTGCTCCTCTTCGACGGAACCTTCTGGAGCGACGACGAACTCATTCGCGTGCAAGGCTCCGGTCAATCGTCCTGGGAAATGGGACACGTTCCCGTCTCTTCGGCGGAAGGCAGCCTTGAGAAGTTGGCGCATCTGCGCCGCCCACGTAAAATCTATGTGCACATCAATAACACGAATCCCATGCTAGACGAGGCTTCTGCCGAGCATCGCCAGGTTCGCGAAGCCGGATGGGAAATCGCGGAGGATGGATGGCAGTTCGACCTGTAGACAGCGCGGTGGATGCGAACCTGTTGCTGTCCTTTGATCAGCTACGAGCACAGCTGCGCTCGGTCGGTGAAGAGCGCTATCACCACAAGCATCCGTTTCACTTGCTGATGCACGAAGGCCGTCTCAGTCGCGGACAGCTTCAGGCTTGGGCCCTCAATCGCTACTACTATCAGAGCATCATTCCCATCAAAGACTCGATTATCTTGTCGCGCGGAACGGATCCGGCGTTTCGCAGAGCCTGGCGCAAGCGCGTCGTCGATCACGACGGCGATGCCTCCAGCGAAGGTGGAATCAAGCGCTGGCTTAAGCTAGCCGAAGCCGCCGGTCTGAGCGCCGAGCAAGTACAAGCCGGAACCGGAATTCTTCCAGCTACGCGATTCGCCGTGAACGAATACTTGAACATCGTCCGCAGCCGCAGCTTGCTTGAGGCGGTCGCCTCGTCGCTGACTGAATTGTTCTCCCGCGATCTGATTTCGCTGCGCATGGAAAAGCTGCGCGAACACTATCCCTGGCTTTCTGGAGGCCTCGACTACTTCCAGGCGCGCCTGACGCAGGCTCCCGAAGATGCGAAGTTCGCCACAGAATACGTTTACGAGCATGCGAAAACGCGCAACGAGCAGGACCTTGCCATCCAGGCCTTGCGAGATAAATGTGACATCTTGTGGGCGCAACTCGACGCGCTTTATTTCGCCTATGTCCAACCAGGATGGCCTCCACCAGGCGCATTCCGCATCGAGGAGAAATAAGCGATGGCTCCTCCAACGGACGCAAGCCAGCCACGCCTCGCCGCCGGATGCCGCTGGGGTCAGAGCACGAAGGCCGGAGGCGAAGAAACCCGCGTTATCCTGTTTCCTGAAGGAGCCATCAAGCTTCAAGGAACAGGCAAACTCGTGCTCGAGCACTGCGACGGCCAACGGACATTCGCCGAGATCATTACAGAGTTGCAAAAAGAATTCGGCAAGACTGATCCGGAGAAGATTCGCGCCGATATCAGCCTGTTCCTTGAGCAGCTGCAAAAGAAGCGAATTGTAGACTATTGAGTGATCGAGCCCTTGAGTGATTGTGTGATTGGAGATCATCACGAAGGACTCAATGGCTCAATCACCCGATCACCCAATCGCTCGATGACTCAATCACCCAATGACTCAATCGGTTTCCAACCCCTTAGCTCTGATTGCTGAAGTGACGCATCGCTGCCCGCTGCATTGTGTCTACTGCTCGAATCCCATGCAGTTGGCGGAGACCAGGTCAGAGCTTTCGACTGAGGAATGGATAAGCGTCTTCCAGCAATCGGGGAAACTAGGAATGCTGCACGCGCACTTCACCGGTGGCGAACCGCTGGCTCGCGCCGATCTGACCGAATTGATCGCTGCGGCGCGCGCTGCGAGTCTGTACACGAATCTGATCACTTCCGGTATTGGTCTCAATGAGCAGCGGCTCAAAGCTCTGGTCGATGCCGGCCTCGATCACATTCAGATCAGCTTTCAGGATTCGCAGGAAGACGCGGCAAACTGGATCGCCGGCGCAAAAGCCCATGCGCACAAGATTGAACTCTCGCGCGTCATCCGAAGCCACAAAATTGCCTTCACGGTGAACTTGGTCGTGCACCGCCAGAATCTCGATCATCTCGAAGAGATGATCGCCTTCATCGAGCAACTCCATCCTGAGCGGGTCGAGATCGCGCACACGCAGTACTACGGATGGGCGCTCGCAAACCGCGCTGCCTTAATGCCCACCCGCGCCCAACTCGACAAGGCCGTTGCGACCATCGCCGCCGCAGAGCAGCGGCTCGCTGGCAAGATACGCATCGATTCGGTCGTTCCCGACTACTACGCAAAGTATCCCAAAGCCTGCATGGGCGGTTGGGGACGCAGATTAATGCTCGTCAATCCTGCTGGGAAAGTGTTGCCATGTCACGCGGCGGAAGTTCTGCCCGGACTGTCATTCGAGAATGTGCGCGAGAAGACACTCGATTGGATCTGGCAAGAATCCGACTCGTTCCGCCGTTTTCGCGGGGAAGAGTGGATGCAAGAGCCTTGCCGCACCTGTGATCGTCGCACCGAAGACTTCGGAGGATGCCGCTGCCAGGCATTCTTGCTGGCTGGAGACGCAACTGCTACAGATCCTGCGTGCTCGCTCGCGCCGAAGCATCATCTCGTCGAAGTTGCGGTCCACAAAGCGAACGGGACCTCCGCAGTCCATCAGCCCACAACGTCTTCATCGTTCGCACAGGTACAGAAGCTGAATGCGGATCTCTGGCAGTACCGCACAAATCCGGAGTAGGCTCCCGCACCCAGATGGTTGTCATTCCGAACCGGCGAACAGCCGTTGAGGAATCTGCTTTCTGCCGGCGGCGGATTAGCTGCAAGCAAACAACAGATTCCTCCTCGCCGCTTCGCGACTCGTCGGAATGACAAGTCACGAAATGACGATAGCCAAGTGCGCTTTCAAATCAATCCCACAGGAAGCACCTAAGCCTTACCAGCGAATGCCGATCGTGATTGGTCTTGTGTCGGTAGTCAGCCCATTGCGCGAGCCGTGCATGTACCGGAACTCGGCGTAGAAATCGATATTGGGCCGGATCTTCCGCGTGATGCCGCCGCCAAAGTTGTAGCCCCATTGATTCTGGCTGGCATTTAGGAAGTGACCATTAATTGGCAAACTCGCGGCGAAGCAATGTCCCCACCACGTGAAAAATGGATTGCAAGCCGACCCGGGAATTGCGGTAGAGGAATCCAGTTTTCCTGAGCGATGGTAAAACCCGGGACCGCCCACGACATATCCTCCCCAAGCTTTGGTCACGGGAACATTAATAATCGGGTCGAGCATGAGCGCGTACACATGGCTATTGGCGGCCGGTGCTTGCGCGGCTTGGAGTGCTGACGTTTTCAACGGCAGATTGTCGAACTGGAAGTCGAGGCGCAGGCCGAGATACTTGTTCACGTTGCGGGCAACGCCTGCGGCGCCCACACCACCTCCTCCACGCACAAACTGCTGTGTCGTCCCGCTTGGGAGGTTCGCCCCGCCGCCAACATTAAAGGTCCAGTTCTTGTAGTTGTGAGTCTGTGCCCTGCGCTTCCGCGCGATTTCGTCAGGTGAGGCTTCCTGGCTGCTGCTCGACTCCTGACTGCTGCTGGGTTGCTGGGCTTCGGGCTGCTGGTTCTCAGGTTGCTGCTGGCTTTGAGGCTGGTCGCCGGTTGGTTGCTGCGCCTGGGGTTGTTGAGTTGGAGCCTGTTGAGCCGGAGTTTGTTGTGCGTGGACGGTTGCGACTCCCGCCAGGATCGCGATCAGCATTGCCGATGGAACGAGCCTGAGTCCAGGAATCCGTGCGAACTTTCGAATCATTCATTCTCCTCCCGCTGCCGGGCGTAATTGCGGAACTCGTCGCTCGAAGCGAGAAGCGCCTGGGAAAGAGCGTGTCCGCATGGTCCCGCCGTGAGCACTCGCAGCAGGCAGGCTCCATATTATCAACTTTGATGCGCAGTCCGCCTGTGCTGCCGCCTGTACGGGCATACCTATCAAACCGTGATCAGACGACTCCACAGCTTTGTCATTCCGACCGGAGGGAGGGATTTGCTGTTTGCCGGCAGCATATCCGCTGCAAGCGACAGCAGATTCCTCGACGGCTTTGCCGTCTCGGAATGACAACAAGAAGCCCTAGACATTAAGAGTTTTCGGAATCCTCTTGTCACACGTATCATAGAGAATTCAATTCATAGCGATGAATCCTATAGTGAAGACTGCGAGCGGGCCTCAACAAGGGAGCGAGCGAGACTCCGCTTGCCGCGTCGCGCTGGTGGGATTCGGGACGGTCGGCCGTGCCGTTGCCAAGATTCTCTGTGAGCACCGAGGCGGATCAATTGGCCTCACTCACATCTTTAATCGCAACGTTCAGCGAAAGAAGCAAGATTGGGTTCCGCAGGACGTGATTTGGACCGAGGACATCGACTCGGTTCTCAACTCTGACGCCGACATCGTGATCGAGCTGATTGGCGGATTGAGTCCGGCAGAGCAAATTGTTCGGCGTGCACTTGAGTCGGGCAAATCCGTCGTCACGGCCAACAAACAGCTTATCGCGCGTTGCGGACCTGATCTTCTGAAACTTGCCGCCACTCACGGGGCGCACTTGGAATTTGGCGCGTCAGTTGCGGGCGGAGTTCCTGTCCTGCCTGCGCTGCGAACGGGTCTTTGCGGAGATCGGTTACACGGCATTGCCGGGATTCTGAATGGCACCTGTAATTACATCCTGAGTCGGATCGAAAATGCACGCGTGCCTTTCAGCGAGGCGCTGGAAGAGGCGCAATCGAAAGGTTACGCGGAGGCCGATGCCTCAGAGGATCTCGACGGCGGCGATGCGAGGGCGAAGCTTGCAATCCTGGCCCTCTCGGGACTGCGAACGCGTGTCACGCCTGAATCCGTTCGTGCCCGGACGATTCGGCCGGTGGACGCAGTCGATTTCGATTACGCGGCCGAGTTAGCCTGTACGATCCGGCAGATCTCCCGAGCAGAAGTGAAAGGCGATGCGCTTCTAGCCGATGTTGGACCATGCCTGGTTCCAGCAGATTCTCCGTTCGGCCGAGTGCAACGCAATCTCAATCTCATCCTGACCTCGGGACAGTACGGCGGAGATATGGCTTTCCTGGGTGCAGGCGCCGGAGGCGACCCAACGGCGGTTGCCGTTGTGTCGGACGTGATGTTCCTGGCAGAAGGACTTGGCGGGAAGAAAAGGGAGTCGGCCAGCTCTGTTTCTACGCCCGAGATCAGTTGCGACTTTGAAACGGCTTGGTACCTGCGGTTCTTTGTGCGGGATCAGCCCGGCATCGTGGCGCGCTTGGCGCAGATTTTGGCGACATACCACCTGAACATTGATTCACTCTTGCAGAAGCCTGGATTCGAGAAATCGTCACTGCCCTTCGTGATCACCCTGGAACCGTGCAAGGATTCGCAGTTGCGGCCTGCGCTCGAAGCCATGTCAGGACTGGACTTCGCTCTGCGACCATGCCTGTGCCTGCCAATTCTTCGCTAGCCCGAATTGTGCGGGAAAAGAGAAAAGGCGCCGGTTGTCCAAGTCGACCGGCACCTTTTTGCAGCGTTCGTTAATTCCAGAAGGGATTGTTCAAACCAGCCGGCGCCATGGCGCTGTCGGCCTTTGTCTCCGTACCCGTTTCATCGGAAATTTTCTCGTCGGTTAGGCGGGAAGGTGGTGCAGTCTTTTGTTCGTTCTTGCCCGGCGTCGGAGTATAAGGATATTCGGATTTCATCTGGGGAGACCCTCCATCTTTATGATCTAGGTTTATTAAACACTCCTAAGCGCGATTCTGGACCTCAATAATTTTGATAAGAGCTATCAAAAAAACTGCAGTCCTCCGCAGAGCTTCCATTGGAGCTTCCATTGAATGAAATCGGCTGAATGCAGCCCAAGCTTTAGTAGCTCGACCGATATATCCTGTTCAGTCCGTTTCAGCGGCTTAATGCCCGAAACGCATACTGTTTCTAAAGGACGCAATCGTGAAATACCGCAAGCTGGGACGCACGAACTTTGAGGTAAGCGAGATCGG
>Ga0126370_10000570_pt1 | contig 15540 bp, 16 predicted proteins | sample PanSoiMetaPlot_3_FD_92586 | JGI IMG/M metagenome (GOLD analysis project Ga0126370, IMG submission 92586) | Tropical forest soil microbial communities from Panama - MetaG Plot_3 | ecosystem: Environmental > Terrestrial > Soil > Tropical forest > Bulk soil | place: Panama | collected 2016-02-17 | reverse complement strand
CGGCAAGCGCGTGGCGTTCATCGGCGCCGGAAATATGGCCGAAGCATTGGTGAAGGGACTCGTCGCCTCCGGCAAAATGAATCGCCAGGACGTGGTTATCTCGGCGCGTCGCCCAGAGCGCGCCCAGCAGGTTGCCCAACGATACGGGGTGCGCGCGGCCGCCGACAACGATTCCTGCGTTCAAGGCGCATCGATTGTCGTTGTCGCGGTGAAGCCTCAAGTGCTCGCCAAAGTGGTTTCCGATGCCGCCGAGGCTATTCCCTCCGACGCGTTGATCATCTCCGTCGCCGCGGGCGTGACGACGGCCGCGCTCGAGTCGGTCCTCAAGCCGGCGGCGCGGGTGATCCGAAGCATGCCGAATGCAGCAGCGATGGTCGGTCAGAGCGCGACCGCGATCACTGCTGGGAGCCGGGCGGGTGCGGCGGACATCGACGTTGCACGAAGCATCTTCGAAGCCGTTGGGCGCGTCGTGGTGGTGGATGAGGTTCATCTGGACGCCGTTACCGGGCTTTCCGGAAGCGGCCCGGCTTACATCTTCCTGATCATCGAAGCTCTGGCGGATGCGGGGGTGAAAGTCGGCCTCTCCCGAGAGGTTGCGCTGCAGCTCGCTGCGCAGACCTTGCTCGGGTCTGCACACATGCTTCTCGAGACGGGCGAGCACCCCGGTCGCCTCAAGGATCAAATCACTTCGCCCGGGGGCACCGCTATCGCTGGGCTTCACACTTTGGAAGCCGGAGGGCTGCGCACAACGTTGATCAATGCTGTCGAAGTCGCGACCAGGCGCGCTCAAGAGCTCGGTCAGCAGAGCAAGTAGGCCTGGGTTTCAAGTCCCGCTGTCGAAGCGCGCCGGCAAGACCTCGTTGCGGCGCCGAAGCATCACCGCATTGCGCCGAGGTCGTCGGATTTGGTGTACCCGGCGGGAAATTGAAACTTATCAGCGGAAATGCCTCCTCGTTTAATGCTCTTCACCGACTCTGTCCCTTCCCTTTCACCGCTGGCGCTGATTCGGACCAGGGTCCCTGGAAAACCGGGACCCTGCTCGAGCTTGGTGAACGCGGCAAGGCCCTGTTGAGGAAAATTGTCGCCCGCCTGTTTGATGAAATCCTGCATCTTCACTAACGGAGCGAGATCGGCCTTGGTAATCGCGCCCGCGCTCCAGGGGATGTAGCAACCTTCGGCGTCCACCTTGCCATCCTTTAGCTCCTTGAAACCCTCGCATGGAAATCCGGCAACGGTTTGGTGAGCTGCCGTTCGCTCCCATTTGACGTCCGGTTCCTTCGACGGCTCGGGTTTTTTGCCCATCGCCCCCTCCATCGCCTTGCGTTGCTCGGGGCTGAGCTTGCTCATCATCTGCTCGAGTTGCTTGCGCTGCTCAGGGGACATGTTCGCCATGTGCTCATCTATTTTTTTTGCCTTGTCGAACATCGCTTTGAAGCTCTGCGGCGTCAGCTCCTGGTAGGTTTTCTTTTCCTGATTGATGAGGAACACCTTCTGCTGGTCACCGTCGTAAATCACGAGACTTCCGTTTTGCGCGTCGACGCGGTCGCCTTCGACGCGCATCTTGTTGCCTTCGAGATATATGACCGAGTTTTTGTTGTCGCGTTGCAACGTGACGGTGACTCCGGCATGCGCTGAGGCGATGAGGCTGAGCGCGGCCCAGGGCGCAAGCGTCACAAAAACCTGTCTCATTGTCGGCTCCGAGGAGAACGTTGCGGCGGGGACCTTAGCCCATCTCGATCTTGGCCGTACAATTGCACCGGTTGGATGTGGTGCAGTGAACTCAGCCGCACAATGACTCCGGGTACGTGGGAACCTCCGCCCGAGGGAGCTTCATCTTCTTGCTTTACCTAGCTTGTGTGTCCAGGTTAGAAGCCACGTTCCCGCCTTGCAGCGGGAATTTCCACTCTCTTGGTTGGAGGAATTAAAGGTTCTCACAGCGCGCGGAGCCGCGGCAGCGCTCGGCTTCTCGATCCCCTTTTGCGTGAGTTGCAACCGAGCGCTGGCGGCGCCGACCGCCAAGGCAGTGTCGCGCGGTTCGCAGGCCGCGGCGAGGCGACAAGATTCGCAGTGCGCGAGCTTCAACGCAGAGCGCAATCTGTACTTCGGCGATCTGCACGTGCACACCTCGTACTCCTTCGATGCCTCTTTCTGGGGAACGCGCACCGATCCATTCGGTGCCTATGATTTTGCACAGGGCGCGCCCGCGACACTCGGATCTCCTACCGGAGATCCGCCGCGAACGGCTCAGCTGGCAAGGCGGCTCGACTTCGCGGCGGTGACCGATCACTCGGAGTTCTTCGGCCAGTACCCTCCAGGTATGTTCACCGGAGAGAACCCAGCGAGGGACGCTTGGGCGCACGAGCAAATGGCGGCGCAGGCAGCGAACGATACGTCATCGGACTGCACCTTTACCGCTCTCATCGGATACGAGTGGACGGGTCGTTGGTGGCACCGCAACGTGATCTTCCGAAGTGAGCAAGTTCCCGAGCTCGCCATCAGCTCGTTTGATCAGACCACCCCACAGGGTTTGTGGGCCGCCTTGCAATCGGCGTGTCTGGGCGCGGGCACCGGCTGCGACGCAATTACCATTCCTCACAACCCCAATTTCAGCGGCGGCCAGATGTTCAACATCCCAGATGGTATCACTCCCGCCGAAGCCAGTACCCGAGCGGCGATGGAACCCGTGGCAGAGATTCACCAGACAAAGGGCAATTCCGAGTGCAAACTCGGCGTGGAGACGGATGATCCGCTCTGCGTTTTTTATCAAAAGTTTCCCATTGACTGCCTGACGTACCCTTCGGCTGACGCTTGCTCGCCGGGAAACTTCGTGCGCAACGGCCTGCGGCGCGGCATTCAGGTGGAAGAGCAGATCGGCGTCAATCCGCTGAAGCTGGGAATCATCGCCGACACCGACACGCACAACGGAACTCCCGGTGATACGGATCAGTCCGCGTACCAAGGGCACAAGGGGCGAATGGACAGCTCGCCGCAGCTGAGGCTAATCACTACCAGCGACGAGGCCTACGACAATGCAGGAGGTCTGGTGGCGGTTTGGGCCACCGAAAACAGCCGAGACGCGATCTTCGACGCGCTTCGCCGGCGCGAGACTTACGGCACCAGCGGGACGCGGCCGAAGCTGCGCTTTTTCGGAGGCTGGGCGTACCCGGATGATCTGTGCGATCATCCGGACCTGATCAGCACCGCTTACCAGAATGGGGTTCCAATGGGCGGAGACCTACCGGCGGTTGGTGGAAGCGCAGACGCCGCCTCTCCAAAGTTTCTCATCGCCGCGCTGATGGATCCGGGAACCGACCGGCAGCCTGGAACGCCACTGCAAGCCGCAGAGATAATCAAGGGGTGGATCGACCCGGCGTCTGGCCGCAGTTTCGAGCGAGTCTACGAGGTCGCCGGCAATCCCGTCAGCGGCGCTACGGTGGACACCTCCACCTGCCAACCGACCGGGCCCGGATACAATTCGCTTTGTGCAGTGTGGCAGGATCCCGATTTCGACCGAACCCAGCGCGCCTTCTACTACGTCCGGCTTCTGGAGAATCCAACCTGCAGCGTCTACCAACTCGATTGCAATAAGATTCCAATCGATCAACGGCCGGCCAGCTGCAACGACGGTTCATTCCATATGGTCATCCACAACCGGGCCTGGAGCTCACCGATCTGGTATCAGCCGTGAACCTTCAAAGCGTGCGCCGCTGGCTTCGCGAGCCGGCATTTCACTTCCTGCTCATCGGCGGCGCGATTTTCGCACTTCACTCGCTGGTGCGGCCGACCTCCAGCAGGGAAGATTCCTCTCGGCTCATTCGCGTCAGCCGGGATGATCTGCAGCGGTTGCGCGACGGGCATTTCTCCCTCACCGGGAAAATGCCCACCCCGGAGGAGGAGCGCCGGATCGTCGAGCGATATGTGAGCGACGAAGTGTTGTATCGGGAGGCGATTGCGCTGGGTCTGGACAAGGGCGACTCGGTGGTACGCGGGCGGCTCGCTCAAAAAATGCAGTTTCTCACCGAGGATCTGCACCCGGCGGCCGAGCCGACCGACGCGGAGCTGGAGGATTTTCTCAAAAGCTCACCGCGATACATTCAGCCGCGCAAGCTGACCTTAGAGCACGTTTTCTTCAGCCGGGATCGCCGCGGCCAACGGGCTCGCTCTGACGCCGCGGCCGCGCTTTCCGAGCTCGAGAATGATTCCTCCGCGAGCGCGGTGTCGGTCGGTGATCCATTCATGCTCGGGCGGCGCTTCGCCGACCGCAGCGAGACGGACCTCGCGGGCCTTTTCGGCCCATCCTTCGCGAAGGAAGTCTCTGCCCTTGCGACTGGAGTTTGGTCAGGCCCTATAGACTCGAGCTATGGCGCGCACCTGGTTCGCATCGAAAAGGTTACGCCGAGCACCGTCCCTGCGCTCGAAGCGGTTCGCGAGCGCGTTCGCCTGGACTTGCTTCAGGTTCGGCGTGAGGAAGCCAACCGAGCGATGCTGCGCAAGCTTGCGGAGAAGTACAAGGTTGAAATCGAGACCGCTCCAGCGGTGAGCACAGCGGAGGTGCGCGGGAAGTGACCGAAGCGAGAATCTACCTCTCATGCGCGATCTCGCTTGCCCTGGTGAGTCAAGGAGTGGCCTGGGGGCACGCCTTCAATCCCTCGCTGCTCGAGCTGCGCGAGCTGCCCGATGGCCGGATTGGCGTGGTGTGGAAGAGCGCTGGCGCAGTGGACGCCGAAGGGCTGGTCCCCAAGCTGCCGGCCCGCTGCCACCCTCTTGGAAATCGCGTCTCGACAACAGTCGGAACAACGCTGATCGAGCGCTGGGTGATGGACTGCGGCCAAGACGGGCTCGCCGGGGCGGAAGTGGGAATGAGCGGTTTCGCGCTGATCGGCGAGGACGCCGTCGTCCGCGTAACGCGAGCCGATGGACAAACTGCTTCGGCCGTCCTGCGCAGCGACGCTCCATCCTGGATGATTCCCGGGCCGAACTCATCGAAGAGCATCCTTGTCAGCTATCTGGGGGCGGGGGTGAAGCACATCCTGCTGGGGTACGATCATCTCCTGTTTGTGCTCGGGCTGATCTTGCTGGTTGGCCTCGGACGCCGCCTTCTCGTCACGGTCACCGCATTCACCGTCGCTCACAGCGCCACGCTGTCGCTCGCGACTCTGCAAGTAGTTCGCTTTCCCTCTCGAGCGACTGAAGCGGTGATCGCGCTCAGCATCGTTTTTCTCGCGGTGGAGCTGGCGCAGGATCAGCACAGACCGAAAAGCTGGGCGATGCGCCGCCCATGGTTGGTGGCATTCACGTTCGGACTTTTGCACGGATTCGGATTTGCCGGCGCGCTGGCGGAGATCGGGCTGCCGCGCGGCGAGATTCCGCTTGCCCTGTTTTCTTTCAACGTCGGCGTGGAGATCGGTCAGCTGCTCTTTGTCGGTGCCGTTGCAGCCCTCATTGCTCTGCTTCGGCTCGTCCGCTCCTCTTGGCCTTCCGGTCTTCGGCGCGCTACGGCGTACGCGATCGGATCGCTTGCAGCCTGGTGGTGCTTCGAACGCGTAGCCGCATTCTGGACCTAGGCCCGCGGTGCGCGCTCTTCATGCGCCATGCGCGACTGCCCAACGCGTTGTGCAGTGACTTGCCCTCGGAGGTCCCTCTAGGAGATGGTGCCGTTTCCGGCGTGCCAAAAAACACGGAGGACGGGATGCTCGATCACATTGGTTTGCGCACCAAGGATTACGCGACGGCGAAGCGCTTCTACACCGCGGCTCTGGCGCCGCTCGGATACCAGCTGGTCATGGAGTTTGGCCCCGAAGATGGCCTGGATTACCAAGGCGCGGGATTTGGCGTCGGGGGCAAACCAGACTTCTGGATAGGGGTGGGGCAGGCGAACGGACCGGTGCACGTCGCATTCTCCGCCGCCAATCGGCAGGCCGTGGACGCGTTTCACGCCGCCGCGCTCGCCGCGGGTGGAAAGGACAACGGCCTGCCCGGGCCGCGCGAGCACTACCATCCGAATTACTATGGGGCGTTTGTCCTCGATCTCGATGGCAACAACGTCGAAGCGGTTTGCCATCGCCCCGGGTGAGCCGCCGCGCGGGATTTGACTACCGCGAGTGGTTGGAAAATTGGGCCCGGTACCGTGCTCTCAGACTGTCGAGCTTCTGGTCCTGGTGGGCGCTTTGCAGAACCGACTCCAGCACACTCCAAGTCTGGCGCGAGGTCGGATCGAGATCGATGACTCGCTCGAGGTGGCGGGCGGCGGCGATCGACTGGCCGATCGCCGCATAGGTCAATCCGAGCAAGTAGTGCCCCTTGAGGAATTCATCGTAGGCGCGCAGTGCCCGCTCGCAGCTGGCTTTCGCGGTGCCAATGCGCGCGGAGCGCAGGTGGAGATCGCATTCAAGACCAAGAGGACCTGGCGCATCGGGAAAGTCTTTTCGTAGGGCCTCTATGCTTCGTTTGGCATTCGATAGTTTTTTCTTATCCAGCTCGGTTTCCGTCCGCCGCATAGCGGCGAGGTACTCCGCCTCCCGCTCAGGTGGAACTCCGAACGAAGACGGGGGAGGAGGCAACCCGATCCAGCGTCGGACTCGTAGAGCTTCGGCGCGGAACGACCGGCGTTCCTGGTCACCGAGTTGCTCGGCCGCCTGTTCCTCCCAGCTGATGCAACCCGCCTGGTGAAATAGTGATGCAAGATAAGTCCACGACTCGCGGTCGGGCTTCTTCGCAGAATCGAGAATCTGCCTGGCACGCAACAAGCTGGCTTGTCCGCCGACCAAGTCTTCGTTGTCAAGCTGGGCGTGGCCGAGGCGCAGCAGGAGCCCTGCATCATCGGGGGCGAGGGCGACGGCTCGCTGGCACCGCTCGACGGCGGGCTTTTCGTTGCGAGCGGCTTGCAAATCGAGATGGCAAGCCAAGGCCTGGACGCGCGCATCGTTGGGATATCGCTCGACCAGCGGTTCGATTTGCGTCCGAGCCTCCTGATGCTTTCCGCTTTCGGCGGCCTTGATTGCATCGTCGAGACGCTGGCGATCCACTTCGGCCATTGTCGAAGCGGCATGGCTCGCGGATTCCGCCGTGGTCTTCAGCACCTGTTCGGTCCAAGCGAGAGCCTCGACCCGAGCGGCAGCATCCCATCCAGGCCAAGCGGTCGTGTGGATGTACTCGCCAAGCTCGCGCGCCCAGGCCGCGAACGCCTGTCGGTCCAACAAATCGGATCGGTGGTGTTTCAAACCGATCTCGATGACGCGGACGGTTTCCGCGGGGAATTGCGACTGCTTGGGGCGATACGTCGCGCACATCAGAAATTCGGGAGAACGACCGTGAAACGCCCCCAGGGTATGCGCCCACTCGTGGAGAAAGACCGCCGTCTCGCGATGCAGCTTTCGATCCCGAATAAGCGCATCGCGCTCGCGATCCGAGATGTGTTTCAAGGCCTGCTCGATCTCGTCGGTGTCGCCTGCGCTTTTCATCCCGCGCAGGACCAGGTGGCGCCCGAACAATCGTGCCATCCCGAGTTGGTCTTGAGTTGCGGTTATCAACGGCGTCGAAGCCACGAACCCGACCACCCAGTCAACGCCGGCGCCTGAGTCCAGCTTCTCCAGGCTGGCAAGGGTTTGCTCCAGGCCGGTCTCAAAGCTGCGGGCATCCCATCGCCGGATGGATTCGATGGCGAGCACAGTTCCGAATTGCGCCTCGGTGACGATCGACGCTCGCCTGATCTGCTCTTCTATTTCGTACTCCCAGCTCAGAATCTCGCTTCGATAGTCCTGGTCTGCGTAGATCCGGATCAGCATTTTCCGGGATGCAGGTGGCTGATCATTTGCGTCGCGCTGTGCCTCGGGCTGTAAGGAAGCCGGTGCGAGCTGCTTCGCGTAATCCCGTTCGATCTGGCCTCGTGTTCGATAACCGCATGAACAAGCAAGGAGTGCCAACGCGGCATACGGTACACGCCTCCGGACCGAGGGAGCGTCGACCCGTCGCCGCTCGCAATGCCTTGACACGCGGCGTGAATAGAGCATGAAAAAGGGCGACTGTGGGACTTGATCGCAGCGATTAGCGTTTTCCGCTAGGTACTCCCGGACTTGTGGTCGTTCTATTGTTCCATCGGGGCGGCATTGGCGACATCGTCTTTGGTCTGCCGCTGATTGAGGATCTTCGCCGAGCGTTTCCGGACGCGCGCTTGGTCGTCCTCACGCATGCACAAGGGGAACAGGTCCTGCGCTTTTGCCCTCGCATCGACCGGATCATCGCGGCGGGAGAAATGGACGGCCGGTGGTCGGTGGGGGAAGCGCGGTCGCGCCTCGAGGGAGAGGTTTTTGATATCGCAATATCGACCAGCCTGTCCCCGCGCGCGGCGTATTTGATGTGGCGAACAGGAGCCGGGGTTCGGGTCGGATTTTCGGCAGGGGTGGGGCGCGCTCTGTGGACGCATCGAGCGCCGCTTCGACCGTTCGAGGTCGTCTTCTCTCGTCGCTACCAACGCCTCGCCGCCGCGCTGGGCATTCCCGCCACGGCCGAGTTGCCCAAGCTCGAGATCCCCCAAAAGCGCAGGGAAGAAGCGCGGGCGCGGCTTAGGCAGCTGGGTTGGAACGATCGCGCGCCGCTGATTTCGGTGCACGTTGGCGGAGGATGGCCGACCAAACAGTGGCCGGTCGAGCACATGGCCGCTCTGGCGCAGCTCGCGCGCCAGCGCCATGGGGCGACGGTGTTGCTCCAGGGCGGGAGGGGCGATCGTGAACGCGCCAACAGCATTGCGTCGAGTGCCAAGGGGCTGGTCCTGATCTCGGTAGGCAATTCGATCAGCGATGCCATTGCCGAGTCGGCGGTGTGCAGCGTCGCGATCGGAATTGACTCCGGGTTGTCGCACGCCGCCGCAGCCTGCGGGACGCCCACCGTTTTTCTGTTCGGGCCAAACGAGCCGAAATCGATGATCGCTTCGCCGAGTCGGCTGATCTTGACCAGGAATCTGGAATGCCGGCCCTGCAATCGCGCTGGAAGATGGCGCTGCCCTTTGATGCACCACCGCTGCATGCGCGAGCACTCGCCCGAGTCGGTGCTCGATGCAGCATCACCGTGGATTTTGCCGCGCGCTTGATCAACGCTCGGACATGACGCGCGCGGGCCTGGTCACCTTGGATTCCGAAGGAGCGACTTTCCAAGTTCGGGTGACGCCTCGGGCGGGACGCGACGAGGTCGGACCTGTGGTCGACGGTCTTTTGCGCGTTAAGGTGACCGCACCCCCGGTTGAAGGCGAGGCAAACGAGGCGGTGATTGCGCTGCTGGCGCGCGTTTTCCAGGTGCCCAAACGCGCCGTTCAGATCATTGGAGGTGCGAGCGGACGGCGAAAGACGGTGCGGGTGATCGGCGCGCCGCGGCCGCTGGTTGAAAAACTGTTCCTCAGCACCACCGCGAGCTGAGTGGAGCGTGTGGACTCCTTGCGGGCGCGCCGCGGGTGCATAACTTTTGCCCAGCTCGGTCGATTCTGGAGGCGGCTTGAGAGAGAAAGTCGCGAGGCCAAAGGAAGCCAAGCCCCGGCAGGGCTCGAAATCGCGCTATTGGTCGAAGCAGGTGATGGAACGAAGCAACGCCTTGGATTTGGAGAGCGGCGTCTTCAAGATGGGCAGCGCCCGGGCGATAGCCGAATCATTGAAGCGCTCGGCGGAAAGAAGCCAGCGGCGCAAAGCCGCGCCGTTTCAATCGGCGATGTCCATGCTGAACTTCTACATCAACCGAGCGGGAAAGGGCCTTGGCTCAGACCGCAAGCGCGTCCTCAACGATGCGAAGGATGAGCTGCGCCGCCTCTTTCATCGCAAGACGCGCTAGCCGAGGCGAATTCGGGTCAGCGTCGTTCAAAGGGCCGCCCGCACACGGCGTCGTTCATCCGCTAGTCTTCAAGCGACTCGAGCAAAAGGGCAAGCTCCTCTCGAGTTGCGCCCTTGGGCAAGTAGTAGTGTGGTCCCGTCCGCAGCGCGCCGCCTGCTTCGTCGGCCCTCGCCGCGGTGAGGACGACGACGCGCGGAGCATTCTCAGCCGGAAGCCGCCGCAAAACTTCCTCGCCGCTCATGCCCGGCATTCTCATGTCGAGGAGCATCACCGAGGGCGCGTCTCGGGCGACGCATTCGAGCGCATCCCGCCCATTCGAGGCTTCGAGGGTCGCGTACCCGAGTTCGTCCAGGCAGTCGAGCAGCAATTCACGCCAGTCCGAGTCGTCATCGACGACGAGGATCCTCTTGCTCTTTCGTTCAGCGGCGTCAGCCATTCGATGCATCTTTAACGTTGCAAACAATGCGCGCTTCGATTCTGTTCGTCGCGGCCTTCGCTGGCCGAGGGAGCGGCCGAGCAGTCGACTTACGAAACCTTGCCCTCGGCATCCGAAGATGCAGCCAATGGCGCGCTCGGATTCACCGCCTGCTCGCTCTCGACATCGTCCTGCACTGGATCGACGTGATCCAGACCGTTCGTCTGCGGTCGCACCGGGCTATTCGCGCTCGTGCGCGCTCCCAGCACTCGAAACGGAACCAGCTTCGGCAGCCCCGAGTGCCTGCGCGCGGCCTCCACCATTGCGTCGTGGTGGCGATACCGAGCCTCCAGCATTTTGTGAATGAGCAGCGGCGCCCCGGGAACTCGGCGCGAAGTGATCGCCTGCGTCGCTTTGCGGACGGGATAGCGGACGCGGCGTATTTGCACCCTCCAGCCTCTGGGCGTGTATGTGAAAAGGCCATAGACGGCGCGCAGGTCGCCATCCCGCGGAATGCCAACTGATGCGACATCGGCAATGACCATCCGTCCGATCCGCCTGCGGTAGGGAAAGTGAAGATGCCCAAAGGCGCAGGCCGCCGCGTCAACGAACTGGAAGTAGCGACGAATCGCTGCCTCATCCAGAAGCGGGTCGAGCGAGTCTTCGAGATTCTTCGGGTTTGCGTGACAGATGTACAAATCCTGTCCGCGGCGGACCGAATAACGGACGGAGAATGGCAACTGGCCGAGCCTCGGGGCCAACTCCCCCAGCTGATCGCGAGTCCATTCCAGCAGGTCGGTCTTCCAATGGTGGTGCTCGCGGTAGCCGCCGCCGAGGTAATTTCCGGCGAGATAGCAATCGGTGTTCCCCACCAAGAGCTCGTCGCATCGGTCGAGGAGCAGCTCCACTGTTTCTCTGGGATGTGCTCCGCGAAGCGCCAAATCTCCCGCGGCCACCACATAGTCCGGGGAAGCGCGGGCGACGTCGTCCATCACGGCTTCGCATGCCGGCAGGTTGCCGTGAATATCCGCCAGAATCGCCACCCGCATCACAACCCCATTCTAGCCCCATGGGCCCGCCGGCAGCGTTAGCATTACCGTAAGAACGCGTTGACTCAAGGACACAGCACTCTTAGAGTCTCTGGTTTCGATTGCGCGGGTAGTGTTGCAAATGTTGGTGAATATTGAGGAAATAGGTGATGCTGGGCTGGAACTGGACGAGCCGATCAAGGTTGAGTTCCTGCAGGACGCGCTGGCGCACCAGGGCGAGGAGACGGGGTTTCGTCCGCTGCGAGGTGCGCGGTTGAAGGCGTCCCTTCAGCGCCTCGGCGGCGGGGTGCTGTTGCGAGGAGATTTTCGGGTGGAAGTGGCGGCGCCGTGCAAGCGGTGCCTCGCCGAAGCGACGACGTCCTTGCCGGTCTCGTTCACCTTGAACCTGGTTCCTCGGCAGCTCCTGCGGGAAGAAGATGCTGGCCAGGCAGAGGACGACGGGGAGTCGGAGCGCAGCGGCTCTTTTCGACTGGAGGACGCGGACCGGGAAGTTTTCGATGGCAAGACGATTGATCTGGACCCCATCCTTCGTGAACAGGTACTTCTCGCCTTACCGATGAATCTGGTGTGCGGGGAGACCTGCCGCGGGCTGTGCCCGGTGTGCGGGGAAAACCTCAACGTCAAGCAGTGCGGATGCGAGCGCCGAGTAGTGGATCCGCGTTTGATGGCGCTCAAAAACATCAAGCTGAACTAGAGAGGCGAACGTGGGAGTTCCGAAGAAGCGCACATCGAAGATGCGCCGCAATCGCCGCCGGGCCGCGAACAGCAAGGTCCGCGCGGCGGTACAGGTGATTCTCTGTCCCAAGTGCAAGGAGCCGGTCCTCCCGCATCGCGCCTGCGCCGCCTGCGGCTACTACCGGGGCCGCGAGGTCGTCGCGGTCGAATAGCGGGTGCGGATCGCCCTGGACGCCATGGGGGGAGACCATGCCCCGGCTGCGGTGGTGGAAGGGGCTACGCTGTTCGCTCGGGAGCACCCTCAGCACCAGGTGATCCTCGTTGGTGAGGAGCGCCGAATTCGCGAAGCGCTCCGCAGCGAGCCGGGCGGCGCCATTTCCTTGCGGCACGCATCGCAGGCAGTGGCCATGGGTGAGCACGCCGGGGCGGCGATTCGAAAGAAAAAGGACTCGTCGATTCGAGTCTGCTTCGAGCTGATTCGATCTGGCGAGGCTAGTGCGATGGTTTCCGCGGGCAATTCAGGCGCGGTGATGGCTGGAGCGCTGCTAGTCCTCGGAAGAATCTCCGGCATCGACCGCCCCGCGTTCGCCACCTTGTTCCCGGCGCTCAAGGGCGAGGGACGTTGCCTGCTGCTCGACGCCGGCGCCAACGTGGATTGCAAGGCGACCCACTTGGCGCAGTTTGCCTTGATGGGAGAGGCATACGTGCGCAAGCTGCTCGGAGTGCAAAACCCCCGCGTGGCGATCCTTTCCAACGGAGAAGAGGCTACGAAGGGAACGCTGCTGACCCGGAATGCGGTGGAGCTCCTGCAGCGCTCCGATCTGCGCTTCATTGGCTACGTGGAGGGCAAGGATATCTTCTCCGGAGACGTGGAGGTGGTTGTCACCGATGGCTTCACCGGAAACATCGTGCTCAAGACTTCGGAAGGTACGGCGATGGCGGTGGCGGGGCTGATCCGCTCTGCGGTGCAGCGCGCCGGGTTGTCCGAGAAGCTCGGCGCGCTGTTGTTGAAGCCGACGCTCGCCGGTTTGCAGAAAGTCGTGGATTACGCGGAATACGGCGGTGCGCCGGTTCTGGGCGTCAACGGCGTCGGAATCGTTGCTCACGGGCGGTCGCAGGCAAAAGCTGTTAAAAACGCTCTCAAGGCGGCGCTCCAGACGACTCAAGCGCACTTTCAGGACGAGTTGGTGGCTCGAGTCCGCGCGGCGCAATCTTGGTTGCCTGCGCGCCCCGCGAAGAGGATAAAGGAGCCCTCCGAAGAGGCCCATTCGGATTAGACGATACCAGGATGGTGAGCGTGCCGAGGACACAAATCATTGGGACCGGTTCCTACGCGCCGGCAAAGATCATCACCAACAAAGATCTGGAGAAGATGGTCGACACCACGAATCAGTGGATCGTCGAACGCACGGGAATCGAGGAGCGACATCAAGCTGCCGACGGCGAGCAAACTTCGGACATGGCGGTGAAGGCGTCCATCCGCGCTCTGGAAATGGCTGCCACTCGACCCGAGGAGCTCGACCTGATCATCGTTGGGACGATCTCCCCGGACATGCCGATGCCCTCTTGCGCTTCGATGGTCCAGGCCAAGCTCGGGGCGTCCAAGGCGTTCGCGTTCGACGTCTCCGCTGCTTGCGCCGGCTCGCTCTACGCGCTTTCGATCGTCGATCAGTACGTTCGGACGGGAATGGCGAAGCGGGCGCTGATCGTCGGCGTCGAGCTGCTGACTCGACTCCTCGACTGGCAGGACCGCAACACCTGCGTCCTTTTCGGCGACGCCGCCGGAGCAATGGTGGTCGCTCCATCGAACGATGAATCGCGCGGAATTCTCTCCACGCACATGCACAGCGATGGAAGGTTGGCGGAGATCCTCTGCATCCGCGGCGGCGGCAGCATGTACCCCCTCTCGGAGGAGGTTCTTCGGCGCAAGATGCACAAGGTCTCGATGAACGGCCGCGAAGTCTACAAAGTTGCGGTCCGCTCGCTGAGCGAGGTCTTCATGGAAGGACTGGCGGCGAACGGCCTGACGATCAAGGACGTCACCCACGTCATCGCCCACCAGGCAAACCTTCGAATCATCGAATCGGTAATGAGCAGGTTGGGGATCCCGATCGAGAAATGTTGGTTGAACATTGCCAGGTACGGCAATACCTCCTCCGCATCGGTGCCCACGACGCTTGACGAAGCCAACCGAGCGGGTCGGCTGCGGCCGGGCGATCTCATTGCGATGATGGCCGTCGGGGCGGGCATCGCCTGGGGAGGCGCCATCGTGCGCTGGTAGGCCCGCACAATGAAGATCGGTTTCGTCTTTCCAGGACAGGGAAGCCAATGCGTGGGAATGGGAAAGGATCTCTTTACCCATTTCGCCGAGGCTCGGGCCGTCTTTGAGGCGGCGGACGACGCGCTGGGGGAGAAGCTCTCCCGCCTCTGCTTCGAGGGGCCAGAAGAGACGTTGACGCTGACCGCCAACACGCAGCCGGCGATCTTGACCGTGTCGGTCGCGGCCCAGGCCGTCTTCGGCAAGCGCGCGCCGGCGCCAGCCTTTGCCGCAGGGCACTCGCTCGGCGAGTACTCGGCTCTGGTGGTCACCGGATCCCTGGGGCTTGGGGCGGCAGTGCGAGCGGTGCGCGAGCGGGGCCGCTTCATGCAAGAGGCGGTGCCGCCGGGCGTTGGGGCGATGGCCGCGGTGCTCGGGTTACCAGCGGAAAGAGTGCAGCAGGTCTGCAAGCAAGTTGCCGATGGCCACGTGCTGGAACCCGCCAACTACAACTCACCGGACCAGACGGTGATCGCCGGGCATGCGGAAGCAGTCCACAGCGCCGCGAAACCTTTGCAGCAGGCTGGCGCCAAGCGAGTGATTCCCCTCCAAGTGTCTGCACCCTTTCACTGCGCTCTGATGGAGCCGGTCAAACCGCTGCTGCAAGGCGTGCTGGGACGGATCGACTTTGCCGCGCCGCGCTGCCCGGTGGTGACGAACGTCGAGGCGCGACCGAACGGCGATCCCAGCCGCACGCCGACCCTGTTGCTCGAACAAGTGAGCCGTCCGGTCCGGTGGGTGGAATGCGTGCAGGAGATGCAGCGGCACGGGGTAACGCATTTTGTCGAGCTCGGGCCAGGCAGAGTGCTGCGCGGCTTGATTCGACACATTTCCAAGGACGCGCAGGTTTTCGGTGTCGAGGATTCGGAAAGCCTGAAGAAGGCGCTCGACGGGGTCGCCAGCGCGTGATGGATTTCAACCAGAAGGTCGTCTTCATCACCGGCGGCTCGCGCGGAATCGGAAGGGCATGTGCGATCGCCTTCGCCAATCTGGGTGCCCAGGTGGTATTTGGCTATGCGGGCAACGAGGCAGCGGCGAGCGAGACCCTCGCTCTGCTTCGGGCAAGGGGAAAGGCGATCCGCTTCGACATCGCGGACACCGCGTCTTGCGCCAAGGCAGTGGAGACCGTGATCGCGGAATTCGGCAGGCTCGATGTGCTCGTGAACAACGCCGGCATCGCGGTCGACGGGCTGGTCGTCCGCACCAAGGACGAAGATTGGGACAAGCAACTGGACGTCAATCTCAAGGGTGCGTTCGCCCTCATCCGGGCT
>Ga0126370_10000568_pt1 | contig 15562 bp, 12 predicted proteins | sample PanSoiMetaPlot_3_FD_92586 | JGI IMG/M metagenome (GOLD analysis project Ga0126370, IMG submission 92586) | Tropical forest soil microbial communities from Panama - MetaG Plot_3 | ecosystem: Environmental > Terrestrial > Soil > Tropical forest > Bulk soil | place: Panama | collected 2016-02-17 | reverse complement strand
TGCTCGGAATCAATTCCGATTTCGGGACAATGTGCTCATTCGCAAGTCTCTGTGGAAAAAAGTCTTGCGATTCGCAACGCGGAAATGTCACAAAATGGCAACGTGGGTGCTACCGGAAACCGTAATAGTAAAGCCATACACCTGACCGGGTGAGGCAAATTCAAAAACAAGGGGAGGATGGGATGAAGGAGCAGACTGTTCGGCTCGGTCCGCGCGAACAGCAGATCGTACACTTGCTGTTGCAAGGATGCGACAACGCCGAGATAGCCACCCAGCTCAATATGGCACGGCGTACCGTGAAAGCTCATTTCAACCGGTTGTTTCTCCGTTTCGGAATCACCGGCGGTATCAAGCGAGTCAAGCTCGCGACCCTGCTGTACCGGAGGCAAGCATGTCAGGAAACGAACGTTATGGAAACCGTATCCCCAGCGAGCGTGAGCACCGTGTCATCCAACTCGTTGCCGAAGGCCTGAAAAACAAAGAGGTCGCGGAGGCAATCGGAACCACCGAACACGTGGTTAAGAATTACCTGCGCGTCATCTACGACAAACTAGGCCTTTGGAATCGGGTAGAACTCGCTCTCTGGTACGAGGCGAGGAAAGCACCCGCGTCGTTGCTGATGCAATAATAGCTGTTAAAAGTCTTTTCTCTGTGTCCCACAAATCTGTAGTCGGGGCGAGCGGGAAGTTATGCTCAGCCCCGTTTCCTACTCCTCAGTGACATCCGAAGGCCTGAAGATTCCGCAAGCGGTCGCCGGCGCCTGGGACACCTCTACGCGCTGCTGAATCAAGCAGTACCCGTCCCTGCTCGCAGTTCTTGGAGACACCATCGCCGCGAAGGTAAAGATCTGCCAAAAGTATCGCAGCCTGGCCATTGTGCTTGGCAAACGACTTCCACAGCAACCTTACCGCTTCGCTGACGTTACGTCGCCCACCGACGGACCCATTTAAATATCTCTCGGCCATCGCAAGCTCTTCGCCTCCGCCTGACGAAGAAATCTCCTGCGATGCGGCCTGTTCCGCAGGGGGACGCGGCGGAGTCCTTTCTGCGACTTGGCGTTCCGCCACTCTACTCTTCGGCGACGAAGCTGTATTCACAGGTGCTGGCGTTGGTGCAGCCGCCTCCGGTTCGTTCTTTGGAGCAGCGGTTTGCTCAACGGGAGCTGTCGGTTGTGGAGCACTGGAGGACTGCTGCGCAGGAGCCGCGGGTTGCGCCGATTCCGTGACCGGAGCGGGCGGAGGTGCTGATACCTCACGCGAGCTTTGTGATGTTTGCGCGCCTCGCCATGCCATGTAGCCGAGCGCTCCAATGACAATCAATAAAACCGCTGCGATGTAGAAGCGGTACGAGGTGGAAGGCGGTGGTTCATAGTCCCAATCTTCATCCGCCTCCGGCGAACGAAAACTCTGAAACAGCGATAGTTCATCACTGCCCGCAGCGGGTGCGTGAAAAGCAGGAGCGTGCCTCGGAGCTTGGGCCTGGCCGTAAAATCCTTCGTTGTAGGACTCTTCTGGTGTCACCCGTTCCGCCGGACGTTCCTGAGCGAAGAGGATTCTCGGTGGAGTCAGGTCACGCCCATCTGCAGGCGCAGACTCTTGCGGGGAAGAATCCAGGTAAAGCCTTGCCCCGCACATCCCACAAAACTGGTGGGTGACAGGATTCTCGCTTTTGCACGCCCAGCAGAATCTGTTCTCTGATTGTTGCTCCTCGACTGTTACAGGCACAAAAGCAGCGTGACGCGGAGAATTCCGTAAACTGGTGTCTGCTGTTTCCGGATGTGCTTCGGCCCTTTCCTTTTCCTTCTCCAAATCATGAAGGAGTTCGATCACCGCCTCTTCGCGCCTCTCCGGAGGACTGGTGAAATAAACCTCGGCCCATCGCCCCATGTTGTCCGAAAGAATCGGATTTAACAACGGGTTGAGTTCGGGCCGCGGCAGGATATCAGCACTTTCAGATTGCTCCCTTGTGCTCTCCAAACGCGTCTCCTGTAAACACTGTACTCGACGATAGAACGAACTTGGCTCGTATGATTGCACTCCGAGAATGGAAGGTTGTCAATTGTTGTCGCGCTCGGAAGGGCAAAACGGCGACTCAATTGCATGCTTTACGGTAAGCTGGCTCAAATTGATCGAGCTGTGCCTCGCGTTGCGTTGTGAATCTTCCCTTCGGAGTTTTTCCATAAAGATCCGCGCCGGGGCAATAGTAGAGGGCAGTACGCTCATCGACCCATACTTGCACACCAGGGCTGCCCTTATCCTCAGGAGGTTCCGGTGCTTCGGCTAAACCTAGCTTGATCAGCATCCGGTCGAAGAAAGAGAGATCTGCATCCGGCGAAACTTTTTTTGGAGTCGCCACCGCAGGGTTCTGAGCGCTTTTGGCAGTTGTGGAATGATTCGACCAGACTCCCCAGCGGATCACGCAAGCAACTAGAATCACTGCAATCGCGAGATAGATATCGCCCCTTCTCGAATTCCAGAACTGAGCCAAACTTCGACTGCGCTTACCGGAAGCTAATTGCTCAAGAAATTGGCGAGCCGCGGCTGCGGAACTCCAGTCCGCTGGCACGGTTAGTTTGTCTGATTGGGATTCATCGGAACTGCTCTTCTCTTCAACCGCCGGAGCTTGCTGATCGATCGTGTTTTCTTCCAACTCGCTCTCAAGCACATCGATCATGGACCTCTTTGGCCCCAGTGAGGACTCGACCAACGCTTCCAGAGATTCTGCGGAATTGGTGTCGGCCGCCGGCGTGTGTTCGATAGAACGGGCGAGTGCGACTTCGAAGTTCGACCGGACCGGTTTGGATGCCGTGCTTTCTACAGCGGCTTCCTTTGGAACTGATGTTGCGTTGCCGTCCGTTTTGGTCGACTCCTGCAACTCCCAAAGCGATGCCACTTTGCTCTGCATGCTGGGACGTTCGTAGTCTCCGTTGCGGGGCAATCCACATTCACCACAGAATTGCTCTTTTTCCAGCAGTTGATGCCCGCATTTGCGGCATTTATAAGTTGCGATTTCCGCCGATTGCGGGGCGGCGTCTGGCTCTTCTTGGTGAATCCCTGATTTAGCCCCTGATTTCTCTACGAGCGCAGCCAGATTCGGTTGTAGCTTCTGCAGAGCGTCCAGCATCGCGGCCCGTTCTGTTGCCAGCGATTTCTTCCAGGTGTGTTCTTCCTCGCGGACTAACGCTTCTGTAACCAGCCCAGCCATGAGTTGACCCGTGTGAACGTCCTGCTCGGTATACGCATGAGGAGTCGAGTAGTAAACCTCAAGTGCGCCGGCAACTTCGCCCTCGTGGAAGACTGGAGCCACGATCAGTGACTGGATGCCTCGGCGCCGGCACTCTGCTGTATCAATTTCGGTCGACAAGGCGACGTCTGGGCAGCGGACGACGTGCGCAGTCTCAATGCAAACGGAACAGAGTGCTTTTGCTACCGGCACAATCGAGCCAGCAGCCGGGGCCTTCAGCCCTGTCACGGCCGCATACCGAGCGCTCTGCCCATTTACCAGAGCGATAGCGGCGCCACTGGCTGCGCCCATTTCCATGACTCGCTGGGCCACCAGCGACATGGCTTCGTCCAAACCAAGTTTGCGGACTTGAATATGGTGCTGTGTCTCGACGATCTTGCCCAGCGTGAGCGTGTAATCCGGCGGACCGCTGGATGGCAGTGCTTGGATGTGCGGCGGGTCAACCCGCAGAGAAGACGCTTGATCGCTGGCCTCGACCTGGTCCCGTTTCAATTGCAGTTTGCGGTCCAGTTCGCGCAGGGATTGATTATGTTCCTGCAGCACATAGGCCGCCTCGAGCAGCTTATCGAGAGTCTGCTCGTCGAAAACCGGTTTTTCTTTCTCCTCAGGCACCGTCAGGATTTCCACAATGTCGGCCGTCCTCGCCGCATTCACGAACTCGAGCCGGAATGCGTCCCATTTTATTGCAACTCCGGCACCAATATAGAAACCCGGTCTTTCTTTGGGACCAGCTTTCTTATTTCAGGGGGAGTCGGGAACACTTTATCGGCCCCGCGGCTGGGGCTCTCATCTCGCAATAGTTTACCGCCCCTTGGCTCTAGTGGCGAGTGATCTTGTCGGAACTAGCCGGTCCGCTCTGAGTGAAAACCGCACGTCAGTACGGTAACTGTGACCAGTAACCGTTACCGCAGAAATCTTCACATTTGGGGAATACTTTCCTTACTCGGGACTGGCCGGAGCCAACTCGACCTGAGGTTCATTCTTTCCGCTGAGATAGAAATGCACTGCCGGCGTAATAATGAGCGACAGCACCATCGAGATCAGAACACCGCCAATCACAGCGATTGCCAGCGGTTGCAGCATCTGCGATCCGGCGCCAAGGGCAAACGCCAAAGGCAACATGCCAGCCACGGTTGCGAGCGCCGTCATCGCAATCGGGCGGAGTCTACGCCTGGCCGCCAGCAGCATCGAATCCTCAGCCGAACGGCCCAGCCTGCGCATTTTCTGGTCGGCATCGAGCAAAAGAATTCCGTTCTTTGCCACGATTCCGATGACCATGATCATTCCCATGAATGAGGAAATATTGAACGTCGTCCGCGTAATCAGCAGCGCAATGAAGACACCGGACGTGGACAGCAGTGCCGACGAGAGAATTGCGATGGGTGCCGCGAAGCTGCCAAACTCAAACAACAAAACGATGAACAGCAGTAGGACCGCAAGAATAAGCACGATCACCAGATCGTGGAAATTCTGCTGCTGTTCCGCATATAGTCCCCCGTAAACGACGCGAATGTTGGAAGGGATATGCAGGGCATCCACGGCCTTGCGGACGTCGGACATGCCGCTGCCTAACCCGCGACCTTCAAGCCGTGCGGTAACTGCCACGTCGCGCTGCAGATTCTCGCGGCGAATCTCATTTTGCCCGGGCGCTTCCACGATTGAAGCCAAAGCGCCGAGAGTCGCGGTGTGTCCAGTGCTGCTTACCAGCAGCGTATCGCGCATGGCGTCGAGAGTAGCTCGATTCGCGGCGGGAAAGCGCACGCGCAGAGTGTAAGCACGATCGTTCGCTATGACCGGGGTCGGGGCAGGTTCTCCCTCGAGGATCGCAGATGCATCGAGCGCCACTTCCTCGGCGGAGAAACCAGCCCTCGCTGCCACGCTCGGGTCGACCTGGAACGTCACCGCAGGTCCACTGATCGTATTATCGATGCCGTTCAAAATGTCCACGACGCCGTGAATCTTGCCAATCGCATCGGCGACTTTAGGAGCCCATTCCTGTAGCTGCTTGGGGTCTGGCGAAAACAGCTTGATCTGAATCGGTTCGGGAGCTGACGTCAGATCGCCGATCATGTCCTGCAACACCTGAACGAACTCGATATCCAGTGCGGGTTCCTGCTGCTTAATATCGGCTCGCAGGTCGGCGATGATTTCCTCGATATCGCGCTTGCGATTGGGCTTCAGCTTGACCAGAATGTCGCCGCGATTGGCTTCCGTGACTGCAGCCAGACCGAGTTCCAGCCCGGTGCGGCGCGAGGTGCTCTCGACTTCGGGGATCTCGCGCAGCATTTGCTCGACATGGCCGACGATTCGGTTCGTTTCGGTCAGAGAACTTCCAGCAGGCGTGAGATAGTCGAGAACAAAACCGCCCTCGTCCATTTCCGGAAGTAAATCGGTATCGGTAAGAACGAAGCACAAAATCGAGATCGCCACCAGCCCCACGCTGAAAAGGACGAGCAATCGCGGACGTTCCAGAGCGCGTCGCAGCCAAGTCGCGTGAAAATTTACGATCCGCAGGAAAAAGCCGCTCAGATGCTTTTCTTCTGCATCCAGAAGTCTCTGGGCCTGATCGTGCGCGTTCGCTATTTGTGCGTTTGGTGTCTGGGCTGATTGCATGCCCTCTTCGATCCCGTTGGTCTCGTACTTTCTTCGGATGAAGTACTGGCTCAGATTTGGTGTCCAGGTAAGGGCCAGGGCGAGCGATGTAAGCAACGACACTGTCATCGTCACCGCCAGCGCGCGGAAGAACACTCCGTAGACACCGTTGATGACGATCAGCGGAATGAATACGACGACCGGCGTAATCGTAGATCCCACCAGCGGTATCGTAATTTCCTTCAGCGCGCTGCGAATCGCTCCTACCCGCGATTGCCCGAGATCACGATGGAGCACGATGTTCTCGACCACCACGATGGCGTCATCAATGACGAGTCCCACAGCCGCGGCGAGGCCGCCGAGAGTCATCAGATTGAATGTCTGCCCCATCAACTTCAGTGCAATGAATGTGACCAGGACGGTAACGGGAATGACCAATCCCGCGACTAATGACGTTCCCCAATCGCGCAGAAAGACGACTAGGATGATCGACGCCAGAATCAGTCCCAACAGAATTGCGTCACGTACGCTCTTGATGGATCCATTGACGATGATGGATTGGTCATAAAACGGCTCGATGCGAATTCCCGGAGGCAGGGTCTTCCTGATGCTTTCAATTTCGTCGTGAACCTCCTGCGCCACTTGCACCGTGTTCCCGTCAGGTTGCCGGTTGACATTCAGCAGCACTGCCGGCTTACCGTTTGCCGTCACCACCGTATACACAGGTTTCACGCTGGGCGCCACCGTTGCCACATCGCCAATGCGGACGGGAATTCCCGCGGGCGTGCTCTTGATGACCGCTTTCGCAATCTCATCCGGTGTTCGCACCTGCCCGTTTACCAGCCCAAGAAAGAGTTGATGGTTGCGTTCCAGCAGTCCAGGGGAATCGATCAGGTTGGTTCGGCGTACCGCATCCAGAATGTCGGACACCGTCACACTCGCAGTAAGCAACTTTGCTGGGTCGGGAGTGATCTGAAATTCCGGTTCTTGGCCTCCCTGCACGATTACAGTCGAGACGCCATCCAGTCGATTAAGCCGCGGCTTCATCTCATAAGTTGCCATCTCCCACAGCTTCGTCAGCGGCGTCGTGTCAGACGTTAAGCTGTAGGCGATGATGGGAAACGCGGCGAAGGTCAGCCGATGCGCCTGAATCGTTGCCGTTGGTGGAAGTTCGGGCTGCACGCGCGAAATGGCCGCATTCACATATTGCAGCGTCTGGAACATGTCCACGTTCCAGTCGAAGTAGAGATCCACTTCCGCCGACCCACGACTGGTGATGGAGCGCACCGTGAGCAGTCCCGGTACGCTATTAACTGCCTCTTCCACAGGTCGCGTGATGGTGACCATCATCTGGTCAATCGGCATGACGCCGTTATCGACGGCAATCAGCACGCGCGGAAAGTTTGTCGACGGAAATACAGAAACCGGGATGGTGAAAGCCAGATACGCGCCCAGCAACCCGAGTGTCAGGATCAGAAAAATCACCGGCCGCGAATGCTGGGCTACCCAATATTGATCCTTGGCTGCACCCTTTTCCGAGTTCACACCCTGTGTGGTCTGGGGTTCGTCAACCGCCGTTCCCGAGTGGTTATTTTTCACCCGAACCCTCACTCGGAGCCTTTGATCCCTCTGCGGACGGCTTGCTCTCTGCTCCGGACGCCTCGGCGGCTTCAATCTTGATCTTGGTTTTGTCCGGCAGTCCGTAGGCACCACTGGACACAACCTTGTCCCCCTCCTTTACGCCCTCGACAACTTGAACATCTTCGCCATTCCTAATACCAAGCTTGACGGGCTGCTGGTGGGCCAGTCCATCTGATCCGGCGAGCATGACTGTCGTGGACCCATCAGGGGCTGTAAGCACGGAATTGACCGGCACCACCAATGCGTCTTTCACCGTCTGGGCGGTGATCGAAACCTGGACACTCGTCCCCGGCTTCAACTCGTGCTTTGGATTCTTGGCTTCGAACCACACCTCGACGGTTGTGCTACTGGGATCAAGCGCTGGGCTGACGACGGTCACTCGACCGTCGATAGGCTTATCAATTCCCGGAACCGTCATCGTCCCTTTATCGCCGACTTTCAATGCGGCTGCGTCGTCCTGCGGAATATGCGCCTTTGCGATCACCGACGAAATATCCATGACCGTGAGCAAGGGTGTGCCGGCCGCCGCCATCTCTCCGGGATACAGGGGACGATCCGTAATCACGCCGTTAATCGGGCTGCGTATCTCCGAGTAGCTGAGCTGCGCTTGAGCACCCTGATATTTACCTTTGGCCGATTCCAGGCTTCCGGCAGCAGCTCTTAGTTCCGCCTGCTTCCCGATGGCCAGCAATGCCTCGAGATGATGCTTGGCGATCGCATGTTGGTTACGCGCCTGTGTGATATCGACGCGGGATTGATCCAATTCTTTTCGTGGCAGGGCGCCCTGTTCGAACAACTGCTGCCTGCTTTCGAAGATTTTTTCCTGCGCGTCCAGTGCCTGCTTGGCCTGCTGCTCGTCGGCTTCGGCCTTCTGAATTTCTTCCGGTAGATTGGCTGCGGTAGTCGTTTCGTAAGTGGCCTGAGCCTGATCAAGCGCTCCCTTTGTGTCCTGCGCCGCCGCCGACAAATCACGGTTTTCGAGCACCGCGAGCAGTTCGCCTTCCCTAACGGGGCTTCCACGTTTCACAAGAAACTTCTGCACGGGAGCACTGATCTTAGGAACGATCGCGGCCTGTTGCAGCGGAAATAGAACCGCCTGACTATTGATGACACGCTGAATCGTAGTCTTCTCGACAGCAGACGCCTGGACGCTAACGGTGGGTGCCGGTTCTCCTTTTTCAGAAGAACAGCCAACCAAGGACACGCTTACGCATAGCGCTCCGGCAATCACAAAGATTCGGCCGAACTTCGATAAGCAAGCCATACGCCGGCGGTTATGGGATGAGATTTCAGTCCGGTTCATTTGCCTAGAAGTTTCCTGTCAGGGTCTGCAAATTCGCAATCGCCACGCGGTAGCGGGATTGCCCATCGTCGTACGCATTGCGTGCCGTAGTCAACGTATTCTGCGCATCGACCACTTCCAAAACCGTGGATTCACCAGCCTGATAGCGCATCGTCGTGAGCCTCAAGCTATCGGCCGCAAGCTCGGCGGAACTCGCCAGCGAGTCCATCTCCGAGCGTGCTGTCTTCGCCTCCAGGTAGAACTGGCGCAAATGGCTCAGAAGCTGGCGCTGCGCGAAATTCAGTTCCACATGTGCCTGATCGCGTCGTAGCTTTGCCTGCTTCAGCTTGCTCCAGTCCGACCCCCAACTGAAAATCGGAATCTGCAATGTCGCGACTCCCGAGTAACCAAGATTCCGGATTCCATCCGTGTAGGTCGCGAAGTGACTTGCGTCGATCCCGTAAAAGTAATCAACACTGAGCGATGGCAGCAATCCTCCCAAGGAGGCTGTGACTTCGTGGTTGGCCACCTCATAAGCTGCGAGCGCCGCTCGTAAGTCAGGATTGTTCTTCTTGCCAGCAGCTTCTGTTTCTTCAAACGTAGGCAGAGGCTCCGGCGTCTGCAGATCGTCGACCACCGAGAAGTCCTGATTGAAATCCGGAAAGAGAATCACCGCCAGATCCAGCCGGCTACGCTCCATATCGAGTTGTGTTTCCTGCAAGTCGCGCTGCTGTTGCTGCGCTTGAATACGGGCCTTGATCACGTCGGCATGCGCCACTTCGCCGCCGTTTTCCAGTTTCACGCTGATATCGAGGAAGCGGTTCGCCTCCGCGGACGCTCGTTGTGCTGTCGCGTATTTTCGCTGGGCAACCACGAAGCCGTAATAAGCCTGCGTCACTGTCACAACCAATCCGCGGGTAGCAATTTCTGCCTTCGCACGAGCGAGCGCCAGGCCGGCTTGCGAACGCCGGTAATCCGCAACATCAGTCAAGGAGAGAGACTGATGGACATTTGCCTGGCTGATGTATTCGTGCACACCGTTGTTCGCAATGAACCTGAAAGTCGGACACCCTGCCTGCGGATTTGCGCAACCGGCAGGAAGCGGCCCCGTTCCCTGGGTGTAGATAAAAGAAGTGTTGTAATTCACATTGGGCAGAAGTCCGGCGCGCGCTTGCACGCGGTCTTCATGAGCCAGACCCAAGTCCGTCATGGCGGACCGGTACTGGGGGTCGTTCTGCCGGGCACGTTGCAGTGCATCTTGCAGCGTAATGGTGATCGGCGCGCCTTGGGGTTGGGGAGCCGCCGCCTGTGCATAACTTTGAGGCGCGTGTGCCCAAAGGCCCAAAATGAAAAGGCACCAAGTGCCAATTTGGGAAGTCCGACCTGCCACCGCCATCTGCCGCTTCTGACGAAAACTCACTGGTCACCTCTCATCCCAGACGAAGAAATCGCGCCCCGAAACTAGCCGTGCACAAAGGGGATCGCCAATTCGCCCACCGGTCTAACACGCGGTCGGGCCTTGGACACTCGAACGGGTTGAGCCGAGTCGGAATTGGTGAATGAATATCCCGGTCTTTTGCATGGTCGTGTGGCTGGACCAATTTGGAACTGGCTGAGCCTACCACGCGCTTCCTGAAAGGCACATGAAAACTCAGGTTCATATGCCTAAGCCACTGTGACGCAAATATTTACCCTCTGTCGTGTTTTGCGCGACGAAGAAATGGCGAAGGTCGTGCACTATCGCTGAGGTTTGATGCGCGAAAGGCAAGAAGGAGGAGTGAACATGATCGATCTCGACCAAGTCAAAGTGACGCCCCGCGACCAGCAAGTGCTCAATCTGCTCGTCCAGGGCTGTAGCAACAAGGAAATCGCGGGCCAATTAAACATCAGCCCGAGGACCGTAAAGCAACACCTGCGCACCCTATTCCTACGTGCTGGTATCCGCGAGGGCCGCAAGCGGGTCAAACTCGCCATTGCAATGTTTAGTAAAGAGGAGGCACAGTCATGACCCCTCGCGAGCGTCTCACTCCCAAAGAGATCCAAATCGCCATTCTCGTCTGGGATGGCCTTACCAATCGAGAGATTGGTCGCATCGTCGGCACCAGTGAGCAGGTCATCAAGAACCATCTGCGGAGCATCTTCGACAAACTCGGCGTCTGGAGCCGGCTGGAACTGGCGATGTACGTGGCCGGCCACGGCGGGAAGAACTGGCCCGGAGCCGAGACTCCCTCTTTGGCGCAGGCCGTCGCAGCATACTAACGCTCGCTTCGGTGACCTTAGATGCAAGTTCCTTCCTAAGACGGAAGGAATACTGCAAAAGCTTTCACGAAAGTGGATCGACGAGCCGCTTATTTGCGAGTTAACAGCCATTCTTTCAGTGATTTGAGATTTCTAATTGAGCGGCCCTGTAATTGCACCGCTGGTTTCGATGGTCAAGCAGGCTCCTGCAGCCTAAGAGCCTGGTTCGCATCCCAGGGGCGAAACCAGCGATGTCCTACAAAGAGACTTTTTGGATGGCGTGTGACTCGACCGAACAACTTCGCGCCGAGTACGGCCCATTCCACACCCGCGCGGAGGCAGAACTCGAAGCTAAGAAGCTCGGCTTCGGCTACCTCCTGCGCTACGAACACCTTCTCGGTCCCGACGAAGAGATCGAAGAAGTTCGCTGCATCTTTATCGAGCTACCCGGAGCCGTCCCGGTAGGGAATGACGCTATCACCGTAACGTTACACACGCGCTGTGCCACGTGCGGCGAATCCGCAGCTCACGATACAGCATGGAAGGCCGAAGTCTGGGCCGACATTCACGAGTTCGAACACTCCCGTCACCGCGTGCGGCTCTTCGAGCATGCCCGCGGCCGCGGCCTAAAGGAGATCGGCGACTGGCGGGGATGAAACCAAAACCGCAGGGCGCAGGCGAAAAAAGGGTCATTTATTCATTTGGTCATTTAACCATTGAGTCATTGAGTGGTCACTTCAATGACTCAATGACTCAATGACTAAATCACTAATTGTGAATTCTGAATTTGAGAGTTAGTCCTGATAGACAATCAGAGTTGTTTTTCTGTCCACTCTGTGTCCTCCGCGTACCCTGCGGTTTTCATTTAACGTAATCAGTTCGACAATCCGCTGGCCGCCGCGCGATCCAGAAACCAGATCAGCTTCCCATCTTTCGGCTGCACCAGTTTGGCAGGATACTGCTCCCCCGGATCGTTCCCTTCCAGCACCGCTTTGAGGGCGGGAGCCTTGTCAGTACCACTTACCAGAAACGCCACAGTGTGCGCGGCATTTAACACCGGTAGGGTGAAGGACAGGCGGTGAGTCTTCAGTTTTTCTACCCAATTTGCGATTACCAGACGAGATTTTTCCTTGAGTCCTTCGGTCGCAGGGAAAAGGGAGGCCGTGTGTCCGTCGGGGCCCATTCCGAGAAGAATGAGATCGAATCGCGGTACACCATTCGCCTCCAACTGAAAGAACTTCCGCAACGTCTGTTCGTAGGCAGCCGCAGCAGCAGAAGCATCCGGATTCTCAGCTTCAATCCGAAATACATTGGCCGGGGGAATGGGAACTTTGGAGAGCATGGCCTCGGTCACCATGCGGTAATTGCTGTCGGGATCATTAGGAGGTACGTGCCGCTCATCACCCCAGAAAAAATACATGCGCTCCCAAGGCAGCGCGGTGCGGGCGTTCGTCGCGAGCAGGTTATAGAGGGCCTTGGGAGTAGATCCTCCGGACAGCGCAAGCGTGAATTTCCCCCGAACCTTTATCGCTTCGTCGGCGGCATGTATAACTTCCTCCGCCGCGGCAGCAAACAACTCCTGCGGAGTCGTCAAGATTCGAATTTCCGCCGAGGAGCTCACGGAATCGCTCAGCCTCGCGCCCGGACAGCCCCGCAGCGTGCTGCGCCTAGCAGTCCTACCTTTTCGTTGGTGACGACGTGAACAGGCATCGCTTCGACGAGGTGCCGCATGCGTCCTTTGTCGAGAAATGCCTTCATGAAGCACGGCCCCGTAAGTTTCGGCAGAATTTTCGGTGAGATGCCTCCAGCAAGGAACAAACCACCGGTGGCCATGGCCTTGAGACCCAGATTCGAAGCCTCCGCGCCGAACACCGCGATGAAGAGATCCAATGCCTTCTCCGCCAGGGCATCGCTCGACTCAAGGGCGGCGCGCGAAATCGCTGCCGCAGGATCACCCTTCTTCATCGCATCAGCGACTGCAGGCGACTCCTTTTCGCATCCCGTTTCGCGCAAGAACTCGTAGACGTTGACCAACCCAGGCCCGGCAAGAATCCGCTCGTAACTCACGTGTCCGAAGCGTGCAGTGAGAAATCTCAATAACTCGATCTGAAGTTCATTCCGTGGCGCAAAGTCCGTATGGCCACCTTCGCAGGCAAAAACATGGTGCCGGTTCCCATCCCAGAACAAGCCCGCCTCGCCCAAACCCGTTCCAGGCGCGACCACCGCCTGATTTCCGATCACCGGTCCTTTCACATCATTCAAGGCAACAAGGTCATCTTGTCCGAGTGCACCAATACCCCAGGCGATCGCTTCGAGATCATTAATGAGAAGAGTTGCCGGTAGTTGGAATTCGTCGGCCAGTCGCGACTGTTCAATCACCCACGGAAGGTTCGAAGTTTCCACTCGCCCGTTACGCACCGGGCCTGCGATTCCAAAGCAAGCGGCTTGTGGACGTGTTCCGGAGTCGTGTAAGAACTTCCCGACAATTTCTCCGAACTCATGATGCTCGCGGCTGGGAAAAACTTTTTCAGAGACGAGGCGAAGACGACCATTCTGGGATTGGAAATAAGCCAGCCTGGCATTGGTCCCACCAATATCGCCGGCCAGAATCATTTTTCGAAATTCCTCCAACGGCGCCCGTCGCGCTCCAGCAACTCGTCGGCGTCCTTGGGTCCCCAAGTGCCAGAGGCGTAGTTGGGGAAGTTGCGCGGCGGAAGCGCCTTCCACAGATCCAGCACCGGATTCACCACGGCCCAACCCGCTTCCACCATGTCGGCTCGTTGAAACAATGTCTGATCGCCGATCATGCAATCGTGCAGCAGGCGCTCATATCCCGTGCTGGGCTGCTTTCCAAAGTATTCCTGATATTCGAAGTTCATGTCCACTGTTCCCAGACGCATAACGGGCCCGGGAACCTTGGCCGCGAACTGTAACGAGATGCCTTCTTCCGGTTGGATGTGCAGCACCAGTTGATTCGGCATCAGGTGCTCGACCGGCGTATCGCGGAACAGTACAAAAGGTGCTCGACGAAACTGTATCACGATATGCGTATTGCGCACCGGCATTCGCTTGCCAGTACGGAGGTAAAAAGGAACGTCAGCCCACCGCCAGTTGTCGATTGAAAGCTTCATCGCGACGAACGTCTCGGTGCGCGAATCCTGCGGAACGTCTTCTTCGGTGCGGTAGGCCGGAACACGCTTGCCATCTTCGGTGCCTTCACCATATTGTCCGCGCACCGTACGGCTGAGGACTTCTTCATCGCTCATCGGCTGGATCGCATGCAGAATTTTCGCCTGCTCGTCGCGCACCGCATTCGCGTCGAACGATATCGGAGGTTCCATCGCCGTGAGGCTGATCAATTGCATGATGTGGTTCGGCACCATATCGCGCAGCGTGCCGGCATGATCGAAATAGCTGCCGCGGCCCTCTACGCCAACCGTTTCGGCCACGGAAATCTGCACGTGGTCGATGTAGCGGCGGTTCCAGACTGGCTCGAAAATTCCGTTGGCAAAACGGAATGCCATGATGTTCTGCACGGTCTCTTTGCCAAGATAGTGATCGATGCGGTAGATCTGCTTCTCGTCGGCAACCTTCAGCAGTTGCTGGTTCAGCGTCTTCGCCGATTCCAGATCGTGTCCGAACGGCTTTTCAATCACAACGCGGCGCCAGTGGCCGTTGGATTGTTCCATGAAGCCGTTGGCAGCCAGTTTTTCGACAATCGGCCCGAAGAAACTCGGCGCGACCGCCATGTAGTAAAAGAAGTTCTGGTGAGTCGAATGCTCTTGATCGAGCTTGGTTAAGGCGTCTTTCAACCGGGAATACAGATTGTCATCATCAAAATTTCCTGAGAGATAGTAAAAGCGCTGCTGGAACCACTCCCACAGATCGTTGTCGACGCAGTCACCGCAATACTCTTTAATGTCTTCGTAGACTTTCTTGCGGAACTCGTCGTCTGAATATTGCGCCCGCGCCACCCCGAGCACGGCGAACTCGCGCGAGAGTAATCCCGCCCGGGCCAAATTGTAGAGTGCAGGTACCAGCAGCCGTCCGGTAAGATCTCCGGCTGCTCCGAAGATCACCATCACGCAGGGGTCGCCCTGCTTTCCGATACGCGGCGGTGCCACTTTGGGTTGTTCCGCTAATTGAGCCATGCTTACCTCTCGAGATTCTCTGCCATTTGCACGTTATTTTCTCTTGGCTGCGCCGGCAGGACCTTCTGACGCCTCAACGTGGCCGCCAAACTTCTGTCGCATCGCCGAAAGCATCTTTTCGGCGAACGTATGCTGTTGCCGTGACCGAAAGCGAACATATAGGGCTGCAGTCAAGACGTCTACGGGAACCGCCTCTTCGATGGCAGCTTGAATGGTCCATCGGCCCTCGCCTGAGTCTTGCACATAACCTTCATACTCCGTCAAAGTTGGACTCTCGGTCAGAGCCATTGCTGTCAGGTCGAGCAACCAGGAACTGACCACGCTCCCGCGCCGCCAGACCTCGGCGATATCGGGAAGGTTCAGGTCGTAGCGCATGTCGTCCGGCAGTTCTTTGCTGGTCGCATTTTTGAAGATG
>Ga0126370_10000565_pt1 | contig 15588 bp, 14 predicted proteins | sample PanSoiMetaPlot_3_FD_92586 | JGI IMG/M metagenome (GOLD analysis project Ga0126370, IMG submission 92586) | Tropical forest soil microbial communities from Panama - MetaG Plot_3 | ecosystem: Environmental > Terrestrial > Soil > Tropical forest > Bulk soil | place: Panama | collected 2016-02-17 | reverse complement strand
ATTAGCAGCTGCAGCACCTTGGGGCTAGAGTTCTACGAGCACTTCCTTCTCTTCACCCCGGTTGCAAACGAAATGAACGCCGGTCGAGAAAGATCAGACGGATTGTGGGTACATCCACTTGTTGCAGCTGGGGGACTGAGATTGTCAGAAGAAGAAGTTTCTCTGGTGGAACTATGGCGCGCTCGGAGGTCCCGCCTTGCAAGGCCCTAGGGAGCGATTGCCCGCGCCATGTCCATCCATTCGCGGTTGCTCCAATCCTCACGCGGCTCGGCCGCTGCGCGGGCGAACGTCCATAATCGCAGGCGTTCATAATTAACGCCCAGCAGATCGGCAAGCCTTCCGATCACGTTCTCTGGATTCGATTGCAGTCTCGCACTGCAATTAAACAGATGTTGGGTTCCGTCATAGGCGGGATCTCCCACGAACGGCTTGGGATCGATCACCAGCCAGGGTTCGCGTTCCGCGCGAAGCACGTTGCCCGCATGTAAGTCCGTTGCCAGCAAGACGTCTGCAGTCGCTGTGTACGCCAGCTCTTTGAACACTCGCAGGCCCTCGCGGACCAATCCCTCGTCAGGCCATTGTTCTATGTCCGACAGCGTCTGTTTGCTCCAATACTCGACTAGAGCCGACAAAGGACGAAATCGATGCTGCGTCGGCACGGGTCGCCACAGACGTCGCAGCAAACCTGCAATCACGACGTCCTGCTCGCTTTCATCTAAAACGCGGAGCGTCGTCCCCGGCTGACAACGCTCCAAAAGCATCGCTCGCAAACCATCGTCACTCTTGAGCAGTCGCACGGTTGGATGTCCGTTCCAGAAGCGGAGACCCTCTGCTTCGTGTTCCTGTTCCATGTGCGGCATGCTGATTTTTAGCACTGCCGGTGCCCCGTCTCCACGACGCACACCTTCCACATAGGAGCAACTTGGCTCCTCCCCGCTGAGAGGCGAATCCGGCGTCAGCTCCCATCGCTGCCGCAGCTCTTGCACGGTAAGGGGCAGGCCCTTAAGCCACCCCATACGCTCAGGCGATTTGCGGCAATTGGCCGCCACGCTGTCGGGAATTGTCGTCGCCACGTTGTGTATTGTAGCCGCCGTGGGATTACTCATTCCCGAGTCAATCCGGGATACAGCACTTATGGCCCCATTAACGCGTTGACCTGCGTTTCGTTGTCCGTCGCCCCATTTCCCCTCCTGCCGAAAATTACCACCATGCAATCTCCCGAATTCACCTTCACAGGATCGGAGAAAATTCTCTCTACGCGGCCCTGCAATGTCGCCTTGCCCGTTTCCCCCTTCGGAATCTTGTATTCCAGGGGCACACTCTCCAGATGGACCGCGTCGGGAGGCAGCCAACTATACAGAATTGGAAGCGGTACCGGATTCGGAAATCCTTGGAAGTTGAGGTTCTCGCCAAATCTTCCACAGCCTCCGCGAAGCAGATACCAGTCATTGGTCGCACCCCACCTGTCGCCCGTCGGAAGCGGACCGAAATCGCTAGTTCCATCAAACGTGCTGTCGCTGATATTTCCATACAATTCCAGCAGGTGTCCCGACTGGTTCATGACAGTCGGAACTGCGAATCCAAATTCATCTTCTTCGGTCGCATTCTGACAACCCCAGCTTTGGCCAAAACAATATTCGCCTCCTCCACCATCGACCACCACGTTTGGATTTGTCGTCGTCATTGGTTCATACGTGAGATCCAGGTCGGCAGACATCGTCACCTTCCCTTCATTCAAGGGCCCGCCTTGGTAGAACAAACCGATGCATCCACTCGTCGGGACTGGATTCGGGAATCGAAGATTCACCGGGAACTTTGAGTCCGATTGCGCAGGGTTCTTAATGATGTCGACCCACAGAGTGCCAGCAGCTTTGCTCAAGGTAATGTCGTGTACTGGACACTCTCGCACCCAATAAACCAATAACCACAGAACTTCACTAAAAGTTGGATCGTAGTTCTTCAGCGAAAGCGTCCCTTTCAAAGCCAACATGTTCGCTGGTGACTTTGCGTCATTCAGTACGCGGTACGTGGCCAGAAACGTGGGCCACCCCTTTCCGGAGCCCTGGGAAGTAGTCTGAGTTTGCTGAATGTGCAAGACGGACGGCTGACTGGCGCCGTCTTGTGCCCACACGTTGGCCTTTCCCACGCCAACAAACATAACAACTATGCAACAAAATGCCCTCCAACAAATCTTCATCTTAATTTTTCCTCGATTGAGTTACAGATGCTGACATTGATTAGGGTCGGCGCTGGATCTAGTAACCCACGGGGGCTCGATAAGTGTTCCATGGGTTCAGATAAGCATTAAGAAACGAACCGCATCGGATAAAACCCAAGACCTTGTTGAAATATTCCGCACTAAAACAAATTTTTCTCTGTTCGTTGCCCCTTGCAGAGGCCTAAGGAAATTCTGTCTGTGGACTGAAGCTTGGTTGGTTTCAGTAGATGAGACTCCGGAGATTCGCAGGACATCAAGCAGGCTTCTTCAACTCAGACTCGGAATCGAGAACGCTCCGAACACGACGGCCAAGTTCGGTAAATTTGAAGGGCTTGTGCAAGACTTCAGCAGCCTCTGCGAGATCTTCCACAGATCCGGAAATGTAGAGGACTTTGATATTCGGCCGATCCCTGCGGATCGAAGCGACGGCAGCATCGCCGCGCATGATTGGCATGAGCAGATCAGTTACCACGAGATCGATGCCACCGCCGAACTCGCGGGAAATCTTTACCGCTTCCATTCCATTCGGAGCTTCGAGCACCCGATATCCCAGATTTTCGAGGAACGCCCGCGCCATGGCTCGTATACCGATTTCATCTTCGGCAAGCAATATCGTCTCGCTCCCATGAATCGGGAATGGAAGTGAAGTCACAACAGAAGTCAACGCCGGCGACGCCTTGGTTTCCGGCAGATAGACGCGGAATTGGGTTCCTTGACCAACTTGGCTTTCGACTTCGATGCTGCCCCCTGCTTTCTGAACAACTCCGTATGCACTCGACAGTCCGAGGCCAGTTCCTTTCCCAATCTCTTTCGTCGTGAAGAACGGCTCGAAAATTCGCGCTTGCACTTCCGGCGTCATCCCCTTTCCGGTATCGGTGACAGTGAGCACGGCAAAGTTTTTGGCGTTGCGTTCCTGGGCTCCGGTTGAGACAGACAGAACACCACCGCTGGGCATGGCGTCGTGGGCATTGATGGCGAGATTGATCAGCACCACCTCGAGTTGGGGAATGTCCACTAGGATGGGCACAGGCTTTTCGCCTAACACAATATCGAGGCGGATGTGCTCGGAGACCAGGGAGCGGAGAATCGGTTGCATGTTCGAGACGATTTCGTTGAGGTTGGTTCTCGTTGGGGTATCGGGGTGCTTGCGGCTGAACGCCAATAGCTGGCGGGTTAAGGCTGTAGCGCGATTTGTGGCGTTTACCGCTTGCTGGCATGCTTCTGTCTGATTGAGGGAGAGTCCAGAATCCGAGAGCAGCGCGAGATAACCGGAAATGAGCATCAACAGGTTGTTGAAGTCGTGGGCGACGCCCCCTGCGAGTCTTCCGATGGCCTCGAGTTTCTGGGACTGGCGCAATTCTTCCTCCATGCGCCTGGATTCGGTTACGTCCCGAAAACTCCATACCCGGCCCACAATTCGATCATCCAGACGTTGCGGTTGTGAGTAGCGTTCGTAAATGCGACCGTCTTTGAACTTCAACACGTCGAAGCTGGTTGCGCTGGGATCTGAATACAGCGCTTTCACCTTGCTTACGAATTCATCGGGGTCTTCCAATTGATCGATGACCGAAGACAACAACTCTGTGTCCGCCCGGCCTACTGCCGATTCAAAGTAAAGGCGCCACAACTGAGCGAATCGTCGGTTGCAGCCGCTCACTTTCCCCTCTCGACTGACAACCAGTATTCCGTCCGCCGTGGAGTTAAGAGTGGCGTTGAGAAGGGAAATGCTGTTCTGTAACTGTCTTTCAGTTTCGCGCCGGGACTGGTTTTCGAGCCGCAACGAGGCATTGGCTTTCGCTAGTTCCGTAGTTCTTTCCGCGACTTGCTTCTCGCCGTCAGCGTTGGCGGCGCGGATCACACTTTCGACGTCTCGACGGAAGCGCAGGTCACGAGCCGTGAAGATGACGCCCCGTATGTTCGGGTCGCCGAGTTGATTGTTCGCGATGATCTCGAAAGGAATCCATCCTCCGTTTGCATCGCGGATTCGCAAGACGGAGGGGACCCCCTCTCCATTTTTCTGAACTGTCTCGGCGTATTCGAGTGCGGCTCGGCGCACGTCGTCGGGATGAATGAAGTCAAAGATATCTTTCCCGATCACATCTTCGGAGCGGAGACCGAGGACCCGCTCCAATTGTGGATTCGAAAAGCGGATGTGACCCTCTGCGTCGATTATGACCACGATTTCTGAAATATTCTGAATGAGCAAGTGCGACATGGCGCGCTCCCGAAGATCATCGAGCCAACAATACTCGTCACGCCCTGGAGAGACTCGTAACTCGCACGAGGCGTGCGTTTCTATATCAAACAGAATGTGTTGATGACGGATCGGGAACTGTTAGGTTTGACAGAGTGTTGGAAAATCGCGTTTGCACCGCTGAGGGGGAAGCTGTGAAATTGTGATTTTTCGCCAGCTGACACAAGGTTGCTGTCCAAGGTCGGTTTGAAAGTGCTCGCGCGAAAGAATTTATTGGTTGGACTACGCACTGTACTGAGTTAGCCGTTGTTGACCGTTGTAAGCAGGCAATGGAAGGAGCATCGTGACCCTACATTCGCATGGCCAAGGAAACGGAAAAGGAGAATGCTCCAGACAGCGAAGACCGGCGCCCCTCGGAATTACGCTCAGATTAAGGAGACGATTTCCCCTGTCGCGCTCAAAAAGATTGTTTCCCGGATTCTTAAATAATAACCGGATCAACACCAGGTGGTAGCACCGCGAGAATACAAAAGTTTCTCGCGATGCTCTTTTGCCCCTGGTCGCCGCACATCTACTGGCCCGACTGAGACATCTTGATCACGTGATCGCTCACAGGCGCTGCCGCAATCAGTTCCTTCTCGCGGTTGCTGTGAGGAAGGTCGAAGTCCCGGCCGACCGAAAACACGATCTTATCCAGAAATGCTTCGTCTCCGTGACGCGTGAATACAAGATGCGGAGTTGCATCCTGTCTCTTCGAACTGCCCGGGAAAAGCAGCGCGTATACCGACTTTCCGTCAGAACCGCGCAACGAAACGAATGCCCCTTGTTTTTGCACGTCGTACTTCCCGGCGCTCAGCGCATGCTGGTCCACAATAAAGTCGAACGGAACATTCACTGAAACGGTAGCCTCTTGTGCACGAGCCGAAACAGCCCCCAGTGCCGCAAACATCGCAGCCAAGAACATCAGCAACACAGCTTTTTTAACGCTCTGCATACTCTTTACTCTTTCAAATAGATTCACGATCTTTCGTGTTTTCCGCGACTTAAGTCGTTCGCAATGCCAGACCACACTTGTACTGACCCGAATGCAAGTACATCATCGGGAAACCACGAACTCTTTTGCCTCGTGTAGTGAATTCGATTCAGGAAAAACGACTTCGATTGATCAGTTTTGTAAGAAGCGTGTCAAATCTATCGCCAAGAAACACAAAACACTTTTCAATCGCCTAATACTGTTTGGAAGGCAAATCGCGAACTTGTGTCGGAGGGGAATGTGAGCGCTCTGCATCTAGTAACGGGTGTTGGGTTGGTGCTGCTACTCGTGTGTGCCCTCTGCGTCCGCCTCTCCGAAGAGCTCTCCGTCGTCTCTTCTCCATTATTTCGGGCTTGGGTCGTGCGCCCACATCACAAACAGAATCACAATCGACGTAAACAACACAAGGTTGAGAATCGTTCGGCCTCGCCTCGCGCTTCTCTTGATTCGCCATGTGAACAACGCGAGGTAAAGCGCCAAGACAATTGAGCCGAGTACTGGGGGATTGTGCAGTTCGTAATCAAGCCGCCACCACAACCATCTAGGCCACATAGTTTGAACCTCTCATGCCAGACTCGCCCCGCGAGTCCAGCATCAACGGTTCAATACCGATCGCACGAAGCGAAGTTAGTGTTGTAGTCCGGATAGATTCCCGCGCTTCTATCAGGACATGTCCAACTCTTCGGACCTCCACCGGAAACCCTGAAGCACAGGTCTTCTTGGTCCCAGTATGGTGCGATTTCCTGCGAGTGGACACTACGGCCAGCGTAATCGTCAGACGGAACCGTGGTCTGAGCGGTACACCAGTTTCAGTTCCCAGTGCTCACCATCAGCACGATCACGCGGTCAATTTCGTTCCGGGCGGCCGGAGGCAGTTTCAGAACCACGCCGTCGTTGTTCTGTGTAAAGGTGATCGGTTGGTTATCGACTAGAACATGGGCCGCTGCGATCTTGCCTTGGATCGGGGGCAGAGCCAGCAGCGGTGATCCCCAGTTCAGCACATGGACGTAGATCTTGTCGTCTTTTCTGGCGGTGACTCCCCAGTCTGCCGGAGGAACTGGTCCGCCACGGGTTCCGTAAATCGAATCTCCGTATTGTGAGAGCCACTCGCCAACGGCGCGCAGGCGTGTCTGAAACTGCGGATCGATCTCGCCGTTCGGATACGGGCCGATGTTCATCAGCAGGCTGGAATTGTTGCCCGCGGCACGGACGAGCTCGCGCTCGACCTCTTCGGCGCTCTTGTATTTGCTGTCGCCGATGTTGAATCCCCAACTGTCGTTGAGCGTGTTCGACATTTCCAACGGAAGCTGGGTGCTGATGTAGGTCGTATTGAATCCGGCACTGTTCTGCCCCGGGAGATCGCGCTCAAACGTCTGCACATCTTCTCCGGGACGCGGTGTCTGATGATGATTCGGAATAATGAGAGCGGCGGGCTGAAGCTTGTGAATCAGTGCGTACGTCTTTTCGAGATGCCAGTCCGCGTTGGGCTTGTCCCACATGCCGTCGAACCAGATGCCGCCGATCGGGCCGTAGTTGGTGAGCAGTTCGGTGAGTTGCCCGTCCATGTAGTTGTCGAGATAAGCATTAAAGTCACCGTGATCGGGACGTCCGTTCTTCCAGTCGGTGGCCCCGCGCGGATAGTAGTCTGGATTGTGCCAGTCAAGCTGCGAATAATAGAAGAAGAGCTTGATGCCCTGCTTGTGGCATTCGTCGGCCAGCATCTTCAGCGGATCTTTCCTATAAGGAGTGCGCGCGACAATGTTCCAATCCGACACCTTCGAATCGAACATCGCGAAGCCGTCATGGTGGCGCGACGTGATGGTGATGTACTTCATGCCGGCGGCCTTCGCGAGCGACACCCAGGTATGAGCGTCAAACTTCTCCGGGTCGAAAAATGCAGGCAGCCGGTTGTATTCGTCAACAGTGAGCTTGCGATTGTGAAAGACCCACTCGCCATCGCCAAGCACGCTGTACACGCCCCAATGAATGAACATGCCGAATTTCATATCCTGAAATTCTCGGCGCGCCTGCAGGTTCTCAGGGGAAGGCTGGTACGACGATTGAGCGCTGGCAGGCATTGTCGTCAAGAGACACAACGTCAGAGCGAGGGCAAGAACATATTGAGATGTGCGGATGGTGCGATCTTTGATCATGGCTTGGATCAGTTCTGTTAGCGTTGCAGAGGCAGCAGATATCCCGGATTACTCTCGAACGCGCCACCAAAAACCTGGCGGTCCGCCTCACGCATATCCCAGGAGATGACTGATTCGGGTGTGACTTGAATTGTGACGTCGTCCCACCCGGCGAACACTGGTCCGACTCTCGCATCGGCCAGAGCGGCGGGGCTCAAATACTTGGCATGAATTTCTTTATTTATCTTTTGCGACTCTTCGCCACGGAGAAGTCGTACCGCGCCGGAGAGAGTGACCCCAAATGAGGCGGCCGGATCGCGCGCATCGATCATAATCGTGGCCCTCGGTGCTGCTTGAAGATTGCGCGCTTTCCGGGATCGCGAAGACGTGGCGACGAAAATGGCTGTTCCGTCGAACCAGTACCACACCGCAACTATGTGAATGGAGCCGTTTGGACTCTCCGTCGCGATCGACGCAATGTGTCTGCCCTTTAGCAGTTGCTGTACGAGAGAATCGGTGATGGCTGCCATCGAGTGCTTTTCCTCTCTTGCCTCAAATCTCGGCAAAACCTTATCACATGGATCCCGCGTGCGCACAAGGTGAGGAATGTTTGCGACTGGACCAGCGCAAACCGACGATCATTTACCTGAGAGGATGCCTGCACTGAGCGGCAATCCCAACGTGCCCGCGTTGTTGGACTTGAGATCATAAACGCCGGTACGCAAGAACGCACTGTCGCCTTTCGGAATATCGATTTCTTTGTGGATCTGCAGGCCGCCCCGTTGCACATTCGCATAATCTTTCGCCGGGATCTGAATTTCACTTCTGCCGACGACCAGGTTCAGCGGCTTTCCTTCCCGGTCATAGGCGACGAGCATAATCTCGATAGCCCCATGGCGGACCGCGTCCGCACCCTGCTCCAGTCTCAGATCCTCTGCCGCAACGGCGAAGTCGATTCCGTAGCGAGTGACCGGCCCCTTAATCTCTGAGTTGCTTCCGGCGCGGGGCGCATCAGCAGGTGGCTGTGGGTTTGATGGCTGGACCAGAACCTTGTAAAGGATCTGCGTGTAGTCGGGCATATTGCGTCCCATCAGTCGGAGCAGAGGATCGGCATTCTGCTTCGGACCAGAGGAAAGGGCCGTGCTCAGTTCGTCGGCGTAATAGCCGCGCCGATAGGCGAGCGAATCTTTACTGCTCGCCAGCTTTACCTGGATGTGCCGGTATTTGCCATCCATATTTGCGTTGGTGGGGGCATAGGCCAGCGTGTAGAAATGGGAGCCATTGTTGACCACTCGCGTGAGCGCATCGCTCAGGCCGTTTGTGTTGTAGAAAGCCTGACCGCCAGTATCCTTGGCGAGCTGCTCCATGGAGGCATGACTAGCATCGCGATCCGAGTTGCCGGTACTCAATTCATCGATCGTGTCCTGCATCGCCATGTTTCCCCGCTTCTCACTGATCTGCCGGTTGTTGACTTGAAATGCGCTGTCAGAGACGAGTCCCTCGGCGGCGACTGGATAAAGTGCAACATGCGCAGTGGTCAGCAGGTCTGTGGTTTTTCGGATGCCTTCCTTGAAATTAACCGCAGCGCTGAATGGATCGACCAGGTCTGAATTGGGCACGACTCCGGCCGGGAAAGACCCAGAGAACCAGATCACGTTCTTGCGGCCGGGCACTCCCGAGAGATAGCGTCCAAGTTGCTGTAATGCCTCGAGCGTCATCCCGATGCGGCTCTCGGTCTGAAACGTCGCCGTATCACTCAGGAACTGCTTGGTGGCGTTGATAGGATCAACTTCAGCTTGCGCGAGAGTCTGGTCTGGCGATGCAGGCTGAGGAGCCTCGCTGCTCATGAAGTCGACCCGACTTTGATTGGCGTCGCTCTCAACCGTAGAAGGTCGAAGAGGAGATTGGCTTGGGCCGGCTTTTTCGCTATTCAGGGCTGCAAGCAATCGCGACGAATCGGTTGTAATGCCTTGCAGCATGATCAACCGCGAAGCGAGAGTGAAGATGGCTACGCGGGTCCGCGGAGGGATCGTCCGCAAATACTTAAGCATCTGCGAGTGAACGTAAGTCTGATCCGAAGACGGCGTATTGAGCGCGTCCAGAAGAATGATGTTCACTGAGTCCGCGGTCTGTGTGACCGGGAAGTTGGTGTAGACGCCCGGCGGCATCGGTGGAAGCTTGATCTGCGTCGGCCGCACACCACGGTGCTCCTCGAAGACTGAGACGGTTCGCGGCTTTCCATCTTCCGATACTTCGAAGTCTTCTTTCTTCAGGCCCGGAACCGGCTCACCTTTGTTGTTGCTGACTACGACATCGACAACCACGAGCCGCACTCTCGTTCTTAGTGTGGGCGTTGGATTTGTGTTATTCGGCGGCGAAGTCTGAGCCTGAGGCCAAGCCGTCAGTGACGAGCCGAGAACGAGTAAGAGGACCTTACGCCACGAAAACATTCTGCGCCTTCTCGAACCAGAACCTTATCACAAGGGGGAAGCGCGAGCGCGAAGTGCTCGGGATAGAATGTAGCGGCCTGAGCGACATCTGCGCGCAGCAAACTTGAGGTGAGGGATGTCAGGACGGGGTTTGGTAGTAGTTCCTAGCAACTATTCAGTCGATGATACGGTTGACCGGCTGCAGGCGGTATTCCGCGAGAAAGGAATGCAGATCTTTGCAGCGATTGATCACAGTGGTGAGGCCCAGAAAGTGCAACTGAAGATGCCATCCACGAAAGTGGTCATCTTCGGAAGCCCAAAAGCAGGAACGCCCTTGATGGTCGCCGCTCCCAGCCTGGCCATTGATCTGCCGCTAAAGGCCTTGGTCGCCGAAGATAAGAACGGCAAAGTTACGGTGACCTACAACGATCCCGAATACCTGCAAGAGCGCCACGGAGTCCCGCCGGATCTGATCAAGAATCTCACCGGAGCAGGCGCTCTGATCGCAAAGGCCGTCGAATAGTCAGGTTTCACGTGGCGCGTAACCCAGCCGCGAAGCGGCGAAAGAATGCAGCCCACGGCGCAAGCCGTGGGGGTGTAAGGCGCGACCACACCAGCTCCGTAGGAGCGAAAGAAACTCTACGACACAGACTCCCTACCAACGATAGCCGATAAAAGTTCTCGCTGCGCAATCCTCACCTCGAAAGGGTTGGGATTCTGTCAAAATAACTCTGTACCCATGCCCGATCAGAAAAACCTCAATCCGAATCGCGCCCGCGACCATCTGGCGAACGAGCGCACCTTTCTCGCATGGGTCCGCACAGGCGCAGCGATAGTCGTCTTCGGATTCGCCATCGGTCGTTTCTCCATCGCGATAAGGCAGTTGACCGCGCTGCAAGGCCACGGACTCCGGACGGCAGGATTGTCCGTTTGGATCGGCTCGGGCACCATCGCGGCGGGAGTGGCTCTCGTGATTGCGGGACTTCTTCGGTATCACAAAACAAAGACGCAGCTAGACGCGGGCACTTTTCAACCAGCGGGTTTCGTGCTGGACCTAGTCACCATATTGACTGTCTTGTTGGGTCTCGCCTTAGCCGGATATCTGATCTACACCGAAAAAGTCTTGGGCTAGGTCGATCCAGGTCGATGTCGCGAAACCTTGAATTTACGCTCAAGGATTCAATGTAACTCTATACATGTCAATATTTTACAATTAAGCCTATTGTTTTCAATATTTTACCAGGATATTGGCAGCACGATACGGGCAAGTCTTTATTAATCAATATCTTAGGAAAATGTGCGCAAAACGAAACGCAACCCGTACTGATCCTACAAGTTGATTGCCTTCAATGGTTTACCCCTAAAATCTTGAAAATAGATACAATCGGCGATCCTCGGCGACAAAGGTCGCTCTATCATCCCACTGCGGCCGCTGACACGATATATTGTTACCCCGAATGGCGAACGACCTCGAAAAGGAAGCAGCAGCACGAGCAAGTCTCGAGTACATCAAAGATGGGCACGTAGTCGGACTCGGCACCGGATCAACCGCGGCCTATTTCATCAAGCTATTGGGCGAGAAGGTGAAGAACGGCCTGCGCATTCGCGGGATTCCGACTTCCGTGCGGTCTGAGGAACTGGCGCGGAGCCTGGGCATTCCGGTCATCACGCTGGACGATAGTCAGGAGATCGACGTCACGGTTGACGGAGCGGATGAAGTCGATCCGGAATTGCGATTGATCAAAGGCGGCGGCGGAGCGGCTCTTCGGGAAAAGATTGTGGCGTCGGCGACGAAGCAGTTGGTCATTGTGGCGGATGCATCGAAGCGAGTTCAGCGGCTGGGAAAGTTTCCGCTGCCGGTAGAGGTGATCCGGTTCGCGCAACCGCTCGTGGCAAAGCGAATCGCGGCCCTTGGCGCGTCCGTGCAACTTCGCAGGAATGCCGACGGGACACCATACGTCACGGACGAGAACAACCACATTCTCGATTGCCGATTTGGTGAGATCCGCGATCCGGATCACTTGGCGCGAAAACTGAGCGACATGCCAGGCGTAGTAGAACATGGCTTGTTCATCGGCATGGCAAGCGTGGCGCTGTTTGCGCAGGGAAGTGAGATTGAGGAGTTGAAACGCAAGCGTTGAAGTCTTTTTCGGCACGAGGCAGCCGCCAGCCGCACTTCGGCCAGCTGCCGTGATGACGGCGAGGACAGCAGGTTCCTCCCCTTGGCTTCGCTCAGGGTCGGAATGACAACGCATTTAGAGACATCTCAGGGCACACTCGCATGATGACGAGTCTGACAAGAATCCAGGCATGGCGGAAGGGGTCCGAATGATCGGCTGGAACGGGCCTTCACGCCGGCGTGTTCCTCGATTTCCGCTGCAGGCGCCAGTCGACTTCAGCGTGCTGCGTTCAGGCATTCCAGACACGCTGCCCGGGCGATCGATGAACATGGGCGAGCGCGGAGTCGCGGCCGTGGTTGCCGGTGAACTCGTTCCCGGAGAGACAGTCGGAGTTGAGATCAATCTGCCCACATCAACGGAACCGCTGCGCACCCGCGCGATGGTGAAATACCAGCATGAGCTCCGGTGCGGTCTGGAGTTCGTCTCCATGTCGCCGGCGCAGCGATCAGTCATCCGCGATTGGGCAAAAGAACACAAGCCTGAGTCGGAAACGACGGTCAGCCCGCCAGCTTCGACTGTCGAAAAACAGGCGGTAGAGCCGCCCCAAGAAGGCAGTAGCTCTTCCGGCGCAGGGCAATCACGAGGGCCGAAATGGAAACTCAAGTTCCTGTCGTTAATTGCCCTCGTCCTGATTGTGCTTGCCGCTGGGGCTTGGTGGAAATGGAATCGGAGCTGGCTGGAATTAGAGTCCGGCTTGAGGAATGGGTCTTCCGCCGAGGCCGACAAACCACGAGCGCAAGTTCCTGCAGAGGTGATGGAGAAGTTGCTGGTGCATCGGGTTGAGCCGGTCTACCCACCAGAGGCACGGAAAGAGAATTTGCAGGGAATTATTGCTCTCGACATCGTTGTAGGGCGCGATGGATCGGTGATCGCGATGCATCCCCTCAATGGTCCCGATGTGCTGGCGCGGGCGGCGATGGATGCGCTCCGCTGGTGGAAGTTCGAGCCCTATCGAATGAATGGCGAGCCTGTGGCCGTCGAGTCGAGAGTTGCGGTGGAATTCAAACGCTGATGGCGGGCGGAGGTGATCGAATGCGGAATGGCGCGATGTTGAAAGTTTCCAGTTTTCGGACATTTGTTCTCTTACTCACGCTCGCCTCGTTCTCTTCGTTGCTGCGGGCAGTCGACTCGCCGGACGATCGTCAAATCACCGATCCAAAGAGCATCGCGTCTTCAGTAAACCCGGTGGCGGGCCCGGTGCCGATTGCGCAGCTCTACTACACACGGAATACGTTTGGCCCAGCGTGGTCACCGGACGGAACAGAAGTTGTCTTCACGACCAACCTTACGGGGCGACTGAATTTGTGGAAGGTCTCTGCCGCCGGAGGATTCCCGATTCAACTTCTGCAGTCGGAAGATCGGCAGTCAGGCGCCGTCTGGTCGCCCGATGGGAAGTGGATCGTCTTCGATCAGGATTTCGGCGGAGGCGAACTCTACGACTTGTTTGCGGTGTCGAGAGACGGCGGGGAGCTAATCAATCTCACCAACACGCCTGACATTTCCGAGTCGAGCGCGCACTGGTCTCCGGATGGAAGCATGATCGCCCTCGAATACCGGCCCAAGTCAGCTTCCGCGGTAAATATCGCCCTGCTTGATTGGAAAACTCGAGCGGTCCACAACCTTACCAACGAACAGACGGGCAATCGCGAATGGTATCGGCCCATCTGGAGCCCAGACGGGAAGACGATTTACGCGACCCGCGCAAATGCCGGGTTCACGGATTCCGATGTGTACCGCGTCGATGTGGCCAGCGGTAACACAGAGAACCTTACCCCGCACCAGGGAGACATCCTCTATTCAGCATCGTCAGTTGCTCCGGACGGAAAGACTCTGTTGATCAGTTCCAACGAGAAAGGCGGCTTTGAGAATGTCGCGTTGCTCGACGTTGCCAGCAAGCAGCGGACATGGGTGACTGATCTGAAGTGGGAGGCGCGGGGCGGCGACTTCTCACCCGACGGCAAGAGCTTCACCTATGTCGTGAACGCGGATGGACGCACGGATATCTTCATGGTCGAGCGCAAGTCGGGGCGCAAAGAGAAGCTAACGTTCCCCGAAGGAATTACCGTGCCGGATGGAGACCCACGTGCATTTTCCCCAAAGGGTGATCGGTTGCTGGTGTCACATCAGAGCTCGACCGAGCCGGCAGACCTATGGATTTTCGACATTGCTTCAAGAAAAACGAAACAGCTAACGTACTCGGCAGTGGCGAGCCTCAATCCGTCTCGCCTGCCTGCGTCGCAGTTGGTGCATTACAAAACGTTTGACGGCAAAACGATCAGCGCATTCTTGTGGATGCCCTTTAACTTGAAACGGGATGGAACGAACCCGGGCATCGTGCTTCCCCACGGTGGGCCGACAGGGCAGACTGTCGATAGTTTCACCAAGTCCGCCGCCGCTCTCGCATCGCGGGGATACGTTTGCATCGCGCCCAATGTGCGCGGGTCAACCGGCTATGGAATGGAGTTTCAGCGCGCGAACTACAAGGATCTCGGCGGCGGTGATCTGCAAGACGAGGTCTATGCTGCACGCTTTCTCGCGGAGACGGGATACGTCGATCCAGCCAAAATCGGAATCACCGGCGGTTCGTATGGCGGCTACATGGCGATGATTGCGATCGGCAAGACGCCGGATACGTGGGCGGCCGCGGTTGAGTTGTTCGGCATTACTGATTGGCTGACGGAGCAGGAACACGAGGAGCCAACGCTCCAGCAATACGATCAGTCGATCCTTGGTGATCCGGTGAAGGATCGTAAATCATACGAAGACGCGTCGCCGATCAAGTATTTCAAGAATGCCAAAGCGCCGCTTTTGATCCTGCAGGGGACGAATGATATTCGCGATCCGAAAGAAGAAGCGGAGCAGGCGGAGACGATCCTGAAGCAGGCGGGCAAGGTTGTCGACGCGCATTACTATCCTGACGAAGGCCACGGCTTTGCCAAACGCGAGAATCAGATCGATGCCATGCAACGCACAGTCGAATGGTTCGACCGGTATTTGAAGAATCGACAGCCGTAGAACCAACGCGCCGAGATGCTCGCAACATCGGTGCTACTTGCGCTGTCTGCGAATGCCTTGAAGGACTCTCACACCACTAATGGCGAAGCACACAACCGCTCCAAGCGCGGCTAAGATCAGCAGATTCGGGTGCAAGTGTAGAAGGTCGGCTATCACCGCGCTGACCGCAAAAACGAGGCCCAACACGTTCAACCACAGGGGTGCGTGGATCTGATCGGTCAAGTCTTTATGGAGCCGCAGCTGCAAGAGCAGGGCTGCCAGTCCTATGGCAGCGACGACCACCATCGCCAGCGGGCTCAAAAAGGCGCCGCGACTTGTGTAGATGACAACCAAAGCCAGCGCAAGCAGGAGAAGCCCGGCGGCGACGACCGTCCAGCGTCGGGGCTT
>Ga0126370_10000564_pt1 | contig 15592 bp, 17 predicted proteins | sample PanSoiMetaPlot_3_FD_92586 | JGI IMG/M metagenome (GOLD analysis project Ga0126370, IMG submission 92586) | Tropical forest soil microbial communities from Panama - MetaG Plot_3 | ecosystem: Environmental > Terrestrial > Soil > Tropical forest > Bulk soil | place: Panama | collected 2016-02-17 | reverse complement strand
TGCGGGGCTTACCTCGCCGCCGGTATGGACGCATGTGTGACGAAGCCGATCAGTGCAGGCGAACTGCACGCGGCGCTCGCGCCGTTTCTCATGCGGGCGCAGCAGCAAGAGCCCATGCAGCTGGTAAAGGCCTACACCGTCGCTCCCGGCTAGAGATTAGCGACCAGGACGCCCGCGAGCAGGATCAAATAAGCGATCAGCAGCAGGCCGAGCGCATAGGCCGTGAAGAACGGCAGCGGCACAATCATGCCGATGATGACCAGGATGGCGATGACTACGGAGACGAGGAAGGTCTCCCGCCGCGGCGTGCTCAAGCGAAAATTCATGGTGCCCCCCTTTGACCAGACGCCCTCAAGTGGGCGCAACTTGCAGTCTAACGGCAAAGCCGACAGCCGTCATTTCCGCGATCTAAGCGCCTCGTAGTGGGGACTATTTCCCGGCGCAGCCTGAGGTCGCGTCGCCGACGGCTGCCATCGGCTTGCCATTGATGAAGACACCTGAGGAGCCGATCACGATCGAGCCGCCGCAGCCGGTCGATGAGCTTTGCACTGCGGCAGGCTTACCGTTGATGATTTTCCCGCGATCATACCCGAGAGCTTTACTACCGCGCTCAAGCTGCAAGGAATCAATTCAGAACAACTGGTTACGCGCCGTTGTGGGCTTGGCCTGGTCGCGTGCGTTCATGCCTCTTCGCTGGCAACCGCGGCAAAGCGCTCCTTGGCGATGAGCGTCCACAACGCGTCGACCGCAGCGGTGAGCTTTCCCTCGTCAGCGCATCGCAGCACGACGTAAGTGCCGAGGCGCTTCTTCTCGAAGAACGGATAGCTCCCGATCTGCACCCCGGGATGCGTCAACTGAAGCTCCGAGAGCCCGGGAGCCACGTCGCCTTCCGGCGCATCGATTCGTACCGAGCGCGAAAGCATCGGCCGCCCCTTGGCGAGGCGCGGCATGACTGCGTCCAGCATCACCTGCATGATGCGGGGCACGCCGGCCATGACGATCACGTTCCCGATCATGAAGCCGGGAGCCCTGGAGATGGCGTTGTCGATCAGCTCCGCGCCTTCCGGGATGCTGGCCATGCGAAGCCGCGCCGGCGTTAAATCCTTGTCGCTGAAATGCTGGCGCATGGCGACAACCGCTCTAGGATCGACCACGACAGGCACGCCAAAGGCCTTGGCGATGGCGTCGGTGGTGACATCGTCATGGGTCGGCCCAATGCCGCCGGTGGTGAACACATAGGTGAAGCGCGGGCGGAGCTCGTTCACCGCCGTGACGATCTCAGGCTCGAGATCGCGTACGACCCGCACCTCGCGCAAGGAGATGCCAATTCGCGCGAGATAGCCGGCGATATAGAAGATATTTTCGTCCTTGGTGCGCCCGGACAGGATCTCTTCACCGACGACGACGAGCGCGGCAGTGACGGTGTTGCTCGCTGCGTCTTCCATATCAGGCGATTGACTTATCCGACCTTGGGCGTGCTGTTATGGACATTGCTGGAAAAAGCCCAAACTATCGATGAGCCGGGCAAAAATGCGAGCTTGAAGCACACGCTGCTAATCACAGGTCGAGACGGCTACGCGGTAGCGCTCGCCCTATCGGGCTTCTTAGCCAAGGGTTTGACGAGCTTCATTTGGCCAAGGTCGAGCCGCAGCCCGTGGCGTCGCCGACATGCGCTGCCTGCTTGCCTCCCACCGTGAAATTCGAGCTGCCTGAGGTGATGGCGCTGCCGGCAGGGCACGGCGCCTGTCCGGTCTGGTCGCCGGCGAACGCCGGACCTGCGGCAAGGATCAGGACTCTGGCGATAGTATAGCGGTTCATAGCCGGACCCTTTCGCGTTCGCGGAGAGGCGGCACGGGAATGCCTTGCTCGACCTGCTCGGCTGCCTTCTCGTCGACCAGCTTCACGATGCCCACCATGATGTCGTTGAGCTGGAAGTCTTTGGGCGTGTAAATCGCTGACGCCCCGCACTGCTTCAGCACATTAACGTCCTCAGCAGGGATGATGCCGCCGACCACGACCGGCACATCACCCATGCCAGCCTCGCGCAGGCGCTGTACGATCTCGCGCACGAGCGAGACATGTGAGCCTGACAGGATCGAGAGCCCGACGACGTGAGCCTTTGCTTCGCGCGCCTGGTCGACGATCTCGGCAGGCGTGAGCCTGATGCCGTCATAGACGACGGCCATGCCGACATCTGCGGCACGCACGGCAATCTGCTCGGCGCCGTTCGAATGGCCGTCGAGCCCCGGCTTGCCGACGACGAAGCTGAGCGTGCGGCCTAGCCTGCTTGAGACCTCCTCGACCAGACGGCGCACGTCCTCGATCCTTGCCTTGTCGACATGATGCTTGGCGTGGATGCCGGTCGGCGCGCGGTACTCGCCGAACACCTCGCGCAACACCTGGCCCCATTCGCCAGTGGTCACGCCGGCCTGCGCCGCTGCAATCGAGGGCGGCATGATGTTGCGGCCCTCGGCTGCCGCAGATTTCAAATCGATCAGCGCCTGATTCACCGCCTTCTCGTCGCGATCGCGCCGCCAAGTCTGAAGGGCTGCCACCTGCTCAATCTCGACCGACTCAGGCACGGTGATGATGCCTTCGATGCCGCCGGCGAGCGGCGACGGCTCGGTCTCGGTATAGGCGTTGACGCCGACCAGAACCTGTTCGCCCTTCTCGATGGCTTGCACGCGTGCGGCGTTGGACGCGATCAACGCCTCCTTCATGTAGTGGATGGCAGCAACCGCGCCGCCCATCGACTGGATCTTGGCAAGCTCGGCGCGCGCCTCTTCCTTCAACTCTTCGACCTTGCGGTCGATCTCGACCGAGCCGTCGAAGATATCGCCGTAGTCGAGGAGGTCAGTCTCGTAGGCCAAGATCTGCTGCAGCCTGAGCGACCATTGCTGGTCCCACGGTCGCGGCAGCCCAAGCGCTTCGTTCCAGGCTGGAAGCTGTACGGCGCGCGCCCGCGCCTTCTTCGACAGCGTCACGGCAAGCATCGACAGCAGGATGCGGTAGACATTGTTTTCGGGCTGCTGCTCGGTCAGCCCCAGCGAATTGACCTGCACGCCATAGCGGAATCTGCGGAGCGCGGGATCCTTCACTACGTAGCGCTTCTCGGCGATCTCGTCCCACAGCTCGACGAAGGCGCGCATCTTGCAGACTTCGGTGATAAAGCGAACGCCGGCATTGACGAAGAACGAGATGCTGCCGACGACCTTTGGAAACTGCTCGGACGGCACTTCGCCAGAGTTCTTCACCTCATCGAGTACGGCTTCTGCCGTGGCGAGCGCGAAGGCAAGCTCCTGACCCGGCGTCGCCCCTGCCTCCTGCAAATGATAGGAGCACACATTGGTCGGGTTCCATTTCGGCATCTCACGGTTGGTGTAGACGATCACGTCCTTGATCAGCCGAAGCGAGGGGGTAGGCGGGAAGATGTAGGTCCCGCGCGAGAGATATTCCTTGAGGATGTCGTTCTGCACCGTGCCGGTGAGCTTGGCGTGGTCGGCGCCCTGTTCCTCGGCGAGCGCAACATAGAGCGCGAGCAGCCAGGCGGCCGTCGCGTTGATGGTCATCGATGTGTTCATCTCGGCGAGCGGGATGCCATCGAATAGGCTGCGCATGTCGCCGAGGTGCGAGATCGGCACGCCGACCTTACCAACCTCGCCGCGAGCTAGCTGGTGGTCGGAGTCGTAGCCGGTCTGGGTCGGAAGATCGAAGGCGACCGAAAGCCCGGTCTGGCCCTTGGCGAGGTTCTTCCGGTAAAGCTCGTTGGAAGCCTTCGCCGTGGAATGGCCGGCATAGGTGCGGAACAGCCAAGGCTTTCGTTTGGATGAACTTCCGCTCATGGTTTTGGCCTGAAGCTTGACTTCCTCGCATCGAAGCATGTGCGCTGCGCTTATAGCAAGAATACTCTCATTCGGTTCCTAAAAGGAAAGGGCGACGCCCGTAAGCGCCGCCCTTCCAGTCCAACTCCGCGAATTTGCGGATCTCTAGTAAGACGAGCTCGGGGAGGGGAGCTGGCCCTGCTTCTGCGTATCGGGTGCGGCAGCGCCCTGGTCTTGAGCGCCGCCCTGCGCAGCCGCCCCGCCCTTATCGCTCGCGGGCGGGCTTCCTTGCGCCGCGGCGCGTGCATCGCCGGCGTCAGGGAGCACCGCGTTGCCCTGGTCGGGCGCAGCCTGAGTTTCGGCGCCGCCAGCGCCGCGCTGAGTAGTGCCAACAATAGTGATGTCGCTCTTCGCGCCAGGCGCGTCGCTGGTCGCATCAGCCGCAAGCGCGGCGGTGGCAGTCAGCCCGAAGGCGAGCGCCGCTGCCGTGGTCAAAAGCGTGAGTTTCGATCTCATTGAGGTCTCCTTCCGAGAGGTCTTTGGGGGGGAAGCCCGCGCACGAAAGCTTATCTGTCGCCTGGTAGTGCCGGAACCGACAGGGAACGTGTGGACTGGAGCGGGGTTCCGACTGGCGCCTTAAGAGCTCATTTGTCCCCTGGGCAGGCTCACGGCTTTTTGATAACGCTCCCTGCCGGCGATGGATTGAGGCGGAGAGGAGGCGCTCTTAGGGCGCTTTTGCGTGTGACAGGGCGCCGTTGCAAATATGTTGCAGTCGCGAGATGAATAAAGGAGAATTGCCGCAGTGCAAAAACGGAGCGAAGAAAACCGGACTGGGGGACAATCGGATGAATGAGATGTCGCTAGCTGCTGTCTCCGAAGCAACATCTGCGCCGGCTGGAGAGGTCAAGGATCTCTATGAGATCGGGGAGATGCCCCCGCTCGGTCACGTGCCGAAAAACATGTATGCCTGGGCGATCCGTAAAGACCGCCACGGTCCTCCCGACCAGGCCATGCAGATCGAGGTGCTGCCGACCTGGCAGCTCGACAGCCACGAGGTGCTGGTCCTCGTGATGGCGGCCGGCGTCAACTACAACGGCGTTTGGGCCTCGCTCGGCAAGCCGGTCTCGACGCTCGACGGGCACAAGAACCCTTTTCACATCGCTGGCTCTGACGCCTCCGGCATCGTGTGGGCAGTTGGCTCCAAGGTGAAACGCTGGAAAGTCGGTGACGAGGTCGTCATCCACTGTAACCAAGACGACGGTGACGACGAGGAATGCAACGGCGGCGATCCCATGTTCTCGCCGTCGCAGCGCATCTGGGGCTACGAGACGCCAGACGGCTCATTCGCGCAATTTTGCCGCGTGCAGGACCGTCAATTGCTCGAGCGACCGAAGCATCTCACCTGGGAAGAAGCTGCCTGCTACACGCTGACACTCGCCACCTCCTACCGCATGCTGTTCGGTCATCGGCCGCACACCCTGAAGCCGGGCCACAATGTGCTCGTATGGGGCGCCTCAGGTGGCCTCGGCTCGATGGCCGTACAACTTTGCGCCACCACCGGCGCCAACGCCATTGGCGTCGTGTCCGACGACGAGAAACGCGACTTTGTCATGTCGCTCGGCGCCAAAGGCGTCATCAATCGCAACAAGTTCAAATGCTGGGGACAGATGCCGACCGTCGGCACGCCCGAATACGACGCCTGGGCCAAGGAGGTGCGCGCTTTCGGCAAGGCGATTTGGGAAGTCACCGGCAAGGGCGTGAATGTCGATTGCGTATTCGAGCATCCCGGCGAGGCTACCTTCCCGGTGTCATGCTTTGTGGTGAAGCGCGGCGGAATGGTCGTGTTCTGCGCCGGCACCACGGGCTACAACCTCACCATGGACGCGCGCTATGTGTGGATGCATCAGAAGCGCATCCAAGGCTCGCATTTCGCCCATCTCCTCCAGGCGAGCCAAGCCAACAAGCTCGTGGTGGAGCGGCGCATCGATCCGTGCATGAGCGAGGTCTTCCCTTGGGAGCAAATCCCGAAGGCGCATATGCGCATGTGGAAGAACGAGCATCGCCCCGGCAACATGGCTGTGCTGGTCAGCGCGCCTTGCACCGGTCTTCGTACCTTCGAAGACGTGATCGAGGCGAGCCGCCAGATGCACGGCAGCTAGCTAAGTTATCCACGTCCGTTTGCCCCTGGATGGGAACCGCAGGGCCGGTCCCCAAGTTGCCTCCTTTTCGGTTCTCGCCTGTGGCCACGAGCGGATGACCCCTCGTGGCTGCGGCGCGACTGGCTTTAGCAAAGGGGGCAAGAGCATGGACAATCAGCTGGTGAAAACGGATCTGGTCGACGCCATTCTCGAATTGCGCCAAGAGGTCGAGAGACGCCTTCAGGCCAACAAATATTATGTCGCCATGAACAAGCTCGACGAATTGCTCGCCGCCATCAGGCCGCTCGAAGTCATTGAAGCAAAAGTCAATCCGCCTGCGAGCGAGAAAGCCGAGGCTGAGGCCCAGCCCGTTCCGGAGCCGGAAGGTCCGTCGGAGAAGGTGTGGACGGGCCTTGTGCAAGAGTCGGTTGTCGAGGGCGAGCCTCTCGGGGCGTTCTAGCCACGGGCTCCGCGTGCGCGAATTCCGATTTGACTTGGCGCCCTGAGCAAGCTTCCGTGGGGCCGAGGTCATAGGGGTTTTCGCATGAGGAGCAAGATTTGACCGCTGCAGAGACTTTGAGGGGGAGCGAGGCGCCGAGCTCCCGCGAGCTCATTCCATTACTGGAGTCGGCTGCCGAAGCCGCAAGCACCCTACGCGACACCGCGGTCGAAGCGGTCGCCGCCAAGGTCTCATGGGGCGGCAAGATCGATGGTGCCGCGCTCGAGCGCGAGGAACGCGCAGCCCATGGCCTTGCCTGGGTCGCCACCTATGCCGCGGCCATCGAGCAGCTTGCAAGCTATGCGAAGCGGATGGCAGGCGAGGGCCGCTTCGGCGAGATCGAGCGCCTGCTCACCCAGATCGGTGCTTGCGAATATCTCGGCCAGCTGTTCGGCGGGGTGATGATGAGCCAGGGCGAGATCGTGCGCATGCACGAGCTCGGCGTGGACGAGAACGATCTCATCGGGTTCATCGCGGCGGCAAGACCGCTGATCGAGAGCGTCACTCCCAATACGCGCTCGAGCGTCGTCGAGTTGATCCAACACGCCCAAGGCGCGGCGGTAGCCAACTACGGCGATCCGGGCCTCGATGAGACATTCGAAAATATCCGCAACGAGATGCGCCGGTTCTCCGAAGCGGAGGTCGTGCCCAACGCACAGGAATGGCACCTCAAGGACGAATACATCCCACTGCCGCTCATCGCCAAGATGAGCGAGCTCGGAGTGTTCTCGCTCACGCTGCCCGAGGAATATGGCGGGCTCGGTCTCGGCAAGGAGGCGATGTGCGTCGTCTCCGAGGAACTGTCACGCGGCTATATCGGCGTTGGCTCGCTCGGCACGCGCTCCGAGATCGCCGAGGAGTTGATCCTGAACGCGGGTACGGACGCGCAGAAACAGGCGTGGCTGCCAAAGATCGCCTCGGGCGAGGTCCTGCCGACGGCCGTGTTCACCGAGCCCAATACTGGCTCGGACCTCGCCTCTCTGACCACCCGCGCCATCCACGACGGTGATGTCTACCTCATCACCGGGCAGAAGACCTGGATCACGCACGCCGCCCGTGCCGATCTGATGACCGTGCTCGCCCGCACCGATCCCAAGGAGAAGGGCTATCGCGGGCTTTCGATGTTCCTGGCGCCGAAACCGCGCGGCACCGGCGGCAATCCCTTCCCGGCCGAAGGCATGACCGGCGGCGAGATCGAGGTGCTCGGCTATCGTGGCATGAAGGAGTTCGACATTTCCTTCGACTGCTTTGCCGTGCCTGCAGAAAATCTGCTCGGCGGGATCGAGGGCCAGGGGTTCAAGCAATTGATGCAGACCTTCGAGGCGGCGCGCATCCAGACCGCTGCGCGCGCCATCGGCGTCGCTCAAGCCGCACTCGATCTTGGGCTGCGCTATGGCAGGGAGCGCGTTCAGTTCGGCAAGCCGATCATCAATTTCCCGCGCGTGTCGGACAAGCTCGTGATGATGGCGGCGGAGATCCTGCTCGCCCGCCAGCTCACTTATTTCGCCGCGCGCGAGAAAGATGCGGGCCGCCGCTGCGATCTCGAAGCCGGTATGGCCAAACTGCTCGCCGCACGCGTGGCTTGGGCTGCCGCCGACAATGCGCTGCAAATTCACGGCGGAAACGGCTTCGCGCTCGAATACCCCATAAGCCGGGTCCTGTGCGACGCGCGTATCCTCTCGATCTTCGAGGGCGCCGCCGAAATCCAGGCTCACGTCATCGCGCGACGGCTGCTGGAGGGCTGACCAACGTCACGAGAAGCCGACGGCAAGCCGGCCTATGCAATGGAGGAAGCGAATGCCTTTCGTGAAATATGCTATTACCGCGCTCATCGTGCTTGCCGCCACGAGTGGCTCCGCCTATGCGCTCGACGTAAACAAGAAGATCGCAGCGCCAGCGCAGGTGCTAACCGTCTGGTCGACGATCTCAGAGTTCTGCTCAATCAAGGATTGGCATCCGGCCGTCGCCGATTGCAAGGAGAGCAAGGAAGGCAGCGACACAGTCCGCGTGCTCACGCTCAAGGACAATGGCGGCTCGATCGAGGAGAAGCTGACGGGGTCAGACGACACGAGCTACAGCTACGAGATCATTGAAAGCCCGCTTCCGGTGAAGGACTATTCGGCCAAGCTCTGGGTCGAGCCCGATGAGCGCGATCCCGGACGCACCGTCATTCATTGGGACGCGACCTTCGACGCCAACGGCAAGAGCGACGACGAGGCGAAGAAGATCGTCGGCGATATTTTTATGGCTGGGCTGAAAAACATCAAGCAAAAGACCATGCCGCCCGAAGGGTCCGTCGGCGGCGATTAGACCGCGCACTGAAGGATATCGATGCCTGGCGTGGTGATGCGAACCGTCGCTGTCTCGTCGCGTTATGGTTCGCCCCAAGCACGCCAGGCATCGACCGATGAGATGCGGCTTCCGCCCAAGACCTATTACCGGACCGCGACGGTGGGCGGCCACGCCATCTTCTATCGCGAAGCGGGCGATCCCGCGCGACCCACCATCGTGCTGCTGCACGGCTTCCCGTCGACCTCGCACGAATTTCGTGAGCTCATCCCACTCTTGTCGCAGGACTACCATGTCGTCGCGCCGGATTATCTCGGCTCAGGCTATAGCGACCACCCCGATCCCAACGTCGAGCCCTACACCTTCGACCGCCTCGCCGACGCGATGCAGGACTTCCTCGACGTGCTCGGCCTCAAGCGCTACACGCTCTACATGACCGATTTCGGCGGTCCGGTCGGGTTCCGCCTGATGGAGCGCGACCCCAAGGCCGTAGAAGCCATCATCGTGCAGAATGCCAATTGCTATCTCGAAGGATTGACGCCGGCGCGTCAGACTTACTTCCGCCGCGCCCATGACGACCGGAGCCCGGAGGGCGTTGCCTTCGTCTACGATCGAACGGGCGCGGATTCGATCATCAACCAGCAATATCTGCGCGACGTTCCGCCTGAGCGGCGCGAGATCATGAATCCCGATTCCTGGGGAGCGATCTCGGCTTTCTCACGACCGAAAAAGACAGGAAGATCCAGGTTCAGCTGCTTCAGGACTATCAGAACAATATCGATCGTTACCCCGCCTGGCAGGCGGTACTGCGCGAACACCAGTTTCCGGCGCTCATCGTGTGGGGCAAGAACGACCAGGGCTTCATCGCCCCGGGCGCGGAGGCCTATTTGCGCGATCTTCCGCATGCCGAGTTGCACCTGATCGACGCGGGCCATTTCGCCGTCGAGGAGAAACCTGCGGAGATCGCCGCCTATGTCCTGAACTTCATGAAGAGCCGCGAGCGGTGAGGATTAGAGACGTGGAAGAAGGCGGCCTTGCCGACCGCACCGTCATGAGCATGCGCTCGATCCTCATCACCGGCTGCTCCTCGGGCATCGGCCTTGCTTCAGCTCGGGAGATGAAGGCGCGCGGCTGGCGCGTGTTCGCGACGGCGCGCAAGGAGCAAGATATTGCTAAGCTGCGCGATGAGGTCGGCGTCGACAGCCTCTACCTTGACTACGCCGAGCCTCGCTCGATCGCCGAAGCCGCCGAGCAAGTGCTCAAGGCCACGGACGGCAAGCTGACTGCGCTCTTCAACAATGGCGCCTACGGCCAGCCCGGCGCGGTCGAGGACTTGAAGCCGGACGTGCTCCGCGCCCAGTTCGAGGTGGCCGTGTTCGGCTGGCATGACCTCACCGCGCGCGTGATCCCGGCGATGCGATCAAATGGCGGCGGGCGTCTCGTGTTCTGCTCGTCCGTGCTCGGTCTGGTCGCGGCGCCGTACCGCGGCGCCTATTGCGCCTCGAAATTCGCCATCGAGGCTCTCGCCGATGCGCTCCGTCTCGAGCTCAAAGGAGCTGGCATCTGCGTGACGTTGATCGAGCCGGGTCCGATCGCTTCGCGCTTTCTTGAGCATGCTCTCGAGGCCTATCGCCGCAACATCGATCTCGAAGGCTCGCCGCATCGCGAGACTTATCGCGCGAGGATCGCGCGGCTCGAGGCAGGCGGCAGCCAGACTTTCAAGCTTGGGCCTGAGGCGGTCGCGGCCAAACTCGCCCACGCGGTAGAGAGCCGGCGGCCGAAGCCTCGCTATTACGTCACGATCCCCACTTACGTCGCGGTTCTGTTCCGGCGCCTGTTGCCGACCCGGGCCCTCGACGCGGTCGCTGCAAGCAATTAAAGTCGCGGGCCAGGCGTTTCCCGCCATGCCCTGGACCGAGCGAATCCGATAATGGAATACGCCGTACGCCTTGCCGTCCCATTCGCGCTCGCCGCCGTAGCCCTCGTGCTTCTGATGGGGCTGTGGAACATGCTGCGCGGCGGCAGCCCCAATCTTAGCCAGACTTTGATGCGGTGGCGCGTGGTCCTGCAATTCATCGCCATCTGCATCGTGATGGCCGCCATCTATCTTTCCGGCAAGTAGCCTATCTCTGTACCCCCCCCTCGACCCGGGATTACGCTAAACTGGAAGTTCGCAGTGACCCCGCGGGGCCTTGGATTCCAAGGCGTTGGTTATGGTTGTCCTCAACAAGATCTATACGCGCACCGGCGACGACGGCACGACCGCGCTAGGCTCCGGCCGGCGCGTGTCGAAATACGATCTGAGGGTTGAGGCCTACGGCACGCTCGACGAGACTAATGCTGCCATCGGGCTCGCGCGCCTCTATACGCGGGAAAAGCATCCGGCGCTCGATGCCATGCTCGCGCGTATTCAGAACGATTTGTTCGACCTCGGCGCCGACCTCTGCTTTCCCGACGAGACCAAGGGTGCGCGCGGACGGCTGCAAGTGACCGACGCGCAAGTCGAGCGAATCGAAAAGGAGATCGACGAGCTTAACCTCGACCTTGATCCGCTCCGCTCCTTCGTGCTGCCTGGAGGCTCACCTGCGTCGAGCTTTCTTCATCTTGCCCGCACCACCTCGCGCCGTGCCGAGCGGCTGATGGTGGCGCTTGCTGCGCGGGAAGATGAGCCAGTCGGCGGGCCGGCGCTGCGCTACATCAATCGGCTATCGGATTTCCTGTTCGTCGCCGCCCGCTTCGCCAACGACAAGGGCAAGTCCGACGTGACATGGGTGCCGGGCAAGAACCGGTGAGACGGGGACGGTGAATCGGTGTTCATACCCCTGCATGACACCAATCCGCTGAAGCGGATCCGTTACCAATATGTGACGGTGGCGCTGATCGTGCTCAACGTCGCCATCTACACGATCTTCGAGACCGGCTGGTTCATTCCCCTCGACGAGGAGAACGCTGCGGCCTTTGCTGTGATCCCCGCGAAGCTGATGGCGGGAGGCCCTGTCAGCGGTTCGATCTTCGCGACCGGCGCCTTCCCAATCCCTGAGCGCTTCACGCTCATCACGTACATGTTCATCCACGGGAGTTGGATCCATCTCCTCGGCAACATGCTGTTCTTATGGGTGTTCGGTGACAACATCGAGGACGCGATGGGGCATGTCCGCTTCATCATGTTCTATCTGATGTGCGGGATCTTCGCCGCCGTACTACATTCCTGGATGATGCCGACCTCGGAGCTGCCGCTGATCGGGGCGAGCGGCGCGGTCGCCGGCGTGATCTCCGCCTATCTCATTCTGCATCCCAAGGTGAAGGTCTGGATCCTTGCGCTCTGGCGCATCCCCATCAAGATCACCGCGGCCTGGGCGCTTGGCATCTGGATCGCCGCGCAGTTCGTGAACCTCCTGATAGAAGGCGAGGAGAACGTGGCCTGGTGGGCTCATGTAGGCGGCCTCGCGGCCGGCGCGGTTCTGATTCTGTTTATGCGGCGGCGCGGCGTAGTGCTGTTCGACAAGACCCGCGGCGGGGCGTGAAACCCTCCCGAAATCCCTAGAAACCATTGACTTGGCTGATATGCGGCAGTACGGTCGCGGCCATTTCGCAGTTGCGAGATAGCTGGACTAGGGGGCCGCTTTTCAAACGTGCGGGGCACTAAAGCCGCATGAAAATTCTCGTTCCCGTGAAACGGGTTGTCGATTTCAACGTCAAAGTCCGCGTCAAGTCGGACGGCTCGGGTGTTGACCTTGCCAACGTCAAAATGTCGATGAATCCGTTCGACGAGATCGCCGTCGAGGAAGCCGTGCGCATCAAGGAGCGCGGCGAGGCGACGGTGGTCATCGCTGTGTCGATCGGCAACGCCAAATCGCAAGATACGCTCCGGACCGCGCTCGCCATGGGCGCCGACCGCGCCATCCTGATCAAGACGGACGCAACCGTCGAGCCGCTCGGCGTCGCCAAATTGCTAAAGCGCGTCGTCGACAACGAGAAGCCGGATCTCGTGATCATGGGCAAGCAGGCGATCGACGACGACTGCAATCAGTCAGGCCAGATGCTTGCAGGTCTGCTTGGCTGGCCACAGGGCACTTTTGCCTCGAAGATCGAGCTGAACGGGACGAAGTTTAAAGTCGTGCGCGAGGTCGATGGCGGGCTCGAGACTCTGACTCTCGCAAAGCCTGCAGTGGTCACCACCGATCTTAGGCTGAATGAGCCGCGCTACGCCTCGCTGCCCAATATCATGAAGGCGAAGAAGAAGCCGATCGAAGAGACGACGCCCGAGGCGCTTGGCGTCGACATCGCTCCGCGCCTCAAGGTGATCTCCCTCGCCGAGCCCAAGACGCGCCAGGCCGGCGTCAAGGTGGATAGCGTCGCCGTGCTCGTCGAAAAATTGAAGAACGAGGCGGGAGTCCTCTAATGGCGGTCCTTCTGCTAGTAGAGCACGACAATAGGACGCTGGCGCCGGCGACCGCCAAGGTGCTGACCGCGGCACGCGCCTTCGGAGGTGACGTCGATATTCTCGTCGCAGGTCAGAATTGCCGCGCGGTCGCCGAAGAGGCGGCCAAGCTCGATGGCGTGCGCAAAGTCCTGCTCGCCGAGGCGCCACATCTTGCGCAGCGTCTCGCCGAGGAGGTGGCCGCGACGGTGCAGCCATTGATGAAGGATTATTCAGTGCTGCTCGCGCCGGCAACCACCATGGGCAAGAACGTGTTGCCGCGGATCGCAGCCTTGCTCGACGTGGCGCAGATCTCCGACATCATCGAGGTGAAGTCGCCGACGACCTTCGTGCGGCCGGTCTATGCCGGCAACGCGCTCGAGACGGTGGAAACCCGCGACAAGATCGTAGTCAGCACGATCCGCACCACGGCCTTTGCCAGCACGGGCGGGGGCGGATCCGCCACGATCGAGACCATCACGCCGTCCGCTTCGGTCGGGCTTTCAAGCTTCGTGAGCTCGGACATCAGCGTGAGCGAGCGGCCAGAGCTGACCGCCGCCCGCATCGTCATTTCCGGCGGGCGGGGAATGCAATCAGGCGACAATTTCAAGACGTTGATCGAGCCTTTGGCCGACCGGCTTGGTGCTGCGGTCGGCGCCTCGCGTGCAGCGGTCGATGCCGGCTACATGCCGAACGACCATCAGGTTGGGCAGACCGGAAAGGTCGTGGCGCCCGAGCTTTACATCGCGGTCGGCATCTCAGGCGCCATTCAGCATCTGGCCGGCATGAAAGATTCCAAGGTGATCGTCGCGATCAACAAGGATGCCGGCGCACCGATTTTCCAGGTCGCGGACTACGGCCTGGTCGGCGATTTGTTCACGGTCCTGCCCGAGCTCGACGCCGAGCTCAAAAAGGCAGGCTATTGAGTAGCGGGCATGAGGAATGATCATGGACGACATGGTACAGGGCGCGGCGATTCTCGCCGATCAAGCCACGCAGCGGGACGTTGAGGCGGCTCCCATTCGCAAGATCGGCATCATAGGCGCAGGCCAGATGGGCAGCGGCATTGCTCATGTCGTGGCGCTGTCAGGCTATAACGTGGCGCTGCACGATATTGCCAAGGATAGGGTCGACGCTGCGCTTGCCACTATCGACAAGAACCTCACCCGCCAGGTTGCCTCCGGCAAGATCACTGAGGAGGACAAGAAGAAGGCGCTCTCCCGCATCTCCTATGCCGGCTCGCTGCAAGACTTTGCCGACGCCGACCTCGTCATCGAGGCCGCGACCGAGGACGAAACGGTCAAGCGCAAGATTTTCGTCGCGCTCTGTCCGTTCCTCAAACCTGAGGCCATCATTGGCACCAACACCTCGTCGATCTCGATCACGCGGCTTGCCGCCGCGACCGACCGGCCCGAGCGCTTCATCGGCCTCCACTTCATGAACCCGGCTCCGGTGATGGAGCTCGTGGAGATGATCCGCGGCATCGCCACCGAGGACGCCACCTTCGCGTGCACCAAAGAATTCGTCGAGACGCTGCACAAGACGGTCGCCGTGTCGGAGGATTTCCCCGCCTTCATGGTGAACCGCATCCTGCTGCCGATGATCAACGAGGCCGTCTACACGCTCTACGAGGGCGTTGGCTCGGTGGACGCCATTGACACGGCGATGCGGCTCGGCGCGCACCACCCCATGGGGCCGCTCCAGCTTGCCGATTTCATCGGGCTCGACACCTGCCTTTCGATCATGCAGGTGCTCTACGAGGGGCTTGCCGATTCGAAATACCGCCCCTGTCCGCTATTGGTGAAATATGTCGAAGCCGGCTGGCTCGGCCGGAAGACGAAGCGCGGCTTTTACGATTATCGCGGCGAGAAGCCGATGCCGACCCGCTAGTCGCTAGACTGGCACACGCGGTCGGAGCGTCCATCGCTCAGCGCGTTAGATGACGCATGTCCTCGCAAATGACGTCGATCGAGTTCGCCACTCTCTTTCCGGCGACATCCCAGTTGACGATGCTTTCGGCCTGGGTTCCCGCCGGAGCGGTCGTCGTGACCCGGCGTCGGCGAGGAACACCGCGAGGATGGTGAGAAATACGCCGCATACTGCGCCCAAGAAGAATTGCATAGAAGTTGTCTCTCGTTCGGCCGCTAAAAGGCCGAGTCTTCACTCTCCACGTGTTACTTGGTGCCGCGCAGCATCATGGCGCTGAAGCCGCCGACGCCCCACGTCACGCAGACGCAGCCGATGCCTTTGATGCTGGCAGAACGGCGTTGTGTGGTGCGCGGGCCTCCGACCAGCACCACCAGCGGCACCTGCTCGGCGTAAGCGCCGGCGATGGCGTTCATGGCGCTGAAGCCGCCGACGCCCCACGTCACGCAGACGCAGCCGATGCCTTTGATGCGCGCGTAGGCGTCCGCCGCATAGCCGG
>Ga0126370_10000563_pt1 | contig 15592 bp, 19 predicted proteins | sample PanSoiMetaPlot_3_FD_92586 | JGI IMG/M metagenome (GOLD analysis project Ga0126370, IMG submission 92586) | Tropical forest soil microbial communities from Panama - MetaG Plot_3 | ecosystem: Environmental > Terrestrial > Soil > Tropical forest > Bulk soil | place: Panama | collected 2016-02-17 | reverse complement strand
TGATGGAGGTGCTGTCGGAGGCGAAGGAGAAGGGCATAATCCGCGCACATGGCTGTTCCTGTCACAGCATCGAGGCGCTGCGTGCCGCAGCCAAGTCGCCGTGGGTGGAAGTAGACCTGGTGCGCATTAACCCCATCGGCTCGCATATGGATGCGGATCCCGACACGGTGGTGAGCGTGATCAAACAGATGAAAGCGTCGGGCAAGGGAATCGTTGGCATGAAGATTCTCGGACAGGGGGATTTGCGCACTCGTCAGAGCGAGGCCCTGAAGTATGCGCTATCGCTGAATCTGCTGGATGGGTTCACCATCGGCGCAGAAAGCAAGGCCGAGCAGGACAACCTGATTGAGCGAGTAGCGACAGCGTAGGTTTTGCGTTCTTACGATGCCCTGTGAGGGTCTTCGCCGTCCATCAGCAAGCTAAAGATGCGATCCGTTCCCGAAAAATTGCGGTAGTGCTCTGTCAGATAGGCGCGAGTGTCGGAGGCTTGGAATGCCTTCGCGCGATTGAAGGACTGGTTCTTCTTGAGAGCTTCCACATCACCATAAGCTTCCCAGAACTCCTCAGGGAAAGCGCTGGCCGTGGTCTGATCCCCGATTCTGCGAGTCTTATTGGCTTCGACCACCACCAAACGAACCGGTGAGGGATCTGGGCCATTATTTGTTAGGGCTAAAACTAATTACGATTCTCTAAGCAAGTCCTGGGGGGAATTTAGCACGCTGCTTCGGAAGTTAGCAGCGACGGGAATTCGAACCCCGCGTAAGAAGCTACAGCGCCATCACGCCACGCTCCTGGTTGCGGATGCGGATGGCTTCGTCGATCTTGGAAAGAAAGATTTTGCCGTCGCCGATTTTGCCGGTGGACGCGACTTTTAGAATGGTATCAACGGCGCGGTTGACCATTGCGTCGTCGAGCACCATTTCAATCTTGATCTTGGGCAGCAGGTCCACGTTGTATTCGCGGCCGCGGTATGACTCGGTGTGGCCTTTCTGGCGGCCATGTCCGCGGACCTCGAAGACGGTCATGCCGTCCACGCCCACTTCTATGAGGGCGTCCTTGAGTGCCTCGAAACGAGACGGTTGAATGATGGCTTCGACTTTGGTCATGGCTTGCTCCCTGTCATGCTTTCCAGAAGGTTATAACCGCGCCGCCGGCCGCGATGAGTGTTCCGCCCACGAGTACCGGGGCCGACGGCGATTGCTGAAAGCGCACTTTCGCCAATACCTGGGACACGAGAAAGAACAGAACCACATAAAGTCCCAGAAGCTTGCCAAAATCCCATGGCGGAGTGTTGACGGTCAGTCCGTAAAGCGCTAGGGCTAGCACGCCAAGCGCGAAGGCTCCGTACCGCGCGATGCCTGAAGCGCGGTGCATTCCCTGCTGAAAGCAGGAGTCTCCGTAGGCTTCAAAAAATGCGGCCAGCAATAACACGCTCAGCATGCCCGGCCTGGTGGCGACCAGTTGGTTGAATAGTTGTCTCATGCCCACAGACTAACTCAGCACAGAGTCTTCATCGTAGCAAGGAACGAGCTTGGTGCTGACGCCATCCTTTTTTTAGCGCTCATCAAAAAAATCGATTGGACGATGGCTGCTGCAGACGATTAGCCTTACACGCTGCGGTAGAAGTGTGCCCCGGGGAGCTACGGCGAGCTTCGCCGCAGGCCGGTTCCTGTAAAGTCTTCTCATGAGGCCCATCGGCTTTCTCTTACTTCTTGCGGGATGGTTTCTTGTACTTGCAGCACTCGAGATGTTGAATGCAGCAACGTCGCGCGCGATTTTTGTCCTGGCCGGGATGGCTATTGAAATTCTCGGACTGGTGCTGGTCTTTCGCGCGAACCTCATCCAAACCGAGGTCGAGGACTGATGCCACAATCTCCCGTCTGGTCAGAAATTAGTGCAGCGCTGTGTGTGTTCTCCATTCTTCTGGTGCCTTTAGCGGTCGCCGGGCTGGCGCTTACCAACAATGGACTGGGAAAGACGCGGAGCGCAGCGCACGCGATGCTGGCGTCCATGTGCGTGGTGGCGGTTGCAGCGCTGGTTTATATCGCCATCGGATTTTCGTGGGAAGGTTTCGCAGGCCGCAGCACACATGTAGCCATCATCGGCGGAAAACCATGGGACTGGATCGCTGCGCAACCATTCTTTCTGCGCGGTCAGGAGCTAAGCAACTCACCTGCGTCACTGGCAGTGCTGCTGCAGATGTTCGCCGTCGGGATAGCAGCCATGATTCCTTTAAGCGCAGCTGCCGATCGCTGGCGGTTTGGTGCGATCTGCGCATCTTCGGCGGTTATGTCGGGGTGGACGTATCCTCTGTTCGCTCACTGGGTATGGGGAGGAGGCTGGCTATCGCAAGTTGGGGTGATCTACGGATTGGGGCGAGGTTTCCTCGACACGGGTGGCGCGGGCACGATTCATGGCGTTGGAGGACTGACGGCGCTGGCAGTGGTTTGGCTCATCGGACCGAGAACGGGGAAATACTCCGAGGATGGGATGCCCGTCGGTATCCCAGGCCACAACCTGGTTCATGTGGTGTTCGGCTGCATTCTGGCGTGGGCGGGATGGCTCGGTCTCAATAGCGCCGGGGCGATGCTGTTCGGCGGAATTCCGCCTACTGCTCTGGTGCTGGTGGGAATTAACACCACGCTGTGCGCGGCGGGTTCGTCGTTGGTGGCTGTGATTGTGACTAAGATACGTTTTGGCCGGCCTGACGCATCGATCAGCGCTAACGGATGGATTGGTGGACTGGTGGCCAGCAGCGCGGCAACGGCGATGATCAGCCCAGCGGCCGCCATCATCATTGGGCTGGTAACGGGTGGGCTGGTTGCCCTCTCGGTGGAGTGGCTCGAGATGTATCTGCGCGTGGACGATCCGGGAGGAGCAGTGTCTTCCCACGCGGTTGCCGGGATATGGGGATTGCTGGCTGCAGGAATGTTCGCCGGAATCCGAACTGCTGGCGCGCCTGGTCAATGGCTGGCGCAGCTCGTGGGTATAGCGACCCTGGTAGGATTCGTCTTACCCATGACGTACAGTTTGAATTGGGTCCTGAATCGCCTCATTCACTATCGTGTCGAGTCGGACGGCGAGCGCCAGGGCATGGATTTGTACGAACTCGGCGCAGGCGCATATCCCGAGTTTATGGTGCACAGCGACGACTTCATACAGAGATAGCGATAGGGTGACTGACTTGCTTGGGTCTCACGCCCTGGCAAAAGATGTGTCGTCGGGGTAGGCGACTCAGGACAGCAGAAGGATTGCTTGGACGCCGCGTTGAAGCGCGGCTCCACTCTTTCTCGTCAGCTGTGCTTCGCTACCCACAACAGTAGCGCGAACACCACAACCGGGATCAGAGCCATCGCAATGTAGAAGGTAATGCGGCGGGTCCAGGGATTGCGCTTCACTCGCCAGTCGTGCAGTTCGGCGCGATCGGCCACTCCGACCTGGTCCTGGTGCTCCAGATCATGCTTGAATTCGCGGGCGTGCTGGTAGCGATTCTTAGGCTCGCGTTCTATAGCCCGATAGATGGTCTCCTGCAACTGCGGCGTGATTGTCGGATCGATCTCCCGCGGCGGCATTGGGTTGTTCAGCAGCCGGTCATTCATCACGACGAATGGGTTAGGACCGGTGAACGGGACTCTGCCGGTCAGCATCTCGTAGAGCATCACCCCGGTCGAGTAGATGTCGCTGCGAGCATCGCCACGCCCGCCACGTACTTGTTCGGGTGAGATGTAATCGGGCGTACCCATGGTCTGCGAGAGCTTGGCGAAGGTCAGGCGGCGCGAACCGGCATTCGAGGCGATGCCGAAATCGATGAGCTTGATGTTATCGTGCTCATCAACCATGACGTTCTCCGGCTTCAGGTCGCGATGCACGACGCCGCGATCGTGGATGTACTGCAACGCGTCGAGAATGCGAGCGGTGATGCGGACGGCACGCTCGGCCGTCAGTTTGCGCTCTTCGTTGAGGATCTGACGCAGCAGGCGACCACTTACCCATTCCATGACCATGTACATCCCGCTACGGTCGTCGTCGGTAAAGACGCGCATCACGCCGGGATGCTCCATGTTCTTGCCGATCTCTTCCTCCCGCTTGAAGCGGTCAAACAGCACCGGATCGGCTTCCATCTCGGGATGGGGAATCTTGATGGCGACAGGACGGCCGTTACGGGTATCGGTCGCTTTATAGATGGACGCCATGCCGCTGCGGGCAATCAGCTTGTCGATGCGGTAGTGGTCGAGAAGTTCGTCGGTGTGAAGGGTGGTCATGGATGGCTGGATTCAGTGTGCGACACCGCAGGGACGTAACCGGAGAAGGTTGCAGCGGTGTTATTGGTCATCCCTCCAATAATGATGCCAGAATTGGCGAATTTGCAGCATAAAGAGTGCATAAAGGGCACACTTGAGTAAACGGGGCATCATCGCAAGTTGTACGGTCTTCCCCGGTACATGCCGGTGCGCTCAACGTCATGGACGCGAATTAACTGCACGCTGATGTTGTCCTTGCCGTCGCGCTGATTAGCCAGCTCCACTAATCTCTCCCCGGCCGTGCTTAGAGCGCCGAAGCGGGTCAGAATGGAAGCGATGTCTTCCGGCAATACCGAACCATGTAAGCCGTCGGAGCACTGCAACAGCAGGTCGCCCTTTTGCACCTGTACTTCGTCGATTTCGACGTTCACTATCAGATCGTTCCCTACTGAGCGGTTAAGCAGATGGCGATTGGGCGACTCTATAGCTTCGGCCGCGGACAAAACTCCCAACCGTACCTGTTCGGCAGCGATGGTGTGATCGCGCGTGATGATTCGTGCCCGACCGTCGCGTACCAAGTAGCAGCGCGAGTCGCCGACGTGCGCGATTACAGCGCGATCGGCGCGCAGCGCACACGCCACGATGGTAGTCGCCATGCCGGCCGTCGCAGGTGACTCACTGCCCTGCTCATAGACTCGCAAGTTGGCGGCCTGAATGGCACGCGAGAGTACCGCCTTGTGCGCCTCCCCCTTTTTGGCATGAGAGAAGCCCTCCAGCACCGCCTCAACCGCAAGTTGCGACGCCACCTCACCCTTCCTCTGTCCTCCCACACCGTCGCACAGCACGAACACGCAGCCGTGCGAGCGCAGCTGCTCAGGCGTGTAGGGCAGCAGATATCCCAGATAGTCCTCGTTGTGTTCCCGCGTCCGACCCGGGTCCGAGAGTTGGGTGAATTCTATGTCGAGCATCGACGATGAACCGGTCTTCGGCCGGCCGACCACTCCGATGTTTGTTGTTTATCGCAAAAAAAGGGCGGGTCGCAACCCGCCTGAGTCCCATCCGATGCTTCAGTTATGCAGGTACGCTGCGGGTCTCCACCAGCGTTGTCCGCCCCTTCATCTTGCTGGCACGAAGGAAATAGACTCCTCCGTATAGTGCCCAGACAATTGCGATGCCCAGGGCGAGCAACGGCTCCATTTTTGTGCCGTACCCCATGAACGGTCCAACCAGGTAAAAACCCATGCAGGCCAAGTTCGCGAGCAGGCCAAAAAGTGGAATGACGAGGTGACGGAAGAAGCTGAACTGAGGGTGGCCGTGGAAACAGACGATGCAGGTAAAGCAACTCAACATGTAGAGCAGGAACGTGCCGAAGTTGGAGGCCAGCGTCATCGTCAGGAACGAGTTGGGCAACGCCGCCATCTTGTCGTGTGTGGTGTATCCGAAGCTCGACCAGAAGCCGTGCGGCAGGGCCTGGATGGCGGTGTCCGCAGGTGCTGATCCGTCACCGAAGTACATCACAACCGTGAGACAGCCGACGATGGCGGAAATGACAGCCAGTGCCCAGATAGCGCGATGCGGAGTCAAGTTCGTAGAGTGCAGGGCGCCCATCGAATCGGGCATCTCCTTGTCTTTCCCCATCGCGTAGGTCACGCGCGCACCCGTGTTCATACAAGAGAGAGTGGTGCCGATCAGCGCAAGAAACACGGTGGCCGCTTCAATCAGCATAAAAGTGCGACCGTGTCCTTTGCCGAACAAAGTATCGCCCACCAGAATCATCAGATCCCCGATGGGCGCTGCCGAACTCGCAGCGTTTTGCATGGTGTAACCGCTGTTGAGCACATAGTTGGCGGCGAAGTACTCGAACAGGTAACAGAAACAGCCTTGCACCAACAGCGATACGATCACCGCAATCGGCACATCACGCTTGGCGTTCTTCGCTTCGCCACCCATCGAGGTGACCGATTCAAAGCCCACCAGGATCAGAATGGCGATGGTGGCTTGAACGAACATCCAGCCGAAGTTGTGCATGCGGACGACGGACTTGGCATTCGGGTGGGTCAGGAAACCGCCGTTGGCATCCCTCTCGGGATAGCTGATGACGTAAGGTATGGGTTTTCCGGCTGCATCCACCGCGCACTGTGGAGTGCCATCAGCCGCCCGCACGATGGTATCGGTGGGCTGACCATTCACAACGGTCTTAGTGGTAGCAAATTCGCAGCCGTATGCGGCTCCCGTCTGCGAGTCAAACTGGACGGCAGTGCTACCCGGCGGATGATTCATGCGGTAACCCAAGGCGACGAAAGAAAACACAAGCAATGCGCTGATTTGGATGATGTTGATAACGATGTTCACTGCCGTTGAACCGTTGACGCCCCGATGGGCGATATAAGCAACGCCAAACGAGAACACAATCGCCATTAACATCATGAACGCAGGGCCAGGATTCGAGGCGTTCATGAAGTTCGGCCAAAGCGTTCCCACCAGGTAGCCGGAGATGACGCCGATGACACCGACCATCACGCCCGGGTATACCCAGTAGTACAGATGTGAGCCCCAGCCGACGATGAACTTAGCGAGTCGGGCATACGGCCATGCCTTCTCGTGATTCAGGAAGGACTGCTCGGCGAAGTAGTAGGAGCTTCCCGTGCCGGGATAGAGCTTGGCCATCTCGGCGTAGCAAACGGCCGTAGCGAGGCACAAAACGGTTGCAAACAGGATGCCGATCCACATGGCGGGAGCAGTTGCGCCGGCGGCCGCCTGCCCGGCGAATGTCAGCCATAGGAAGGCGCCGGGTGCAATGAGCGCCATCGCGTTCATCGTGAGACCAGTGAGTCCCAGAGTTGCTTGCATCTTTGGGGCTTCGTCAGCCATTTCTATTCTCCTTCGATAGGTTGTGCGTGCTTCGTCTTGCCATTGCTGTGGTGCGGTTGGCGAAGGGCCTGCTTATCTCAGACGGGCTGTAGACGTGCTGCCCTCAGCCGTACCGCATAATGACTACTCAGAACAGGAAACCAAGCTCCACCACTCCACGGGTCTGGCTGGTTTTCAGTCCAAGCGTGCCGAAACCATCACCCGGCGTAACATTGCCCGCACCCACAAACGAAATATCGGTGCGGGTGAAGAACTTCTTGTATTGATAGGTCGGGGTCGCGGTCAGCGACCACGCCGTGCTGCCCGGGCCATACATCAGATTCGCCGTGTTGGTGCCCTTGGTGCCGTTTTGGCCGATGTATTCCCAGCGTCCGGTCAGAGAGAATCCCTTCTTCAAGACGCGACTGGCCAGGATCGCTCCACCCCATGTGGACGCCCCTGTCGTGAAACCCTGCGCCGCATTTGCCGGCACGTAGCTGTATTGAAAATAGGGTTGAATGACCCAGGGACCTTTGGTGTAGGTGTAGATCCCGACGTACATCGTGCTGTTGTTCTGAATAGGCGTCTTCAGGCTTTGCCAATTGGTTGTGCCCAGATATCCCATTCCTTGGAATGACAGGCTATGTGGGCCGTTGGTGTAAGTCAGCGAGCCACTCAGTCCGGAGTAGCGATTGGAATAGAAGGCATCGTTGTAACCAAAGGCGAGGGTGAATTTGCCTAGCGTCTGATTGAGCTGCACGCCGTGGGTGATGGCGTTCTCCTGGTTCCACAACAGGCCACGCTCGATGTTCATGTTCTGGAAGCTGAAAGTGGACTCGGCTCCCATCAGCGTGGGCAGGATACCGAAGATGATGTTCGTGTTTTTCGAAAGCGTAATCCTCCCAAACGCCGTCGGAACGGGACCCCAGAGGTCGCTGTTGGTTGTCGAGTTCGAGATGAATGGTGAGCCCAGCGAAACAATGTCGTAGGCGCCCACCTGCACATAGAACTGGAACCGGCCCTCAGGCTTCTGGAAAAAGATCATCGCGTTGCTGAATGCGCCTTCTTGAGGGTTGTTGCCTGCCATAGCATTGTTCTGGAACAGTCCAATGCCGCTTACTACGCCATTCAGGCCGTATTTGCCGAGCGGCCCCGCTTCGAGATTCATCGGCGGCGATAACTGCAATGGACCGGATGTCGAAGGAGTGGGGAGAGGAGCGGGCGCAGCAGGTGCAGCAGCCGGCGCTGCAGTCGCAGTGTCAGCCGGTTTGGAAGCATCAGCCGGTGTTTGCGTATCGGCAGGTTTGGCTGCCGGCGCGTCCTGGGCGTGTCCCGCACACGCCAGTCCGACAAACAAGACAGCCGCGGCAAACTTCTTCAGATAACTCAGGTGCATGTTATGGCCTCCGCAAGGACAGAGGTCAGTCGTGGACCTCGTCCGGATTTGCATGGTCACTCAACATCAATCCACCTGAAACACTTGGACCGTGCGCTGCCAGGCAGCGCGCGAACTCATCAGTTGCCGCTGGTTTCCTACGAATGTTCGCGCCAGTCTTGTGCTGGCTTCATTCGCAATGTTTGCCGCCCCCCTCGGTGAGGATCGCGCGGAGCCCCTGCCGAAGTAAAAATATGCCGAGGCAGCTAGCAATGTTTCTGCAGTGTAGAAGTCGGGTGAGGATTGCGGAAATCGATTGTTTTTATTTCCCGCATAAGCCAATTCACGGGAGCAGGTAAGCTGCTGCACGAGTAAGTCTTGATCTATTGATCGACCGCCTCGAGTCTAAAAAAAACTGGCAACTATGCTTGCTCAAAGCTTGCTGTCACACGTAAGTGGGTGTATTTTTGTTCGGCTGAATTAAGCCTACGCGTAGCAGCGAACTCAAATTACGATGGCGCGCGACGGCGCTCGAACAGGAGGCCCGAGGAATGGCCAAAGCGATTAGCTGTAATGATGTGGGGATGCCCGGTTGCGACTTCACCGCCCGTGCCGACACCATGGAAGAGCTGATGCAAGCAGCAGCGGCACACGCCAAGTCGGCACACGGATTGGACAGCATTCCGCCGGAGCTGATGCGGTTTGTACAGGCAGCCGTTCGCGACGAATAGTTTGGTCTCTCAGCGAAAACAAAATGGGATGCCGACGTGGCATCCCACTTCTTTTGCGCTAACTGGGCAGTTATTTCACTGCGTCAGCAGTTTTCTCAGCGGCCTTCTTGGTGTCCTTGGCAGTTGTCTTGGCCGCCTTGTCAGTGCCCTTCGCAGTAGCTTTGGCAGCATCCTTGGTTGTATCCCCAGTCTTGTCAGCTACCCTTTCCGCTCCCTTGGCGCTCGCGTTAGCAGCTTTCTTGGTCCCGTGAGCCGTGTCCTTGGCCGCATCCTTGGTGGCGTCGGCCGTCTTATCAGCGGCTTTTTCGCTGCCTTTGGCGGCCTTCTTCGTGCCCTTGTCCACGTCCTTTCCGAGATCCTTTACGCCAGTAACCACATCTTGCGCCATCATTGCCGGTGCAAATGCCAGCACCGCACTTACGATTGCTATCCAGAACTTCTTCATTCCCGATCTCCTGCGCCTCATAGGCGGTTTGGTTGTGAGAGATTTCTTCCGATGCCGGCTAGCCGACCGGCCGAATTGGAAGTTCGGCAAGTGGGCGTACTACCTCATCGGAGAGTTTCACAAGCATAGCAAACCGGCGCGAATCCGTGGACCGTAGTTGGCGCCTGCACTGTATGCTACGCTTTTTGGCGCGTGACCGAGCCCACCTTTTTCCGCAGTGCAGCCGCATTCCGAAGCTGGTTGGTGAAGAATCACAATCTTGCGCACGAGCTGTTGGTTGGTTTCTATCGAGCTGACTCAGGAAGGGGCGGATTGACCTACCTCGAAGCACTCGATGAGGCGCTTTGCTTTGGCTGGATCGATGGGCTGCGCAAGCGTTATGACACCGGCAGTTATACAGTCAGGTTCAGCCCTCGAATCGCAGGCAGTATCTGGAGCATGGTTAACACGCGCCGTATGAAGGAGCTGATCGAGCAAGGGCGCGGCCATGCGGCGGGGCTTGGGGTCTTCCAGCAACGCGACGAAAAGAAGTCAATGCTCTACTCGTACGAGGTGGGCAAGTGCAAACTCGGCCCGGCATTCAAGAAACAGTTTCGTGCTAACGCCACGGCCTGGCAGTTCTACCAGGCGCAGGCACCGTGGTATCGCCGAACTTCGTGTTATTGGGTAATGAGCGCGAAGAAGGAAGAGACGCGAAAGCGCAGGCTGGAAATACTGATTCAGGATTCAGCGGCGGGGCGCCGGATCAAACCGCTCACGTCGAACCCGAAGAAGCCGGCATGACGGCTGCCATTTCATTTTGGAGCAGACATGAAGCGATTGGTTTGGTTGGCCGTTTGGGCATTCGTTTTGTTCGCTACGGCCGTTTGGGGCCAGCAGCCATGGTCCGCGGACAGGGCCAATGCTTGGTATCAGCAGCAACCGTGGCTGGTGGGCGCCAACTACATTCCGGCCAGCGCCATCAACGAGCTGGAGATGTGGCAGGCCGACACGTTCGATCCGCGGCAGATCGACCAAGAACTGGGCTGGGCTGAAGGGCTCGGCATGAACACGATGCGCGTGTTTTTGCACGATCTTCTGTGGGAGCAGGACGCCCCCGGTTTTAAACAGCGCATCGACCAGTTCCTAACAATTGCCGCGAAGCACCACATCCGTCCGATGCTTGTCCTGTTTGATTCTTGCTGGGATCCTCTTCCTAAGCTCGGGAAACAGCGCCCGCCCATGCAAGGTGTGCACAATTCCGGATGGGTACAGAGCCCCGGCGCGAAGGCACTTGAAGACCCCTCACAGTACCCGCGACTGAAGTCATATGTTGTGGGAGTGGTGGCTACTTTCGCCAACGATTCCCGTATTCTTGCCTGGGACGTGTGGAACGAGCCCGGCGGATTCCAATACGGCTACTACGAACAGCAGGAACCGAAGAACAAGATCGAACTGGTGAAAGCGCTGCTGCCCCAGGCTTTTGAGTGGGCGCGGTCGGCAAATCCTTCCCAGCCGCTCACCAGCGGTCTCTGGGAAGGAGACTGGCCTTCAGTGAAGGGCCCGACTCCGATGGAAATCATTCAGCTACGGAATTCCGACATCATTACCTTCCACAATTACAGTTGGCCGGAGGACTTCGAGCGGCGCGTGGTCTGGCTGGAAGGCCAGCACCGTCCCATCATTTGCACGGAATACATGGCGCGCTCGGCGGGAAGTACTTTCGATGGGGTGCTGCCTGTAGCGAAGAAGCACCACGTCGGCGCCATCAATTGGGGCTTGGTTTCAGGGAAGACACAAACCATCTACCCCTGGGAGTCCTGGAACCATCCCTACGTTCTCGACCAGCCGCAGGTCTGGTTTCACGACATATTCAGGGCCGACGGCACTCCCTACCGCACAAGCGAAGCCCAGCTCATCCGCAACCTAACGGGGAAATCAGGCTCTAGCGTGCAATAGACTTGCTCTTCCCCGAAGCTAATCCCATTTGGCGCGAATTGGCGGCAAGATTCTCTCGCACCTTCCCCTATTAGGGGATGATTCGCATCTTTGTCGCGCCTAGCATGACATCACCGAGGCCGGAGTTATGGTCCCCCTCTCCCTGGTTTGTCCCTATTGCGGCGACACGGCAATCGAGCCTTTACCCGAGGCGCAATTGGTTGCAATGAATGCCCCGCGGCCGCACATTGTCTCGCGGGCACAGATTTGCCGGTGCAGCGCATGGCACATTTTCGCAGTCTTTCTGGGCCAATTTAACCTGTCGAAATCGACGCCGACCCAGCTTGCCGAAAGCAATCACGTTTAGGCCCGCCGGCGAACAATGCGTTGCCAGGCACGTCCGCCAAATCGATTCACCTCGGCATGGGATACTTCCCGAGATAAAGCAGCACCAGATCAATTGTGTCTGTTAGGCCGTGGGCAATAACGGCCGCCCACAGGTTGCAACCAGTAGCGAGAAAGATCACGCCCCGCAGCAAGCCAGCATCATATTCTCAACCTGGCCGGTGATCCCCTGATCGATATGAGCAAGTCCGAATAGAAAGCTCACGAAGACAAGGCTGAGGGCCCAGGCAAACTCCGGCTTTCGGAACAATCCAGCCACGCGGTTCATCAGATAACCGCGATAGACCATCTCTTCACCAAAGGCACCCAGGATCAAAGCCAGTGCGATAAAGAGCAAAGCCAGCTCCCAGTTGTCTTGCAGATCGCCCAGCTCGGAGAAGTCAGGAATCTTGTGGAAGACCTTCACCAGCACAGATTGGGTGACAAAGAGCTCCAGCAATTCCATGCCGATGCCGCACAAAACTCCGATGGTGATGGCTCGCGGCCAATTTGCCGGACCCGCCAGCCCAACATCGCGCCACCCGAGTTCACGCCAGCGAAGAGAGACCCACACAAGTAAAAATAACCACGGAACCTTACTGAAAAAATGTGATGCCTGAAGTCGGCAACAAACAGCGCAAGGATAAGCGCGAACTCGAACAAGACCAGCCAGGCGCTGTCCCGACGACCGCGGCGAGTCAAAGATAGTTGTTCCATGCATTCCCTCTTTGGAAAAGCCCGACGTCGGAACGCGCAAGGCAGTGTGAAGCCTGTTATGCAGCCAGTACACTGAATGTTCCATGGCTTCCCTTAAACAGCGCCTGATGCTTCGTCTGATCAACATCTGGCCGCCGCTTGCGGCCGCGGGTATTCACGTGAAATGGGGAAGCGATATGAAAACCGTCGATGTGCAGATGAAGATGCGTCCTTGGAATCGCAATTTTGTCGGCACGCACTACGGTGGATCGCTGTACTCCATGACCGATCCGTTCTACATGTTGATGCTGATTCACAACCTGGGGCCAAAGTACATTGTGTGGGACAAAGCCGCGCATATTCGCTTCCGCAGACCCGGAACAGGCACAGTGAGCGCCTATTTCCAACTGACCGACGCGCAACTCGATGAGATCCGTCGGATCCTGGAGACGCAGCCCAAGTACGAACCTTCGTTTACGGTCGAAGTCAAAGATGAGTCCGGCAATGTCCTCGCCGAAGTACAGAAAATTCTGCACATCCGCAAGAAAGATCCCAGTGAAGGCCAGTCTTCCTAATTGCCCGATATACTGCGTTGGGCAGATATGTCATGCGCTCTTGATCGCAGCAGACGGACCAACGGAGTTCTATGCTCCGAGTAGGCCTTACTGGCGGTGTCGCCTGTGGCAAGTCCATGGTCGGCAAAATGCTCGCTGAGCATGGGGCGCACTACCTTCAGGCTGACACCTTAGCCCACCGCCTGTATGAGCCCGGAGAGCCCACCTATTACGCTGTCGTAGAACGATTTGGACACGAAATCCTCAATACCGATGGCACTATCAATCGAGGGCGGCTGGCCAATGCTGCATTTCCCGATCGCATCTCCGCATTGAATGCCATCGTGCATCCCGCGGTAATTGATGCGCAGAACCGCTGGATGTCGGAGTGCGAGCGCACCGACCCCACAGGCATCGCCATAGTAGAGGCGGCGCTGATTGTCGAAGCGGGCGCAGCTAAGGACTTCGACAAGCTGATTGTGGTTACTTGTCCGCTGGACCAGAAGATTGAACGCTACGCACGCCGGGCGAAGATCACAAGCGAAGACGCGCGGGCCGAAGTGTTGCGGCGCAATGCGGCTCAGCTTCCGGACGAACAGAAGGTACGTCACGCTGACTATGTGATCGACAACGCAGGAACGATCGAAGAAACGGCCCAACAGGTCGAATCCATCTGGGCCGATTTGCGCAAGGGTAGCTGAAACCCTCTGCTGAACCAGTCGCTTCTCAGCAGGCTTCTCGGGAAATCGGTACACTTGACGAGAGAATCCCTTGGAATTGAACCTCACAGGGAACGGTCATTCACAGGCGTTCGTACTATTAGCATGAGAATTTTGCGTCCTCTAGTCCTCGGAGCGCTCCTCGCGGGCGCATTTTATTGGTACACCACCCATCATTCCGGCCCCAATCCTGCGGACTACATCGCCCGTCCCTCCAAAGTTGAGCTGACCGAAGCCGCCGCGCCTCCCGCGTTCGACAGCGAAGAGCAGACCAACATCGAGGTGTATCGGAAAGCGATGCCGTCGGTCGTCAACATCACCTCTACGGCTGTGGCCTTCGACTTTTTCTATGGCCCGGTGCCGCAGGAAGGGCAGGGCTCGGGCTTCATCATCGATAAAGAAGGCCACATCCTAACCAACTACCACGTCATCGCCAACGCCCGTGAAGTCGAAGTTACACTGCATAACAAAAAAAAGTACAGGGCGACGGTGATTGGCCGCGACCGTATCCACGATCTGGCAGTGATTCAGATCAAGGCCGCAGCGCTGGTGCCCGCAACCTTAGGCGACTCGACTGCACTCGTGGTGGGTCAGTTTGTTTATGCGATCGGCAATCCTTTTGGACTGAGCGGCACCATGACGCGTGGCATCATCAGTTCGCTGCGCCCGATTCAAACGCCTCAGGGCGCGGAGATTGGAGAGGCCATTCAGACTGATGCCGCCATCAACCCGGGCAACTCCGGAGGACCCCTGCTCAACTCGCGCGGCGAGGTCATTGGCATCAACAGCATGATTGCCACAGGAGGCTCGAACCAAAGCGCGGGCATCGGCTTTGCCATCCCAATTAATTCAGCCAAAGCTGCCATCAATGACTTGATCACGATGGGCCGCGTGCGGCGTCCGTCGCTCGGGGTACGCACGCTCTCGATTGGGCCGGAGGTGGCACAGGAAATGGCATTGGCCTCTGACTATGGGGTACTGATCATAGAAGCTACTCCCGGCGGTGCTGCCGAACGAGCAGGTCTGCACGGCGGAAATCAACGCGCTTACATCGGCAACACTCCCATCATGCTTGGAGGCGACCTGATTATCGCCATCGATGGCGAGCAGATAGGGGATCAGCAGGACCTGATGAACGCCATGAACAAGCACCAGGCAGGCGACACAGTCACCGTCACGATCTTCCGCGGCAAGCGCAAGATGGATGTGAAAGTCGTGCTGGGGGAGATGCGGGAACAGGCATGAGCAGGTGATCGGCTGTCAGTTGTGAGTTGTCAGACAAGGCGCGTTCATGCCCGCAAAGGAGGTCTGCTTGAAGGGGGTACCTGCTCCCCCGCTCGCTGGATCGGTCATCGGATCTGCGACGGATAACTTCGTCATTGCCGAGTGGCAGGATCCGGGCGGCCCCCCGGGTCCGCCTCGATACATCGCTCCCTTGCACCTCCACCGCAACGATGATGAGGCCTGGTACGTTCTGGAAGGAACACTGTGTGTCCGAAACGGCGACCAGGTGATAGAGGCGCGTGCAGGATCAGCGGTACTTGTAAAGCGCGGCACGCCTCACACCTACTGGAACCCAGGCCCGAGCGGTCTGCGGTATCTGCTCATTATGACTGCAAACACCTACGCACTGATCCAGGCGATCCATGGTCTAAAGGAACGGACGCCGGAGGCGATGCG
>Ga0126370_10000559_pt1 | contig 15616 bp, 10 predicted proteins | sample PanSoiMetaPlot_3_FD_92586 | JGI IMG/M metagenome (GOLD analysis project Ga0126370, IMG submission 92586) | Tropical forest soil microbial communities from Panama - MetaG Plot_3 | ecosystem: Environmental > Terrestrial > Soil > Tropical forest > Bulk soil | place: Panama | collected 2016-02-17 | reverse complement strand
TATAACAAAAGGTGGTAACCACTATAGCAAGAGAATATGGAATGTAGAAAGAACTAACTCCTGGCAAAACAGGTTCAGAAAACTTTTGATTAGATGAGAGAAGATGGAAAACTATTTTGCATTAATATGTTTGGGATCTTGTGTTGTAATTTACAGGAGGATAATTTTGGGATAGACTCTTAATCAATCATTGTCATCTTGTATTATTTCACAATTAGCTAGATGAACGTCTCCTTCGGTTGCATTAAAGTCTTTAACTACATCCAACCCTGGTCCACAATCGAAGAAATCTGCACCTGGACCTCCAACCAATTCATCATTACCATCTCCTCCATAAATCTTATCGTTGCCAGCTCCGCCTTGTATGTAGTCGCCACCATTGCCTCTATAGATTATATCATTACCATCTCCTCCGCTTAGATGGTCGCTTCCATCTTGACCATAAATAGTATCATTGCCATTATCTCCATAAATAAAGTCATCTAGCTGGGTTTTGTTACCACCAACAACAGTAATACTTACCTTGCTTCCACTTAGTATGTCATTACCACGAGTTCCATCCATAATTTCTGCCATTACGTTTGTAAAGGGAATAAAAGTTCGACCAAGGAGCAAAACTGAGCATAGGACGACTGTTAAAAATAATATATCATAAGATGTCTTGTTTTCCTAATAGTCGTAGATAATCCCAGTCGTCTGTTGGTTGACATTTGTCTGGTAGGCTAGACAATCATCTGCTCATATAAATGTAGAATGATACAAAGTTTCTAATAAAAAGATAGAATGTCACAAATTCAACATTCCAGTTGTTTCAAAGAGATGTTGAAAGTGTTATAATTCCGGATTCTTGGGGTTATGATTAAAAATAGTTGGGTCTCTTTCTTGATTTTAGCTAGAAGAGATAGCATGATATCGGGATAGTCGACTTTATTAGGCGCTTACGCGAATAGAATACAGTTCAAGTTAGTCTGTTGACTAAGAAATAGTCATAGGCTGCGCAGCAAAACAGACTAATCTGGCTATAATACTCGTACCGATAACTGTCAATAAATAAGTAACAACTGTTCCTCAAACAATCCCATATAGTGTAGACATACAAATCTGGAACGGTCTTCGTTCACTCAAGACAGCATAGTCTTGGGTATGGGAAGTAAGTATCTCCCATACCCCATTTCTATGTTGTATCTCTCCAGGTTTCCTATGGCTATAGCGTTCGAATGTTGGTTGATTGGTCCTAGCTACAACCTATGGCTGTTGGTTAGTTGTAGATATTGAAGGCACGGACTCGTAAAAGCAATATTACTACGACAAAATCCTATTTGAACGGTAGCTGTCTAATACCACTGACAAGTTATGTTAAGCCATTAGACCAGAGGTTTAAACCTAATGGAGCTTGAGCAGTACCCCATTAGTGAGTGAAGGCATACCTTGTATAGTCTTTGTAAATCTCATTTCTTAACAATTTTATTTAAAGGGATTGATTATTGTTCTATAGGCAGCCTATTAATCCCCTGGAAATTGTGATCACATATCTATTCTGAAGAAACGGTGATAGGAAAAGGCGTACTAATGGATTCGCATGATTCTTACCCTACTATCGGAAAGCATTGGTCTTGTCCATGTCTTATCATATGATCGAATAGTAAATAAGCAGGACTTCTGGCTAGCAGCAGTGGTTCAATATTGTAGGATCAAAATAAGGGTATTCAGACCTAGTTGATAGGGCGGCGGCAAATGGTGGACTATGGAATACAAAGAGAACTATCCTCAGATACCAACTAAGTATGCAGACAAGTACTTGGTCTTATTGTTGAGTCACCGAGCAAACGGGTATCTACATTATGCAGAAATAGTCTAAAAGACTTGGTACGAATAAAATAATATCAAATCAAGTTAGAACGTCTAATGTGGCAGGAATATTCTCATATCTCTATCAAAAAGTAATAACGGTTGTAGGATAAGGTACTATATACTAATGAATGAGTGGATTTGCCTATTATTTGTCTTATCCTACACCGAAAATGTGAATTGCTTGTCTGTATTTTTCACTCCGAAGAAAATTATTAAAACGTTACGACTTTTGTTCTATAAACAGTCTATAAAATGAGGAATGTTTTCTATACTCTCTTATCGTTAGCTATATCTCTAGTAACTTTGTGCTCGAGGATTTAGTCCTTTGCTAGTAACGGTTTTGATAGAAACGGCATAGAAATTAGTCTTATATATAGGGTTTATAGAGTCTATGCAGGATTAGAAAACTATATAGGATCATAGTAGAAACCTCTATGATTTGATATCAGTCAATATCATTATTACAATCTTATTAACGATTTGCACATTTTTTTATGAATAAAATTTATGCCCTTTTTTGTTATGATAATTTTAGCTAGAAAAATTGTAGAACCTACTAAATGTTATAGATTTATTGTCAGCTATAATGAACACAAAAACAGCATTAGTCGTTGCAGTAGCTGTATTTGCAACATTAGGGGCGTTGGTAGCTGTAAGTAGCGCTTCTCTCCCTGCAGTAGCACAAACTGACGATAGTAACAACCAAGGAAATGATAACGCAGGGAACAACAACCAAGGAAACGACGATAGTCAGTAACCTATCAAGTTTCTTTACTGCACTAAACTAAGTACAGATATCCCCTATTTTTTAACTGCTTCAAGAACTTAGATGCGGCTACTATGTCGGCTTTACCCTTAACCAGCCACTGTACCATTAATTTCCGACGTCTTTGAATAATTGCAGTCATATGATATGTATCATTTGGCCAGTGAATCATGAAGCTGTACCATTCTCTCTAACTGAAAGGCTATCTATCCCAATTAAGAAAAGTCCGGTTACAACTATCCGATGTATTTCAACTCAAAATATTAGAAAAGTGTCAGCGAATTAATGTTAATTGGTATATCTATGGCCTGTGATTGAAGTAGATTGATATTCTATTCTGCATTTCTTCAGTTCTTTTGCAGATATGTCTAGGTCTTCGCAGTAGATTTGCTTCTTATGACTATGACTGGAGCTTGTACTGCTGGAGCTCTCGTCTAATGGTTCTGGATCTGCGCCTTAGGGCCGCATTACGTAGGAATTTGCAGAACATAGCCAACTATACTAGGACATAACTCGGGACAAAGGAGCTAGTCTAAATGTCCAAGTCAGAACTATAAGAATCATTTAGCACAGAGGATTTAGAACTAATTTCCGATAGTCTCAGATTTACTACTGTATGCATGGACAGTGATTGTATAAGCATGTTCGTTAAAATGTCTGCGTTGTTGGACCGCGTCAAGTAATTGCTGTTGATAGCGAAGGAATTCACGGAATAGGAATGACCAGCAAGGGTAAGCATAGTTATAAAACAGACCATGGAACGAGGGAATGCCAACCTCTTTTGTTACAAGAGCTAACAGAACTGATAGAATCACTTCGCGCAGCAAAGCCCGGTACTACAATCTTAGCCATAAGGAAACCAGCAGCAAAATGAGCGACAACCTAAACCTAGCACAACTCAGAATAATAAGGAGCAGTCTTCTGTTCAGCAAATCACATCTTGAACAGAAAAGTCCTCAACTAACTAAAGATTTGCTGTCAGTGCTTGAGGTTATTAATGCAATGATTATCGACAGAACCTGGGCTTTGGAGAGAGGAGATTATGAAGACTAATCATTGTTTGTATTTCCTTCCCAGGATTGGTATAGAGATTGTCGCTGGTAGAGAGACCAAACCCAGCAGAGCACTTATTTATACCTAGCAGCACATACTAGAGTCCATCATATTAATACTACCTCTACGATATCAAAAATAATAAAACATATGTTCTCACAAGGATTTCAAAACAAAGAAAGCAAAAGACTAGTGCAGTGCAACAAGTGCCGTTACACATGGAACATATTCCACCACACTTCATTATTCATATTTTGATTCCTAACCAGAAAGAACGTGTATGTACTATCTATAACGATATAACAGTGCTTGAATATGCTTATTCTAACATCTCTGAGCTCGTTAAACTGATATTTGTTAGTAATCTCTTGTTGTAATGCATGATATATGTTACTAAGTATAGATAAACGATTAATAATTTCTATAATTTCCATCTGTTTATCTATCACACTTGGGGGTATTACTTACCACAGAATATACACGGTAATGGACCAAAGTCTACGATTTAAATCAACATCAAAGAACTCATTAAGGTTGCTGGGGATAACCAATGGATTTTGACTTGACTTGATTATAGAAAAAGTTACCCCAGAGAACTTGACTGCGTTTTTGGTATAGAATACTTGAACTTCGTAATTTAAAAAAAGAATCAATCCACTACCATGCAGGTCAAGAATGAACGAACTGGATATTTACTTGACTTGCATGGTAGTGTGATATTTGGTTTGGTTGAATATTGGAGTAGCACATATCCATTCACTATTAGTTATATCTCACGTAACAAAGTTAAGTTGAAATAAAATACTACAACCATGCACTCCTTTCGCAACACAATTAACTCATGCATGTCGCTGGTCTCCGTCCACTGCAATCAGCTTATGTAATCTATCCCTCTAAGTAGGTAGGTTGCAGTGTCCAGTGGCTTCATAAATCCAGTACCAGCATAGCGACTAGCTGGTATCAACGCCAGGCTATGCTAGTACTGAACATATGCATATGTGCATTAACCTGCTGAATGGTCAATCAGCAGAGTCCTATTGTCTGGTTTCTCGTAGGATATTAGTAGCATAATATACACATTAAATTAAAAAAATGCTTTGGCAAAATGTTATAGGCTGACTTTTCAGTCTAGGATTCTTAACATACAGGTAACAACGGCAGGCTTATTCATGACAATCGCCATACCTCTTTCAGATGGGCTTCTAATTTAATAAATTGCTGGTAGGACTCAATCCCCCACTATGGACTAGGATAATGAGTGAAGAATTGAGTGATACAGGTAGTCAAAACCTGCCTACCAGCGTTTATTCATATACAGCATTCCTTAAAGCGACTTCCAGCAAACCATATAATCAAAGAAAATTAGGCTTAAACTACTAACCCTCTATAAGCAAAAGGTGTAAAATCATAGTTGACTGACTTTTCGCATGTTAGAATTAAAGCCTCTCTGCAACTGTATTTCACTTTGAAGTTCGATTGCAGAGTTTCTAGTATGCGTTTGATCTTATTATATTTTATTCTATTCTGTGTAGGCTGAAACAAGGTAATTATTCGTCTCTAGAATAAAATATAATATAATATAATAAAAAAAGTAAAATAAATTCGGCCGTTTGAAAACCTTGAGATTGTCCGACCGGATTTATTTATTCGTTTATGCCACTTTCAGCTGTAGCTGGACTTTATCATTATTATAGGTTAAATTTATCAAAGATAGTGTCAACAATCACTAAACCATGAGATTATAATTCATAATTTATCCCAATTTACTCAAATTATGTCATAGTCTGTTTTATATTATAGTGTGCAAAATTGTATGGATTCAAACAAGACTCAATTTGACTATTAGACACCGAGTCAGGTTTTTCCTCTCATTTCCAGGTTGTTTCCTGACTCGGGTCATAATAGTCAACAACCTCTTGTTATGTGGGTTGCCACTTTCATATCTGACTAATTTTTATTTTGTTAAGCTGCGTCAGTTACTATTTGTTTAATTGTGTTGTTGGTTGTAGTAACACCGCAGCTTCTCATTCCTATATCTTCAGACCCGAAAATAGTAAATGGAAATTTTGAAGAATCAATTTCTACCATACGCATTAAATCAAATATAGTTAAGCCTTCCATGCTACCTCCATGACCACCACTGTAACCACCACTATCTCCATGTCCTATGTTACCTCATCCTGTTCCTCCACTACTATCACTGTCACCACCGTTTCCTCCCCCCACTAGTATGAACCGCCTTCTCTCGTATTGCGAGATGGACTACCGAAAATAGTAAAGGGGAACTTGGTATAATCACTGCCTACAAATTTCATTAAATCAAAGATAGTTGTATTACTGCCTAGGAACTATCTATCTTTATCGGCAGGTTTATTTAGTCAATAAAGCATGCGTTTTAGCAATGGTCAAGACCCCTAGGATTGATAGAAGGACCATATCCACAACAAGTATAAGAATCCAGCCTAGCGTCTTGCAACTGCTAAACCAGCTCAAACAAAAGCATGGATTCAAAGATCTTAATTCAACGATAAAGTACTATTTACCCTCTAGTGTAGACGATAATAAACCAGTCTTTCTAACAGCAAAACAAGCATATGACCTAACTCACAGGCAACCACTAAACCGACTGATAAAAGAGACATCAGCAAGCAGAATAAAGCAAACTAATAACCATCGTGTTAAAGAGTACTCGGAATCCCCAAAATATAGTCGACAGAATAGAAAGTATCAACGATGGCAAGTCACACATATGTTGCTCTAGGTTAGAAGAGGCTATTGATAATGCCTTTATTCCAAAAAATTCCTGAGGCTGTAGCTCAGTGCATAGAGATTGCTAAGGAGGAAAACACAGATCTAAAGGTAGTAGGCAAAAGATTCGAAGTATTTGAAAAGTGAAAAACTGAGCTCGCTACACTTTATTCTTCTTTTATTAGATTATGGACTCGCATAGACGAAATAAAACTAGTACAAAGAGAAACAAAGTCAGTACCACCATCATAAACTAAACTAATAGAGGAAGTGTAGGTGAACAGTCGAAGCAAGACGAACCAAATCCGAGAGACAACGACTGCTGATTACGGTGGTGGTGTGAACAAGTGTGTCGCACATTTCTTATATAACAACTTCGAGTGAAATCTTGGGACGTAAATTCTAGACAAATGTTCTAGGCATAGGTAAACATATTAAGGTAAGTTGGGAAGAGATGCTGTAAAAATTGGATAAAGATAGATATCAAATAACTTATAGAAAATGCAACTTACAATTCTATCTCCAATTGGCCAAAAAATGTCCCATATGTGACGAGGAAGTTGAGATAGATATGACACCACAATGAACCCGCCTATTAACTTGACGTTATCTACTAAGAGCTAGTAAGTTTATCACACGTAGTCAGTAAGTGAAACTAGGTAAGTTTTCGATCGATTTATAACCAATGGAATCGACAGTACTACTAACAATTCAAAGACTGATTGTCGTCGTTTTTTGTGGATTCATGCGATTCGTCTCAGACAATGGGTTCGCCTGTCGGCATACTACTAGACCTAGTGTCAACTAAGACGTGAGTCCACACAACGACGGTTATTCAGCTTGAATTGTATCCAGTCGTAGACCAACAATATCATATAGCATTCATCTGGCAGGGAACGGAGATTGCCATACTGTCCTCTGCTGGTGATTATCCTACTGTTAGAATTGGCATAGAATTAGGTACTATAATAACCATGAGCTCAAATAATTTAATGATAGTGTCTGATGCCCGATAATGACTGTAGACATTAGTCTCTACAACACCCCTTTTATACTAGACAAATTAACTATGATAAGTTAAGGTTAAAAACGAGCTCTAAAAATTGACGATAGTGCATGAAGCTATCAAAATCAAATGATGGTAGTAATCTTAGTAAGAGCTTAAACTTTAAAGAAAAATCCATTCTTATTTTAGGAATAGTTATGGTAGTAATCGGATTTACTGGTGCTATATATTATGGATCACTATTTGTAAAAGAAGCAACTGGAGGCGCAAAATTGCCCTATACTATTGCACCCCAAATGAACAATCCCTCATCTATGGACTTTGAACTCGCGTTTGTTGCTATTACAATTGTGGGATTTGGGATATTGATTTTTGAATTTGCTGGAAGAGTAGATAAGCCACTTGATTTCTATTCAAGATGACTGAATGATGATACACAAACAACAACAACAACAACATGCAATAGAATCTTCCTACATGTGTGAAGAATGTGGCAAATCCCTTTTTTAGCCGAGGAGAACTTGACGACCATATTCATCAAATCCACAGACTCTAATATGTGATAGGAAAAAATAATTATTTATTCGATTACGGATTGAATATGAGAATATTGGAATATAAGAAATAATTACTTCTGTAACTGCACTTTTCTGAATATGTTAGCGGTTCTACGACAAAATCCAGCATAATGATTGTTTACTGCTGCAATTGTTAGTTTAATCTGTCTCCTTGTTATTCTCTGGCTCTTCAGATTTCTAGCCCAACTTTTCATTTTCTATGTGCTTAGTTTATTATTAGAAAATAAGAGGATCCAATGTAGGAGGCAACAACAATCCTACGACTTTGAATTGGAACTCGTATTTCTTTTATGGTCTATTTGCTACTGCTTTATCCAAGACCAGTACCTTTCCTCAAGCCCTTCTTTGTAAATAATAGGCAGACGAATCTGAAATCGAGTCTCTCCTGGCATAGAATATACTCGTATGTCTCCTCGATGCGTCTCAGTGATGATCCGATGACTTATACTCAATCCAAGACCAGTACCTTTCCCTGGATCCTTTGTTGTAAAGAATGGCTCAAAAATCCGTGATCTTATGTTTTCTGGGATGCCTTTACTTCCATTGTCTGCTATTTCCACAAGTATGTGATCGCTACCCTCATTTTTGGTACGAATTGATATATTTCCGTGTTCACCTATGCCATCTATGGCATTATCTATTAGATTTGTCCACACTTGAATTAATTCGTTTCCATAAGCATTGATAAGCGGTAAACTGGAATCGTATTCTCGAATTATATTTATGTCAGCATTTCTTAGTTTATGCTGAAGAATGGTCAAGGTACTCTCTATTCCTTTATGAATATCAACATTCTGAAGAGGAGTCTGATCTACATATGAATATGATTTTACTGCAGAGACCAGGTCAATAATTCGTGTTATACTGTTTTTAATATCATAAAGCAAAAGATCTACCATTGTTGTTGTAGCAAGCCAATCCAAGGTATCTTTAAAATTCTGCTCTAATCTGCTGTTGTCGGTACTATCTTCGACTGACATTATGGTATTGAAGATATCTTTTATGGTATCTATGGTGATTCCTATATTGACTAATTCAGATGCCATCTTCCAGCCATTACTAATACCTTGAGATTCAAACCATCCTATGATCTGCTCCTCATTTTCACTTTTTTTTATTATATCCTTTGTATCACTGTCTGTACTATCAGGAGTCGGGTAGTTAGAATCAAATTTTGTAATGTCATTTCTTAGCTTAGAAATGTATGACCATTGTGGAGAAGTTATTCCTCCAGGACTATTTAATCTCTGCATCAGGGATCTCCATTCTAAAATAGAATCAGATAATTGTGTAACAGACCTATTTGCAGCTGCTGCAGGATTATTCAATTCATGTGCAAGACCTGCAGCTAAGCTACCTAACGCTATTAGCTTTTGATTATGTTCTAATACTGTCTCAAGTGATTTAAGAAGGCCCGCCATTGATTGTAGAATTTGCCTAGTCAGAGAAGGCGAACTGTACACCATTTTCCAGAATGCATCTTTGGTCCATCTAAGTAAATGGCTCTTTTCTGCTGCAATAGCAGCACATTTATGATCTGAGAGCTGCTCGCCAAGAATTATTAGAAGCTCTCCAAAATGATCTCCTGAATCATATGTAGAAAGTACTGCTTCTCTGGGTCCATCTTTTAATATGATCTGCACCTTTCCCTTTAATACTACATAGAATGCATCATTTTCACCCTCTGCAATTATTTTGTCTCCCTTTTCATACCATTCATCCATTCCTTTTTCTAATGAGTTTAGCTCTTTATCAGAGAGCTCAGAAAATAACCGAATTTGATGAAAAATAGCCTCTCGATCATGAGAGATATCGCTACTCTTTGAACTACTCGTCATATCTTTCTTCTTCTTAATTTCTGTTATTAAATATTTTTACTTGTACTGTTTTTGAAGATACTAATTTAATTCATTTGACACTTTTTAGATATTGATGTATTAATTGAACTGCTAAAGCACCTTCTCCAACACCTGTTGCCACTCTTTTCGTAGAACCATGACGTACATCTCCAGCAGCGAATATTCCAGGAATATTTGTCTCAAGTAGAAATGGGAGACGATCCAAGTACCATCCTTTAGGACGTTTATGTCCATCGTATATTAGATCCTGGCCTGTCAAGATAAAGCCATTTGGATCTCGTTCTACTAATCCTGAAAGTCCATCAGTATGTGGTACTGCACCAATAAAGATATAGAGTATAGCACATGATAAAGTGTTCTGTTCTCCTGTCTTCGTATTTATTATGGTAACGAACTGAAGTCTATTTTCGCCTTTTACTTCAATTACTTTTGAGTTTAATAATACATTTATGTTGGATATTTTGCTTATTTGATTGACAAGATATTGCGACATACTTTTGGTTAAAGATTCACCACGAACTACAAGTGTTACTGTCTTGGCGTATTTAGAAAAGTGAATCGCCGCTTGGCCTGCGGAGTTCGCCCCCCCAACCATATAAATATCTTCACCCTGAGATGATAACGCCTCCACCATAGATGCACCATAATACACACCCGCTCCGGTCAACTTGTCTATTCCCTTTATATCTTCTAACCTTCGATACGATACTCCACAAGCAATAAGGAGGGCGTGGCAGCTTACCTCTGTTCCATCTTTTAATTTAACTACTCTATATGGACCATCAATTCGTAGACCCATAACTTCTTGTGGCGTTAGAATCTCGACGCCGAATCTAACTGCTTGTGCAACAGCTCGTCTAGCAAGATTGTTGCCAGTTAGACCAGAAGGAAAACCGAGATAGTTTTCAATATTGGAGCTCATAACTGCCTGTCCTCCAGGAGCCTGTCTTTCGATTAATAATGTACTAAGACCTTCTGATGAGCCATATACTGCTGCTGCCAATCCAGCTGGTCCTGCTCCCACTATTACCAAATCGTAGAAAGGCATCTGCGCTCGAGTCTTCAAGCCAATCTTTTCTGCAAGCATTGAATTAGATGGTTCATCAATATAAGAGCCATCAGAAAAGATGACCAGTGGTAGTTTTAAGGATGAAGAATTCGTTGGGGACAAAGACTGTGACGATGATAACGACGATCTAGTCAAGGATTCTGGATTGTGAATATTATTTTCATTCTGATCACGATCAATAACAGAGATATGCGTTGTGGTAGTAGAGAGGTGATGATCAGGTTGCTCTCCCTTGCTAGTAGATGCAACATAAGAAACCAAATGCCGACCTTCATCTGTTTCTATGTCTATCCACTGGTAAGGTATGCCATTTCTAGCTAGAAAGTGTTTTACCTCATACGATTTTGGAGACCATTTCAATCCTATGACTCTGATTCCCCCATAAGGGGGCTTGAATGATGCATACCAATCATCTAATAAATCATCAAGTATGGGATACAAATGTTCTTCAGGGGGATCCCATGGTTTCATTAGATAATAATCGATTCTGGCTTTGTTGATAGATCTAATCGCAGCCTCGGTATCTGCGTAAGCAGTTAGTAACACACGTTTTGCTTCTGGAAAGATATCGATAGATTGTTCTAGTAATTCCACTCCGGACATTTGAGGCATTCGTTGGTCCACCAAGAACAATGCCACGACTTCATTTCGTAGTTTTAATTGCTTTACTAATTCAATAGCTTTTTGTCCATGTTCAGCCTTAAGAATACGAAAACGTTTGCCGTATCTATGTCTTAAATCACGTTCAATAGTTCGAACTACTTGTAGATCATCATCTACAGTAAGCAAAACCGGCCTCATACACTTAATTCGATATTCTGCGTACATATTATTACTTTTAGTTCTAGACCATTCCATAGAAAATATTATGAATAGGGAATAATGGGCTATAGACGATATTATCGATTTAGAAATTCATTTAATGCATTATATGGACATTCTTTAGCCAAGCTATGAATTAGTCAAAGGGCGATTGTTTATAAAAAGATCTTCTAAAACTTTAATTCGTCTCGATCGGCTATCGATACATACTCTCGCCAGAACTTTAAAAAAAAGTTCATTATTTTCTTCGCGCCAAGTATTTTTCTAAAAGTATGGTAATGGATCACCGATCACCACAGAGAATGGCAATACCATTACCATAATCACTTGTCTTTGAAGTACAATGGACAGCATCCAATGTCTCCTCCTTTTACGAAGGAGGAATGTTATATAGGTAGTATATGTACAGTGTAATGCAGTGCAATATACCAGCAACATAACAAAACAGTTTAACTAGAATCAACCTGATAAAAAAATATGATTGAAGTGATCGTAAAAAATATTATTCTCTAGGAGTAATAATATAAGGTCTAGAAAATTCAAGGATTGTTCTTCTAAGTTAGTGCTGCTGCAGTTGTACTGTAGTGTGCTGCGGGTAACGCGTTGGTGCATTGAATTACCTTGTTGTTGCTTCCACTGGTGCTGTCGCTGGTAGGTTGCCGTACATCATTGTTTTTTCACTCTCCTTATTCTACTGGAATAGAACGCTTCCACCAACCCACAAAAACTGGGGTTTGTAGTTCGCTCTTGATGTCCTTGAAGACGTCTAGAACAAACAGCATGCAGCCTAGACCTATAGCTAGAAGGCCAGGACTGCCCTCTACAACTCCCAGTGATACTCCTACCGTTGTTACCACTGCTCCTCAGATAGTCAGAATCTTGCTTACTACAGACATACCAATCTAGTCCTCTCATTTTACTTTAGCTGATGATGCTGTTCCGTTATCTGCCCTAGCATGAGCGGTCATATGTCTGGCCCTTCCTACCGAGAATCTTGAGCTTGTCTCTCGTCTTTGTTTCCAGTAGTATTGTGACCTTTGCCATTTTACCTGCCGCTCACCTCTCATCCTCCTCGATAATATAATATCATATGAAACCGTATTAGGCTGGGTCTACACTGTATTGCTCTGAGTGATCATCAGTTTATCTGGAGCCTGACACGACTCAATGTCACGCTGAAGATCAGTTGATTGCCTGCCTTCTTGATTTAGATTTTTATGAAACGAAGCTATTTCAGTGAGTCTACAAATGCCCTTCAGTTCATACTGGTTTTTAGTGTCTAGGATATAGATCCGCTAATACTTATTTTTATTGCAATTATTTAGCCACATTAATCAAGGGATGGTCTATTTGATACTGGAACTGGAACTGTTAACATATTAGGAAATTGTTGAATTTGCCAGAAGTGGAATGGAGTGATGTAAAAGTGCCTCAAGCTGAAGGAGCATCTGGTAAGACAAAACAAACTAGTCTATCAGATTTTTTGAAATGATGTTAACCTCAAATTATTTAGATAATTTAGGTTTCAGGTTTCAGGATAAAGGATATTTATTTATCTTAGCTCAAAGATGCTTATGTAATGCTTACAGATGGCAACAATCCTGAACAGATAGCAGGTGGAACTACAATAACAATGGAAAATGATCAAGATAGAATAATAAAGAAAATGTTGATAGCGATTGATGATTCTGAGCATAAAGATAAAATTATAAGCTTTGGATTAATAATAGCAAAATCTTTAGGAGCAGACATAACAGCTACTCATGATTAGAAACTCACTGTAGATAAAGTCTCAGATCATCAATATGGATTTTATTAACATGATATTTCATCTGGGTATCCATCAACACCGTGAACAAAATAGCAAAGCAGCTGATTATGAAAGGAGAGTACAAACCAGATCTCAGATATTAGATGTGTTGTAAATCAATTTGCCATAAACTATAGTGTCTCTCTTGTTTGTCTAATATACAGACGATGCACAAAATCTGCACAATCGTATACCTTCATAGAATGTATTACGTTAGAAAAAATCTGACGCCATATACGTCGAGTCAGAGTCTAATACCTTCTGCATACCAATTTCCATGGGGCTCCTCATGAAATACTATTATTACATCCTTTCTATCTACATTAAATATTTTTACAACGTCATCTGTAATTGCTTCTGCCAACCTGTCCTTCTCTCGTTGTGATCTACCACTGTAGGTGGAGATAGTTATTATTGGCATAGAATAATAGACTAAATCTGGAATGTAAACATTTTGTTTATTACATAAAAAGTTAATGGAAATGAATTGAACTGGCTCACATAGCTCTCAATCTAATACATCGACAGTGAATTTTTGGCTTTATAGATGATATAACTATCTATTAATGAACGAATAACGTTTGCAAGTCTATATCCGTAGTAGACATATCTAGACTTTCCAATTCAAATGTTTTAGGATATACTCGCAGAACAATTTTAGTCTTAATATTATGTATAAAAAGTGACTACAGTTTTATTTAGTAACGTTAGATAAAAATACTATACGGCCAAATTCGAAAGTTTAGAATGTGACTGTAATGGATTTTCAAGTAAACAGTTAGTACCAGTTAGAGTTAGTGCAACCAGGATAATCTATAATTGCTTTCTTTGTGGTGGTATCGTAGCCTGGTCTGACAGTGAAGAAATAGCAAAGAAAGAAAGACCGGTACTGGAGTCTTATAGTGAAGAGTTGGCTAGTAGGCTAATCTAAACGAGGGTTTAAAAAATAACAATCTACTTCACAAGATGGCAACCGCTGTCACTAGTGACAGTAAATCATGTGATTTTCGTAGGTCTTTAAGATCATTACTGATTTATAGAATTTATCATATTATATAGCAGTCCCTAATTTCTGCTAATCATCGATCCAATTTATTGATGTCATATTTAATAATAATAGTCTATTTAGACTTTCTAGAAGATGATTCGTACTGTATCTAATGTGGAACAGTGTTTGAAAGTCCTACTATGTGATACTGTAAATCAGTAATTTGATACATATTGTATAAATTGAATTCCAACATATTATAAATGAATATTACACAGTATACTCACGAGGATATCTAATCTTGCATATTTTCTTACACGTTCATTCTATCAGATCCCATCCCAATGACCTATGGGACCCATGATTATATCCAGATTGCGAAATGCTCAGTATCATGAAGTATATTAGAAATCTTAGAGACACTCTTTTGGAACTCATACAAAGGGTCAACAGACTTTCTAGCGAAAAATGATTTTATTGTTCTTATCAAAGAAGTTGTCTTTCTTCTTATAGTTCCACATTATGTATTATTCTTTATAGGCAGCTAACTCTGAATACCTTGCTATCGAACCACTAACCTTTTTTGTTCAGTTTTATCAGTTTTCTTTCTGGTTTATCTTTGCATTGCATGTCTACAAGAGGGCTATGACATTTAAGTGGGTGAATATGCTGATTCTTGATAATAGAGAGACGTATATGAAAATAGCGATAGCATCACATATAACATTAGATTCAATAGATAACCAAGGTGCTTACTACTTAGGGGGTTCGGCATGTTATTGCGGCTTGACTTGCAGACAGCTGGGATTCGAAACTATTTTAGTCACCAAAGTGGGGAAAGATCTTCCAGAGGATAAGCGAGATTTTCTTAATCGAAATCTAGTTGATATCAAGCCATTTGAAGAAGAATGTTTAACTACAAAATTTTCTATTAGACAATACGATGATACTAGACAACTGACTCTATTGTCCAAATGTAATCCACTCACGGTTGATGATGTTAGTGATATAGATGCGGATGGTTGGATAGTAAGCCCTGTTATTGATGAGGTTCCGTTGGATGTCC
>Ga0126370_10000558_pt1 | contig 15618 bp, 35 predicted proteins | sample PanSoiMetaPlot_3_FD_92586 | JGI IMG/M metagenome (GOLD analysis project Ga0126370, IMG submission 92586) | Tropical forest soil microbial communities from Panama - MetaG Plot_3 | ecosystem: Environmental > Terrestrial > Soil > Tropical forest > Bulk soil | place: Panama | collected 2016-02-17 | reverse complement strand
TGGCGATCGGCCCGAAACTCGCTGTGCAATACGGCAAGTTGTTCGGCGTTTCCCCGGAAGAGTTCATGGGCGCCCCGAGTGGCCCGATCATCAGGGCGGTCAACGGACCTGTCGCGCCGGTCGAGCGCCCGATGCAGCGGTTCAGTTCTGACCTGATGCCCGATGGCAAAATTCGGCTCCGCATCGACATGGCGGTGCCGATGGAGACGGCCATGCGGCTGATGCAGGAACTCAAAGCCTATGTCGTGCAGCCCCAACCAGAAGAGGGGGAATGATGAGGATCACGTGGTTCGAAGATGCTGACCTGAAGGCGCTGGAAGACAGCATGGCGCGAGCCGTCGCGCGAGCGTTGAAGACGGTCGCCAAAGACTACTTGCCGAAGCTGGAGGACCGACAGACACCGACAGCCCCCGACACGTCGGCATTTGTCGGTGATCCGGCCTTTGCCGCCGAGCGGGACAACCTGCGAGCCGAACGCGATCTGGTGACGCGTCAGTATGACGAGCTTCAGATCGAGTTCGACAAGCATCGGGCGAACTACGACGCGCTAAAGAATAAGTACGACGTACTGGCCAATGCGGCGCACGCGTCGCAGCCGTGGCCTGCCGAGACCGATCCGGTAAAACCGAAGCCGCCATTCGCGCTGCTGCCCAACGCCAAGCTGCCGCCGCCGGAAGTGTCGGACCAGCCCGACATCCGCGAGCCGGAGCCGAAGAACGCGTTGGGCCTCGCGTTCGCCAAGGCGCATCTGACGCCTGCAAGTGTGTTGAAGGCACCCGAGCCGGAGCCGCAGCAGCCGACACTGACGCTGCCAACAGCCAAGCGGTCACTGCGGGATGTCTGCCCGACCGTGGCGACACGGCCGCCGAACTACATCACCCGGCAAGAGGCCGTGAAGATACTGACCGACGACGGCGTGAGGCCAGAGTCGGCGGAGGCGTGTATCTCCCTTTGGCTTTACGGCGAACAAATCCCCGGCCGCATTGTCTGTGACAACAAGTGGACCCCGACCAAGGGCCTGCCCGGTCGGCTGATGGTCGATAAGGGCGCCGTTCAGGAACGCAACCGGCTGCGGAAAGAGAACGCCGGTCTGCCCCGCAACGAGCAAAGGGAGGCGCCACGCATCGAACTGCCAGCGTAGCAGATCGAGTTCGGCGGCGTGCCGGAAGGGTAGACGGCCGGGATGTATCGACATCATCGGTGATCCCCAAAGGGTCTTGCGGGTTCGAATCCCGTCGCCGCCACCAGCATTGCTCTCCCGCGCAGGCGACCACCAACGGCAGGGGGCAAGAAACCCAAAACAACAGGGAGCCAAGACGTGGCTACGACGAAATGGATTATTTTCGGCGCGACTCTGTCCATCCCCGGCCCCAAGGGCAGAACCTACACCGTGAGGTTGCCGGTTCGTTTGCAGGATGGCGAATACGCGGTCTTCGACACCAAGGCGGAAGCTGAACGAATAGCATCCGTGTGGAACGCCACACAGAGAAGAGTCAGTTACACCGTAGGCGAGTTCCACCCCTAAGAGGGTGCACATACATAATGTGTGGTGCCTCTTCCACTGCCTCCACGCACACCACACCGCAATCGGCGTGTACATGTTCTTCGCGGCACGCCCGGAGAAGCCGCCGCCAACACCGCTGTACCTTGGCGAAGACTGGCGTCAGTACCGGCGGGCGCTGGAGGCGCACGCCCAATGGCTAGAGACGTACCACCAGACGGGAAACCGGCGGCATCTGCGGACTGCGCAAATCTGTATGGCGTCCGCGCGCCAGTTGTTCCGCGCGATCCAAGAAAGGTTCCGCCGCCACCAAGAGGACGATGAAGACGCAGGCCAACTGACACGAAAGATGGAGAGAACCATGAACATCACCGAAGTACGCGACCGACTGAAGACCGCGCTCGATTTGCTGAAATCGCTGTATGACAACTTCCCCGACGACGCCAGCGACCGCACCACGTACCACTGCGGCGAGGCCACCGCCAAAGTCCACAGCGCCATGAAATCGGCGGAACAGGACATCCACAGCGTCCAAACGATCGAGTTCGCCACCCGGCGTCGCGTTCGCCCGATCGGGCCACCAAACGATGAGCCGCCCGATGACGCTGCCTAATCTGCTTACGGTCATCGCCGTCGCGGTTAACACGGCGGCGTTCGTCTACTTCCTGCTGCTGATCCGCAAGCTCCGGCGCCTGAACATGCTACTGGCGGGCATTTGCGCGGACGCCCACGGCAAGCAGCATCTTCCGATTTGGGTGCCGTGGGCGGCAGCATTCGGCCTCGAAATCAAGCTGGACGTGAAACCGCGTGAAAGAGGGAGGAACTGAAACATGCCGTTCGATTCAACAGGCTTTGCCGACGAGACAGTGGCAGCCGACTTGGCAACTCTGGAGAAGGCGCGTCGGCTCCTGACGTACCGCATCCGATGGATCAAGGGCGCGCTATATACCGGCGTCAGTCCAGCACGTCCGTTGCAGGTCTGCATGATGGGCGCTGTTCAGTTGGCGGCCAACGGCAGCGCGTTGGACCATTCTGATCGCAGCGCCCGCCTCACACGCGCCTTGCGCGCCCATCTACCCAAGGCTCGCCAGCGGCCACTCCCTATTCAGTATTGGAATGACCGCACCACAACCGAGCACGCCGACGTGCTGGCCGTGTTCGACCGCGCCATTGCCGACTATCGGCAGCGTCTCGGGAGGGACTGATGGGCTACGCCATCGCGCACGGTTACTGTCAGGAACCAACTGAAATGACCACGACCCGTTTCCAGCCGTGGCTGTGCCACCGCTGCGGCTACATGATGGACGCCGCATCCGGCGTTGATAACCACGCCGTGCCCAAAGAGGACGACGTTTCGTTCTGTCTGAATTGCGCCACCCCCTACGTGCTGCACGACAGCCGATGGGCGCTGGCCACCGATCAGGAACGGCGCGACTTCCCCGATGAAATCAAGCAAATTCTGGTGCGCGCGCAGATCGCCGTAGCAATGGCCCCGTGGGGCGATCTGTCCAAGCGCGATAGAACCGAATGATCGAAGAGCCGTTCCCTGACGACGAGAGGCGGCGGTTGCTGTTTCTGGCCATCGCCGCCATCCCGCTCGACCGACCGGCCGATGAACAGCTTCTCCGGATCGTCAATCGCCTGTCCGGAACCGACACGCGGCTGATCGTGCAACGCTCGCGCCCCTCACGCGCGGCCGTGATAAACCACCGTCACGATGACGGTAAGGACGATCGCCGGGGGGACTTGGAATAGTGGCTCGCACGTCCTCGCGTCGCCGCTTGGCCACCGTCGCCTTAGCCCGGCCTGCGCGTGGCTGCTTAACTACCTCTGGAAGCGCGGCGTCGTATCCCGCGATCAACTGATGGCAGCCTATGGCAGCGGCAAGCGCGACACGCTCGACCCAAGCAGCATCGACGTGATGATTACCCGGCTCCGCCAGTTCCTTGCCGAAGTGATCCCCGAAGCGTCGATCCGCAACACGTTCGGCGAGGGCTGGCAACTGGTGGCGGAGCGCGATGACGTGCCGCGCTGCCCGCACTGCGGCAAGCCGATCTACTCGGAGCCGGAGGAATGAGGAAGGGCAGGGCGGGAGGAACCGGCACCCGCAAGGGCATGACCGCCCCACAGGCCCGCGTCGTGGCTGATCTCTTGCGGAGGTTCGAATGGTTCCATCACGGCGATTGCGTCGGCGCCGACAAGGAAATGCACGACATCGCCACGTCACTCGGGCTGAAGACCGCCGCGCATCCGCCGCTCGATGAGAAGCTGCGGGCATTCTGCAAAGCCGATGTCGTGTTCAGGCCCAAGGAATACATCGACCGCAACCACGACGTGGTGCTGATGACTGAAGAACTGATCGCCGCGTCCGGAAGCATGGCGGAGGAACTGCGGGGATCGGGAACGTGGGCCACGATCCGCTACGCCCGCAAGCTCCGCCGCCTCGTCACCATCGTCTTTCCCGATGGCTCAGTAGAGTTCAGCCCCTAGAAGAGCCGGGGCAGCGCAGTATAGGCCAGCATGACGATTGCAACCGTGCTGACGGCCAGAACGGGCATCCGCCAGCGCCATTGCTTCCAGACCAGCGCAGCAGCGACCAGCCCGGCCCAAGCGAGAGCAAACGCGGTCCATCCCGCCCGAGCGGCCCAAACCGGGGCACCGTCACCGATGGCCCAAACAACGACGGCCATCACTCCGGCGATCCCGAACAGCAGGCACCTGTTGCGCGTCTCGGTCATCCTTGCAGCATCCATTGTCCGCTCGCGATCCATTGCTCGAAGCTGCCAAGGGACCACCCTGCCGACGCGAGGTTAACCGACGTGGTAGGGTCGAAGCCCGCGCCCATGAAGCCGCCGATATTGGTGGTCCAGTCCCCGGCCGTCATCGTTATCCCGCTCCCTTCGGGGCCATCGGCGAGTAAGTCAAAGATGCCAGATTGCCCGCCCGTGAACGGTCCCATGGCCTCCCCAGCGGCGTCAAGAAAGCCCATGCCGCCGCCGCCGCCGTAAATGTCGCCCGTGCTCATGCCGTTGTCGCCCGTGGCGCCCATTGGTCCGTCTGACATCTGTTTCCTCCATTTTTGTGACGAAGCGAAATCATTCCGCGCCGGAAGGTTCCGATCTGTAAACACACTTTTGCGCGAGAATACCAACCCCTTGTGGCCCGGCGCCTTGGCCCCACCACCATGTCGGAATTGAAGCGCCAGAGAAGACGGCGTTTCACATGAAACTCTACTGCGGGATTACTCCGGATGCGGCAGTAATCCGGATGCGGAAGTCAGTATTTCGTAGAAAAGGCCGCCAAGGGGGCTTCCCAAGGCGGCCTTCTCCTTTGTAGCTTCCGGCGCGTCGAGGGAGTTCCCATTCCCCGACGCGAATCGCTGTGCTGGCAGCGAGTGACTCGGCTCCGATGACTTAGCACAGCCGAGCATCACCGCAACCAGCCGCAGCGATCCGCACAGTGAATTTTTTTGTGTGGAGGCCGCGTGGCTAAACTGAAGACCGCACAGACAGATCAGCCGATCCGGCAATTCCTCTGCACCAACTGCGGCGGAGACGCCTTCCTCGCCTACACCAGCAAGCCCGGCGCCGATTGGGGTGGCAAGGTCAAACCCGATGAACGCCTCTGCGACAAATGCTTCCGCAGTCGCAGCGGCCTACCAGTCTTCAGGTAACGAGCGCGGTGTATCGAAACGTCGGCAGGCTTCGGGGCGGAAAACTAGGTGGCAAGCACCGCTGGCTCGAAATGCCGCGCGGCCCGGCTGGTCCCGTCAAATACGCCAAACTGTCCGATGCGGTCCTGTCGCCTGCCGCAGTCACCGATTTCCAATTGCGCTATGCGCGCTACGCCAAGCTGGAGAAGGCAGGCGGCCACAAGCCGCTGCCGCCCAAGCAATGGATCGCCGCAGGCTACCCCGAGCCGCACCAGCCAAAGCCAACCCGCGCCGACAAAATCCAGCGCGCGATCGACACGTCAGACAAACGCCGCCGCGCGAAACCATCGCCACCATCTTCGGTCAAATGGCCGATCCACGTCACCATCGGACCACACCCAACACTGGAAGGTGCCCTAGAGGTCATCGAACTCAAATCACGCGAACACGCAGACGCCCTTGGCTACGAATGGGTCGGGCGTTGATGAACATACCTGCCTCATAACAGCGGACCCGCCACCGCGACGGCGTAGCTTTGAGGCGCCGCCCGGCATGACGCACCCGCACCGCAGGAGCCTACACAGCGCCGGTCGGCTACCAGACCAGCGGCCCCCCCGCGAACTGCTCTGTTGCGTAACAGACTGCTTCGCACCTTGGGACACCCGCAACTGCGATAGCGGGCCACGATGCGGCGCCAATCCCCTTCACCCCTTCAACAGCTACCCGGTCGGCCCGGCCTCGCACGAACGCTGATCGCTGACGGTCCCCGCGACCGCACTGGCGACGCAGCTACTAGGACGCGTCACTCCAAACGCGTACAGTCCGGCGGTAGTCCCGTGCGAGCAGAAAATGCGCGGTGCGCGCGCATCAACTTCTGCGGGAAGGAAAGGGGGGTAGGGGGGAAAGGATGGGCTAACCCAAACGCGGCGAAAGCCGCTCCGTATGAAGATCGTCCCGTCCCGCTCTTCCATGGAGGCAAGCCATGAATGATCCCAACCAGCCCGATGACTACTGCCCCCACCTCAAAACCACCTGTCCCGTCTTCGCCACCCTCTGCGAAGAAACCAACCACTGCGCCATCGAAGAACTCAATACCGCCGGATACGCCACCTTCAACACCGACCAACTCATCCTCGCCCTCAAAACCCTCCGCGACGGCATGAACATCCTCAACCTCGCAGCCCTTCTACCCGGCAAACCACTATGACCGAACACGAAGCCCTCACCGAACTGGAAGCCTTCACCCAACGCCAAAACCAATACCGCTCCCTCAAAGCCGCCCTGATCGAACACGGCATCCACAAACTTCAAGCCACCCGTATGGCCAACTGCCTGCTCGAAATCGGCCGAACCACACTCCAAGACGCCTTCGCCACCGACGACATGACCCTGCTCCGCATCCCCAACTTCGGCAAAACCTCCCTCAAACACCTCCGCTCCATCCAACCCCAACCACCACCACCCGTCACAGCCTTCGCCTTCGTGGACGAACACGGCCACATCCACCCAAACTCAGTCCGATCCAACGAAGAAACCTGCCTCATCCACGCCCGCAACAAACTCGGCTACGTCATCCCTGTGAAAATCACGGCAGCCTGACCGCACCACCTCGCAATCGAGCCACCAACCCACACTGCCAACCGACCCAACCGCGACGCGTTAAAGAGGCATCGAATGATGGACACCTACATCGCCCTCATAACCGAAGGCACCGCCAGCCTCGCCCAACGTGAAGATCAACCAACCAAAGGCGGCACTTGGGGCAGTACCGAACTGCTGCCACGCCACACACAAGCCACCACCGAACTCTCCTTCACCCTCAACGACGACGACAGCGACCCCGATCACGTCCGCGTCTCAATCCACGCCTCCCACGTCACCAATAAAGAAACCGACAACACCTACCACCTCAACCTAGACGCCAAACTCGACTGGACCGACATCGAACAACTCCACGCCTTCCTGACCTTCCTCATCAACATCCACGACGAGTGAGGTATCGAATGACAGACCGCAACTGGCAAATGATCCAACAGGCCAAGCAACGCATGAAAGACAACGAAAACCGCTTCTGCACCAACTGCGGCGCCGACTGGCAGGCCGAACCCATCCCCGAAGCCGATCGCCGACACTTCGGCTCACACACCCACTTCTCCCGCCGCATCGCCGTCTACGATCTCGACCGGGACATCACCGTCGCCTACCGCTGCCCCGATTGCGGTCACACCACCCCACGCCAATGGAATAACCAATGACACCCGAACGCGAAAAAGAACTCCGCCACTACGCCACAGACTTCCCCGCCCCCACAGGACACTTCAACTGGCCCGCTCTGCTGCAAGAAACCCTCCACGAAATCGACAGCCTCCGATCCCAAACCGCCAAGCTCGAAGAGCAATACGACCGCGCCTACGCCGACTGGCAGGCCCTCTCCACCGCCCTGATCGGCAAAGGTCTCGCAACCCGAGACGATCTGCTAGGCGCAGTCTCCTACCTCGAATCACAAACCGCCGAACTCCGCCAACTACTCGTAGAAGCCACCACCGATACCCAATGGGGCCAACCAATCGACATGCCCAAAGGCCCACACTCACCTCGCGGCGCTCCAACTTGGTACTGCTCCCGATGCCACGCTACCAACTCCCCAACCACCACCACTTGCCTCTGGTGCGCCAACCCTCGCGATCCAGACTGAACCGGAGGAAACCCCAAATGAACTACATCGACCAACTCAAAGTCGCCGTCTTCATGGTCGGCAATATCGACACCCCACAAGACAAAGCCCAATGGTGGAAAAACTTCGACCACCTCTGGAACCAAGTCGCACAAGACCCCAACCTCGAAGCCCTGCTCAACGAGTTCAACAATCCCACACCCGATCCAAAGAAACAGACCCCGCCCTGATTGGTACAGAGACCAATCCTTCGCCTTCGAACGAATTTCGCCGAGCACCGCAAAAAAAAAAAAAAACGACAGACAGAACACATGCCGCATCCGGGCGCAGCACAGCACCGCGCCCTACCGTCGTGGCCCCGTGGCGAAGCGGTGATGTGGACGGGGCATCACACACAAAGTGGGGGAAATCGCCGGAAAAGGGGGAGGCTCATAACGCGTTACCACCCAAAAATGTCAGGTGACAAATCGGTGGAGAGAGGGGGGTCCCGGGTCCTGATCGCCGGATTGCGACCTTGGGGGTGGGGGGGGTCGAGCCGCCCGGCCGTGGCGGAGCCTCACGGCCATGGCAGCGGCGCCCGCCGGTCGAGCCGGTGACGGCCGATCGAGCCGCCCGCCGAACAAAAGCCGCGACAAATCAGCCGCAACGCCTAGGGCAAGGCGGGATTATCAGTTCGGAACATTCTGCTAACGGTCACCGTTCAATCTTCAATGCGATAAGCTGGCGCTGATCGACCGGGCGATCGGCAATCCAGCCTTTCAGCCGCGCCAGCGAGTTCAAGGCTTCCAGCTTATTGTAAAGCCGCACGGTCACCTCGCCATTGGGCGCGCGTCGAACCTCGCTGATTGCAGCGTGCGCGTTGTCGTCCACGATCGCCCAATCACGCACCGTGATCTGTTGCTTCCCGTTGACGGTGCGAACGTCAACGATTTGGCGGAGATCAGTGAACGCGAGCCTCGCCATAGCATCGGCTACGCGGTCCGCCGTCACGCCATAGCGTTCGACCGCGTTATCGACCGCGCGAATTACGGCCGCCGTCCGGGCACGCGGTATCCCCACGATCAAAGGATGCTTTGCGAGTTTGTGAGCTTTGGTTGCGGCGGAGCGGGCGGAGTAATTGCCGGGATAGGCAATGCGGTATGCGTCAGCCTGTCCCATACCTTGGGCGAGTAGTTCCGCGAATTTGGTTTGCTGACTATTAAGGCGATCGGTTGGCATTGCGGCTGACATCTTCCGGCTGACTGTGACGGGCGCGAGTCCTAGCCTATGTCAGCCGTGGGGCGAATGAAAAAGCCGCCCGGCTAGGGGCGGCTTGATCGTGGAGAGATCGGGCGGAGGATCAGGAGTAGAGATTGTCCAACTGGTCCGCGAGATCGTAGGCGGGCGCGAGCAACGCGTTCATGTCGTCGCTGTCGGTATGGTTGCAGATCACGTCGGGGCCATCGTTGCCATAGACTAGGAATACTGAACCGATGCGCGGGCCGCTGGCGCGACGGATGACGAGAGTCTCTTCATCGGTTGCGAACATGGCGGCGAGGATTGCGGTTGGATTATTGGAGCGACGGATTGCCCAATCTTCGCCATCCCAAACGGAGATCACGCAATCGTTGCGCACGGCCTCGATCAAGATGCGGCGCACGATGCGACGTTCGATGGAGCGGCGGGTATCAGGAGAGATCATTGGAGATTGCCCTAGTCAGTTAACGAGGCGGGAACAATGGCACGGATTTATAGCGGGATACAAACAAAATCAACCGCCCGGATTAGGGGCGGCCGATTGGTGGTGACTGGTTGGCGATCGGTTCTAGCGAGCGCCGATCAAGCGGGCGATGCGACGGCGGGATGCGGCCGTGAGACGAGGCGGGAAATGGAGCGAACGGGATTCATAGGCGCCCGACTCGTACTCGATCCCGTTATTGATCGTTACCCATCGCGGCGCCCGCATTGGTGATTCGTCGCACTCGATTGACTGAACTCCACCGACGCGACTGGTGCGGGTACTGGTGACCAGTTCGATTGCGTCGCGTAGCGTGAGATCGCGCCCGAGTATCCCGTTTTCGGCCGTGTCGCCATATTCGGCCGACTCTTCCGTCACGATGTCATAAGAGACTGTGAATCCGGTCATTTGTGGATTGCCCTAGGTTGAGGTTGAGAGATTGGCGCCCGCCCGGTGACGGGCGCCCGTGGTGTTTCAGTCGCGGGAAGCGAGGCCGATCAAGCCGGAAAGCATTTTGTCGCGCCCGTGAACTGACAGACCGTGGCCAAATTCTGCGAGATCGGCGCGGGCGATACGGTACGCGAGATCGGCGCCGCAATCGCGCAACAGACGGGAAAAGTAGTGAAACATAGCGTTGTGCCCTATCTAGGTTGACGGTTGGAAAGCTATCACGATTTTTCCGCCCGCTCAACAAATATATATAGCGCCCTATATCCCGCCCGTGATATTGGTTTGTCCAGCGGCGGGATATGGCCGCGACACTAACTAGGGCAATCTTCAATGACTGACAGCAAGTTAAATCGAGCCGATCTGTACCAGACGGTGACAGACCGCATAATCTCGCAGCTTGAAGCCGGTACGGTGCCATGGGTTCAACCGTGGCGGAACAACGTCGCGGGCGCGGCCGTCGCGTTACCGCACAATGCCGCAACCGGGCGGAACTACTCGGGCGTGAATGTTCTTCTGCTATGGGTTCACGGGATGGCAGTTGGCCACCGTTCTCACGGTTGGCTGACGTATAAGCAAGCCGCTGAACTAGGCGGCCACGTGCGGGCGGGCGAACATGGCGTACATGTCGTTTATGCCGATCGGTTCATACCGAAAAGCGAGCGAGCCAAGCCGGACGAGGATCAGAAAGCACGCTATTTCCTGAAAGCGTACACGGTGTTCAACCGTGAACAGTGCGACGGGTTGCCAGCGGCGCCCGATGCTCCGCCCGCGCCAACCATGCCAGAATTGCACGAGGCGGCCGATCGGCTGATTAGGAACTCGGGCGCCCGGATCGCGGTTGCTGGCAGCCGGGCGTACTATGACATCGGCCGCGACTGCATCGCAGTTCCGCCGATCGAAGCGTACGAACCGAACGCGATCAATTGGTACAGAACGACGCTCCACGAGTTGACGCATTGGACGGGCGCCGAACATAGGCTGGCGCGGAAATTCGCCAACCGCCACGGATCGCCCGACTACGCACGCGAAGAATTGGTTGCGGAAATGGGGGCGGCTTTCACTTGCGCGGCTTTGGGTATCGAGCCAACCGTACGCCACGCGGATTACATCGGATCGTGGTTGCGCGTCTTGCGCGAGGATAATCGGGCGATTGTATCGGCCGCCTCGCAGGCTTCGAAAGCCGCCGATTATCTCCTGAAATTTGCAGACGTGGCGGAACTGAAAGCCGCTGCTTAATGGCGAAACGGCGGGCGCCACGTCGCGCCCGCTGTCACCGTGGCGTGGTGGCCACGGTCTGACGATGCCAGCCTGTATCGACCGAAACTGACTAGGACTAGGGCAGAATGTTTACCTCTCCATACGTGCTGACGAAGCTGGACATTGTTGCACTGCGCAAAATGGACACGCTGCTAGTAGCGTTTCAGCCGAACCGCGACGAAAAGACTTTGGTCCATTGCATCAAGCGAGCCGACAAATCGGCCGATCCGTTCGCGCAGGAGGCGCGCCACGTCATCCCGGCTAAGGTGACGTGCTTGGGCGATTTCCCGACGCGTGACGTGTCTCGGGCGCAGTGTTGGGCGCATGTTAGCGTCTATCCGTCGCAGCATTGCCACGCGTCTAGCTTGCTGGCGACGTTGCGGGCGGGCGATGCAATCGCGTTCGATTTCCAGCCGGACTACCATTCGAACGGCTACGTCGCGCGAGCCGGACTCCATGCCGACGTGTTGCTGATGTACGTGTACCGCGGTGACGAGACGATGCGCAAACTCCACGCGGTCGTTGAACTGGACCATGGCATTGCGCCAGACGGCAATTCCGCCCGCATGGTTCGTGGCGTGGCGTCATCCGATTGGTATCACAAATCCGCTGCCGACGTGGGGTAGCCGGGCGAAACGTGCGGGCGCCCGTCGCTCGCATGTCACGGCCGCGTGGTGGCGGCCGTCTGACGATGCCAGCCGCAATCGAGACTTGGAATAGGACTAGGGCAAATGGGATGGACTACAATTGACGGTCTCGCGTATGGCGAGACACCGGACTCTTTTCTGCGGAAAGAGTTTGAACACGACAAACTAGACGCCAATGGCGATCGGCACGCGTGCTTGATCCTCAAAGCCGCGTTTGTCGGTTCGACGTGGTACGCAGCGGCTCGCATCGTGCGACCGGGCAAGGACTACGTGCTAGGCGTTGTCGTGCTGACATCGCGACGTGGCGGCTTTGGCTGGAAGGAAATGTCAGAGGACATGGGACCATACGAGTCCCATTGCCCGGCTGGCATCCTTGCCATGCTTTCGCCCGTGGAAGAGATCGGCGGCTACGCGGCGGAGTGGCGGGCGCGATGCTTTGCCAACCTTGCCGCACGTCGCGAGCGCACCAAACGGGCGGCCGCATAATCCTGTAGCAACCTATAAACGGCCGTGGTATTCTGCGGCCGTTACAAACTGACTAGGGCAATTCCCATGATTATCAAGCGAGCCAATGGTGAAATGATCGCGCAAGCTGCGACGTTGCAGGTTGCGGGCGCCGACGACTACAGCCTCACGTTCGACGTGAACGGCGCCGACGGCGGGTTTCGTCTGATCTTCGCGTTCAGCGAGATCGAAATGATGGCGCGGGCGTACCGGCTGGCGCAGTCCGAAAGCGATAAGGCGATGCGGCGCAAACTCACTCGCAGATAGGCGAAACGGCGGGCGCGGATCGGCGCCCGCTGTCATCACGGGGCGGTTCCCGTGGTCTGACGATGCCAGCCAATGCAATCGAGACTGATAGGGCAAAATGAACGCGATCACTCCAATCATCACGGCCGCTACGGGCGTTTGCCCATGCTGCGGCCAGACAATCCGAAAGCCGCGCGCCAAAGCTGCCAAGGTGGCGGCCATGACAGCGGAAGAGTTTTTTGACGCTCGCATGGTGGCGTGCCGAGCCGTCGCGGCCGATGTCGGGGAAAATTGGCATCTGATGGCGGGCGCGTCTTTCTGGTGCGCCATCCCGTCGAAGCTGCGCAGCTTTACGACGGCACGCGGTACTAGGATCAAATGCCGCCCCGATGCGAGGCTGCCAGCCGGGCAGTACTGGCCAGCGGGCGCGTTGCCGGATGGCGTTATCGTCGGCACGGAGTCGGCGCCCGATCCGATCCGGCGGGCGCGCGCAATGCTGATGTCGGCTGAAATGCACGAACGCGCGACGCGCCACGCTATCGCGCACCAGTCGAGAACGTTCCGGCGGAACTATCGCGAGGAATACCGGAAGATGGTCCGCGAGGCATGGGACGCCCGCCGCGTGGTCCGCAATCTTCGGGAGGTGGTTGCAGCGTAAGGCGAAACGGCGGGCGCTTCGGCGCCCGTTGTCGCGGCGGAGTGGTTTCCGTCGCCTGATGATGCCAGCCAATCGCATCGGAGATAGGGCAATGACACGGATCGGGACTAGCTATTTCGTCAACCTCGCTGCGGCGTGCCGGTACTTCAAGCCGTACGGCTACGACGCGGCCGACGTGACTCGCAAACTCGCAGAGGGGGAGATTCACCTAGGCAAGCCGCCCGTGATGAAGGGCGAGGTATTGGGCGGCCCGGTTGGGACTGGCGCGCGCACGCGGCCCGGCTTGCGGCTGATCGACGGCGGCACGCGGTACGAAATCGAGATCGAGGACTAGGGCAATGTGCGAACGCTTTAAGTTTGACGAACGCGATGCGGCGATACGCGCCGAACGGCTGATCGAGTGGCAAGCCCGCAGCGGGCCACGCGTCGGTGACTTTGTGCGGCTGCCAGATGGGGAATTGCGACGGTTCGCGCACCATTGGGGCGACTCAATCCAGCCGACCAGCAAGGGGGGCGGATCGTTCTATTTCTTCGGTTCCGGCATGTCGATGTCGGGCGGCCTTGATCCGGCGATACCGATCGAGCGCATCGTTGACACGGGCGAGGTGCGCGACGGTTCATGCTGGTTCTTCCACCACGGTTTCAGCGGCGCCCACCGTGGCGTTGACTTCACCGTACCGTGCCGCGTCTACGCGGTGACGGGAGGCTGACGTGCGCGCGACAATACGCCGCGTGCTGCGGTGGCTCGATTACCATTTCGGATGCTAGGCGAAAGGGGCGGCTTCGGCCGCCTCTCCTGCCGGGGTTGTTCCCGGTGGCTGACGATGCCAGCTTGCATCACTAGGGCAAGAGACCATGGCCAGATTCACGGTTCAGATGACGTGCGACAATGCCGCGTTCGCGGATGACATGACAGGCGAGATCGCGCGCATTCTGCGGACTATCGCCGATCGGCTCGACCTCGCCGATGCGGACTTTTACCAGACGATCCGCGACATCAACGGCAACGATGTCGGCCGCTATCGGCTGGCGATCAACCGGCAAGACTGATGTTTGCACTCATTGGCCGCCACGATGACGGCAGGGTATGGCTGGCGCTGACGCAGGATCAGCGCAGCGACGCGCTTTGGTATCGGGATGAGTATCGGCGCCGTTGGCCCGGATCGGAATGGATCGTTTGCCCATTTCTCCGGTACGTGGATCAGCGCCGTTCGTCGGGCAGCAATCCGCATCCCAAACGCGACGACTTCCGTTTCGAAGATTGGCTATAACCGAATCGACCGGCCGGGCTGAAATCCGGCCGTTTCGACCAGCTAGGGCAAAATGGCGATGGCTGAATACACACACGCGCGGTTTGTCGCCGACCTCCGCGCTTTGGGGATCACCAAGGGGAAGATGGCCACGGCGCTGAACGTCAGCGGCCAAGCCGTCTACCAATGGGGCGTCACGGCCGGTATCCCGTATTGGGTGCCGATCCTCATGGCGGCTTGGCTCGACAACAAGCGGCTTCGGGAGCGGCTTGACCCGCCCCCGGTTGACGCCGAGCCACCCAAACGCAAACGGCGCAAGGCTTCTCTGTAGCGTCTTATATGTTTTTCGTGATATGACCTAACCCACCAACCGGAGACTAGGGCAATGACTACCGCAACCGAGATTTCGTCGCTGCTAGGCGACGATGGCACCCGTTGGAGCACCCTTGACGGCGTATGGCTGGAAGACCTCTGCCAGCAGCGCGGCGGCATCGCCGAGTACGCCGACAGTGTGCCCGACGATCCCGGCGCGTACCAGACCGAGTATCACATCCGGCGCATATCCCGCAGCGAGGCGACGGCGAACAGCTTCACCCGATTCGCGTTTGCCGATGGATCGGCGATCGTGACCGTTGGCGGATGTTGGGACATCGAAGGCAGCGAGCCGTTCCTGATGGCAGGATTGGAGCCGCCCCGATGATCGAGAAATTCGTACTGTGCCGTTCCGATGCTGGCGATGGTGGCTGGAGCCTGCACGCGCCCGGCTCGACTGACGAAGACATTGCGACGGGAGAGGCGCCCCCGCTTGTCACTGGCGGAGCCGCGTGGCTTGACGATCGCTGGAGCCGCCCGAGTGCTGCGGACTATGCCGTGGCCCTAAGCGTGTACGAATGGCTTGCGGCACGTCGGGCGCTCGCGGAGGCTGTGACGCCGCTTGACCAGCTTCCGAAGCCGAAGCCCACGGGGAGCGTCGTGTGATGACTGACCGCCCCTTGATCCTCACCGATGCCAGCCGCACCGCTGCGAAGCGATGGCTGGAGAACAACGGACTGGCGACCAAGG
>Ga0126370_10000557_pt1 | contig 15619 bp, 15 predicted proteins | sample PanSoiMetaPlot_3_FD_92586 | JGI IMG/M metagenome (GOLD analysis project Ga0126370, IMG submission 92586) | Tropical forest soil microbial communities from Panama - MetaG Plot_3 | ecosystem: Environmental > Terrestrial > Soil > Tropical forest > Bulk soil | place: Panama | collected 2016-02-17 | reverse complement strand
AAATATGAGTTTGAGAATTATTTTAGAGAGTACAAATCTGCACTATTGCCGCCTATCGAGTTTGCCACAATACACCCTGAATATATCAAACCTGAAGACAATAACAAAATTGAAAGTAGAAATATCGAAGCACTGATTTGGCGGACGGATTTCCCGTATTTCAAGCAGGCCCTTGCTCAGAAAAAATTCGTAGAACATTTAGACTATCTTGATAAGATGGGATTAGACTCATTTAAAATAAAACTAATTGGCGAGGTGCTATGGTTAGCTGACTTGTCAGTTACATACATGGGCTCAGATCCAATTAGGGCTTGGGACAGAGTAACCAATTTATATGAAGAATTATACCTTCCCAAGTTCGAGGCAGTATCAAGAACAGATGAGTTTTTTTCGGATTTTGCCGAAACTGAACTTTTTAAAGGGCTCATTAAGAACAGGCAGTTTCCTGATATCTTTAGGCAAAGATGGAATCTTATTTTCCAATTTTTCCATGAAGGTAACCCTTCTACACAGCTCAACAGGACGATTAACAAGGCAAGAAAACTATACCTCAAAGTTAATGTTGAGGTAGACATGCGAAGGGGTGACATCTTGGAAGAAATCGCAGTAAATAATTGGGCAGAGTATTTCATTGGAATTGGAAAAGATCAGACTGAGGTTTCAAGAGCTAAGTTAAGATTTTCGGATCTTGATCCACCGAATGCGTCATCCTTTTGGGGAGACACTAACAAATTAATTCCCAGTATTTCAAATAGATCTGTAGATAATTTTTTTCTAGTTTTACCTAAAAAGCATTTCTCTAATGGCATAAATGACAGTTCAGAATTGACATCATTGATTTCGCACATGCCATCGAAATTACGAACTAATGGCACGCTCCAAATTCTGACTGACGTTGAAGAATCTAATAATTACTTTAACGATCTCGAATTGATTGGTACGAAGTTTGGCTTTCATTTAAATTCTGGTAGACACCACAAAGAATATTTTCCCAAGAACATAAGGGAATCATATTTTACACCAGATAGCACGGTTCATACTTTGGTATTCAATCTAAATGAGTCTAACCAGCAACGATATAAGCCAACCGCAGTTAAATGAGTTTTGAAGATAACGATTTTGAGTCGCCTTTCATGTGGAAATAACTTGATCCGTTGTATAGACACGTATCAAACATTTGTAAAAATCTTTCTAAAAGGGCAATATGACCTATACCAAATTTCATAACAACATTAATACAATAATCTTCCCAAAGCTTCATTCAGCTTCGGAACGGTCTTGTAATTTCCAAGATTAATTGGATTTATCCAATCATATTCATCATGTTCCCAATCTAGTCTAATTGACTTTGTTGATGATTCGAATAAGAAAGGATACACTATCCAAATAATATTAGAAGATAGCTCATCTCTAACCTCTAGTGGCTCTGCAATCTTGAGAAGATTAACTTGACCTTCCGTGAGCCCACATTCCTCACGTATTTCTTTAAATGCTTGAACCAATGGATTTACGTCCTCTAGATAGCCACTTATTCCTGCCCACACACCATTCATAGTTCTGACTTTTGCGCTGCGTTTGAGAAGCAATATTTTTCCTTTATAAATCAAGAAAACCGTGACTACCTTTATTCTGTTTTCGGCTTTATCCCCTGCATTCATAAATGATTTCAATTAGTAGCTACTAATAGAATTTAACTAACATTAATAATCCTGTAGCGTAAAACATCGTCGTATAAAATATGCCTTTAAACTGAAAACAGGATATACAGCTGTTACAAATATAGAATCTTAAGACCGAATTTGCCAACGAGGTTCATTATTCGACTTTTTTCTTCCCCTAGACCCTTCCTATCGACCACAATATGAGTAACCTTTTCGATACTCTTGGAGTACATTTGAGTTAGCATAGCATGATCAATAAAACTAAGATTATACTTCGGAGCTATTGCAGCAAGAGCATAATCTGATTCTATCAACAATTTATTAAATTTGACAGGATAATGTGGTCCACCAAGTCCAATACCTATCTTATCACAATTTAAGCCGAAAGTGATTACCTCAAGTATTGTGTCACAAACAAGTGAAGCTGCATTGGTGTCAGTCCACTGAGTGTAAGATGATCCTATCTCCACGAATAAAATTGGGCATGACAGGGATGTTGGTCCGTGATGTGTTGCTTCAATGCATATTTCATAGTCTGGAACCAAAGATTTCTTATTATTAATTCGTTTTAAGAAATCTTTTTGGAGGGATGGAAAGCATAACCCAAGTTCTTTCGATCTTCCTCCATATTTATTATCCATAAAATTTCCTGTGGAATGACATGTAAGAGCTGGCCTTTTCTTCGATGATTCATGTCTAGACAGGAAAATAACCGCTTTTGAATTTTGAATTTGCGAATTGACATCCTTAAAGTGAATGAGTTCGAACTTGGAAACATAAAGCTTGACATCTTCGTGAAACTTGGATTCAAAGATGTTCGATCTGTCATTTACAGGCTCGAAACCTCTGTAATTAATCAGATAATTTAGCATAGTCCTGCTTGCAAGATCGGCTTCCGAAGCCATAAGAGTATAATAATTTTCCTTCAAAGGTATCTGTACTTGAGGCCAATATCGCTTATTTTTATCTTCCAGAATGCCTTCGTTTACAAAAAATTGATGTTCTTAGATTATCTTTCATCCATGAGATAGCAATCCTACGATTATGTTTTTTAGAGGCTTTAAGAAGTGCTCCTTGCCAAGACACAGCATATGATCTTGTATATATCGTAATACTTTGATTACATACTGAACTCGTAGCATACACTTTCTTCTGAACTCAATAGACCCATAGTTTAAATGTGTCCGAACAGATCCAAATTGTGCCAAAAGTGAATTATTGTGCATAATGTAGTTTCAAAATAGCGAAATTATATGATTCAACTTAAGTAAATTTATAAATTGCATTTGAGTATCGATTAATGAAATAGGAATTATGAACAATTATCTTGAAAAAAATAAACATTCTGATGATGAGGTTTTTAGTAATTTGTCTGATTTTGAGCAAGACAGCGATAAAGATAATCCAATAATACAAGAGGATAATGAAACTCTTGGTGTTCAAGATGAGGGTTCATCTATGCCTGTACCTGATGAAGAAACTTCCCAAAATTCTGATTATAACTTGCCACAAGAGAATACGAGGACGATCGAATCTAAGTTCTTTGCAATAAGAACTACGGGAGGACAGGAACGTGTTGTTGCTAGTATTATTCAGAATAAAGTCGCTGCTAAAAAAATTGGAATTTATTCTATACTTGTGCTAGATAACTTTAAGGGATATATAATAATCGAAGCGCCAGATTCAATGGTGGCCTTTGAGGCGTTGTCTGGTGTTAGACATGTAAGAGGTCAAATTCGTGGAGAATTGCCATTTAAAGACATTGAAGGATACATTGTGAAAAAGCCAGTAGTAACTGAATTAAATGTAGATGACACCGTAGAAGTTATCGGCGGTCCATTCAAATCAATGAAGGCCAAAATAACAAGAGTAGACTACGAAAAACAAGAGGCTACTGTGGTATTACTTGATTCACCATATCAAATTCCTGTCACCGTCGATGCAAATTACTTGAAAAAGGTGTCACACTAGTCGGCTCTTTTAGATCGATTATTATGTATCGAGTACAAGATTCGCGGATACTTCAGAGCAGGTCATCAGGATTCGTGCCTAAGAAAAAGCGCTTTTTTGTAATTTTTATTTTTTATCTAGTGACTGTTTGTTCTGGAGAGATAACTTGAGTTTTATCACAGATTTAAAATAAAACCAAAAAGAAATGGTGTCATAGCAAACTGTCAAATAGAAAAGATAAAAAAAGATTATTAATATATGCAGGGATTGCTCTTATTATTAGTGGCATCATCCTAATTATCTTGCTTTATAGTTTTGTTTATCTGCATCCAGTCAGTGTACCAGGTGAAGCTAAATTGACTAAAATGAGAGAACAGACAGATATCACATCAAACAATAATGGAAATATGAAAAATGTTAGAACACGTATAGTCCATATTTAATGACGATTGAACTAGGCTCCATCAATCGTGCTATTTATTTTAATGATAATCTGATTGCATCAAAAAGGATCACCGTGGATAATTCACTGGAAGGAAGCTCTTTGTTCTGTGTATGTCTCTGTAGTTTCACATTTGACGGTATAAATGTTTACATTCTACAGCCATATTTTGATACATAATCGCTTTTATGAACACCTACAACTTGCTTTCTACGCTGCTAATGGAATTGACCCTGATTGGCCAATCAAATTCAAGGTTCCAAGGTTGATTGAACAGTATTCCAATTTTTGGTGACACGACATCAATCAAGTTAATTGGAGCATCATCAACTAAAATATCAAATTGATACATTGCTTTGGGTGTCGCGTCGTATATGAATATAAGATCATCTGACAAGATGTCATGGTAATCCAACCAGTTCGCAACATAAGGTACAGTCTGCCTTTCACGTTTTGTGAGGATGGAAATCCGGTAGCCTTTTTTATGCAATTGTCTAATAATATATGAAAGATTTGGCTCTGTTGGAGGGATTTCCCTCCATCGGTGAGTCCAAACATATATAAAAATTTCAGATATCTCATGAGTAGATATTGGTAGAATCTTGTGAATATCCCACGCTTTTATGTCATCTTTTGATATCGTAGTGTTATGGATATTACTGTATATCAAAGTCCATATTTTCATAGTGTCTGCTAGCACTGAATCTAGATCAATTGCAAGTGTTTTGTTCACACCTTTTTCACACTTGTATAGGGTGTTAAATATAGGTAATGTTATCTATACTTACAATTCCGAAAAATTGACTCACTATTTTAATTTAAATCAGTTCCTAACTAGAGGTGACTCATTATGATTGGGTTTAATTCGCCATTTGGGTGAATTGATTAGAGGCAAATTGCTTACAGATAATATAATTTTGTTATTGTCTTATGCCATACGATGGTGATTTGTGTGAGCATGTTCAAAGACATTTATATCTAGGTATGGGATTCGTGGAAAACATGTCTGAAAAGAAATCGATAAATGCTCTTGTTAGTGGAGGGGAAGCAAGTGCAGGACCACCACTTGGTCCGGCTTTGGGCCCAATTGGAGTTAACGTATTACAAGTAGTGAATGCAATTAACGAGAAGACAAAGGAATTTCCTGGAATGAAGGTTCCAGTAAAAGTTGAAGTGGACTCAGAGACCAAGCAATTCACTGTTGAAGTAGGAATCCCGCCCACTGCAGCATTGATATTAAAAGAGGCAGGAATAACTAAAGGTTCGGGCAATGCCGGGACTGCGAGTGTGGGGAAAATCACAATGAATAGCATTGTAAAAATTGCAAAAATGAAGATTGATAATTCATACGCTAGCAGCTTGAAAAGTGCAGTCAAGGAAGTAGTTGGTTCTTGTCTTAGTCTCGGCATTTTAGTTGATGATAAGACTCCAATGGAAACTTATAATGAAATTAAACAGGGCAAGTTTAAAGATCTATTCTGATTGCTCACTTTGCAACTTTGGTAATGCTCAAAACTTCTAGATAAACACTACCGCTAAAATTACTCTGACAGGAATTATTCTGTAATTCTGGGTTAGGAATTTGATAACTAATTTAGTAAATTTAAAATATCCCAAAGTGTGCCATCTAGTCTATTAATTTTAGGTGAATATGTGAAAATGTCAAATCAAAATGCGCCTGGTGGAGTACCAGTATTAATACTCAAAGAAGGTGCTACTCAAACTAAGGGTAGGGACGCCCAGAAGAATAACATAACAGCGGCCAAGTTGATTGCAGAAGTAGTGCGATCTAGTTTAGGTCCAAGAGGAATGGACAAAATGCTAGTAGATTCTTTGGGAGATGTGACTGTTACAAATGACGGAGCAACTATCCTTAAGGAAATAGACGTACAACATCCTGCAGCAAAGATGATGGTAGAAGTTGCTAAGTCGGTTGATAACGAAGTCGGTGATGGTACGACTTCAGCAGTGGTCTTGGCTGGTGCACTTATAGAGAAGGCAGAGCAGTTGATTGCAAAGGATGTACATCCTACGATTATCGTAGATGGCTACAGAAAGAGTGCAAACAAGGTTATCGAAATCTTCAATAATATGGCTCAAAAAGTTAGCAACAATGACAAAGAACAACTGATGAAAATTGCAAAGACTTCTATGCAAACTAAGTTAGTCTCTAAGGATTCGGAGGCACTTTCAGAATTGGTAGTGAACGCAATTTTGCAAGTTTCTGATCAATCCGATTCTGGTTTTAGGGTAGATATTGATGATGTTAAGGTAGAAAAAAAGGCCGGAGGATCACTTCGTGATACAAGATTAATCAAAGGTATAGTGCTTGATAAGGAAGTTGTTCATGGTGGTATGCCAAAAAGAATAGAAAAGGCAAAAATTGCGTTAATCAACTCCGCGTTAGAAATCGAAAAAACGGAGTTCGATGCTAAGATCAACATAAGTTCACCAGATCAAATGAAAATGTTCTTGGAGGAAGAGAACAAGATGTTAAAAGGAATGGTAGACAAAATAATTGGAGTAGGCGCTAATGTCGTCGTGTGTCAGAAAGGGATTGACGACATAGCTCAGCATTATCTAGCAAAAGCAAATATTCTAACCGTGCGGCGAGTAAAGGAAAGCGATATGACTAAGTTATCTAAAGCAACTGGAGCCAGTATTGTGACCAATATTGAAGACCTCACAGTTAAAGAACTCGGGTCTGCGGATACTGTAGAAGAGCGCAAGGTCGAGACCGATAAATGGGTGTTCGTAGAAGGGGCGAAGCATCCGAAATCTGTGACGATATTAATTAGAGGTGGGTCTCAGAGGGTTGTGGACGAAGCTGATAGATCTATACATGATGCCTTGATGGTTACAAAAGATGTAATTGAAAAGCCAGTAATAGTTGCCGGCGGAGGAGCTCCAGAAGCATATGCAGCATCAAAGATTCGCGATTGGGTAAGTACATTATCTGGTAGGGAACAGCTCGCTGCTGAGAAATATGCAGAGTCTTTGGAAATTATCCCATTGACTTTAGCTCAAAATGCTGGCATGGATCCGATAGACGCAATGACGGATTTGCGTGCGAGACAAAGCAAGGGTTCCAAATGGACAGGAATCGATGTTAGAAATGCCAAGATTGCAGATATATCTAAGCTCGAAATTTTGGAACCACTTAGTGTCAAGGAACAAATAATAAAATCTGCTACAGAGGCCGCTTCGATGATCCTAAGAATTGATGATGTTATAGCATCAAGTAAATCTGCAGGAGGGCCTCCGGGTGGAATGCCTCCGGGTGGAATGGGTGAATACTAGAATCACATTTAACTACAAACAGTAAGTCATTAAGCCTTCTTCTTTTTTGACACAATATTCAGAGCCAAGCATCTGAATTCAACAAGAATCGATATAATTATTCGGAAGTTTCAAAAGAGTTTAATAGTTCCAAGACTAGTTAAATGGTAAATCATAATGCCAACTGCATATGTTTTGATTAACTGTGATCTTGGATCGGAAGAAGAAATACTAAGGGAATTAAAAAAATTACCAGAAATCATCGAGGTAAGTGGAGTTTATGGAGTATATGATATAATACTGAAAATTAGATCGGACACAATGGATAAACTTAGAGAAACTATTACGTGGCATGTAAGGAGAATAGACAAGGTTAGGTCAACTTTGACCATGATAGTAATAGAAGGTCAAGGTGACAAAGGAAAAAATAAATAAACTAAATTTCCAATAGTGCTTTAGAATAAGTCAAGCAATAGTCTGTAATAAATAATTACGTCGAACTGCCAGGGTTTACGCAACCGATTATGGATTGGCAGTATCGGCACAGAGGTAAATGCATGAAATATGACTTTTGTTGTTACAAAGTATATTATAAATCAGGAAAGAAATCGGAAGCCTAATTCTAATTGTGAAAGTAATACCATGTCATATATATCGAAAAATTGGATTATCAGTTTGGCATGTTATTCGAAATCACATTATCTGATACCACGGTCTAAAATTCAAACTTTGATATCTACTAATCGGAATCCCAAAAGCATGGCTATACCGATTGTCGCAAAGCCAGCTAATAGCAACCCCCCTTGATTTTTTGGATTGATCGAGTTTCCAGCTTTATATAGAAGAAACGCTCCTCCCATGCCAATAAATAAGATCATCGTTGTCACAATAGTTTCTCCAATGGTCTGAATCGATCTCGTAGGTAGAATAAAAGACCTAGCGCCTCGGGATGCACCTTCAATAATAGAATTAAATAGTCCAGCACCTAATGCAAAAAAGAGAACAAGATAAACTACAGACACGATCATAATAATTCTTTGAGTATCAAGTATCAAATTTATCGTAAGCTGCATATATGATGTATAAAAATCTTTGTCCGCAATTTGCCAATAAAAGTACCTTAACCTAACTCTCTAATTTCGACATGGAGGCTAGAATAAATAAGTACTCAAATAAGTAGGGAATTGAATTGAGTCTTGATAAATAGTTCTATTTCTAATTCAGGAAGAGTGGTATGTAACACCGTAACGTACACTTTTCTAGGAACAGGTAGAAATTATTTTGGATTGGTTTATGATTCATACTTGATCTATTAAATTCTTGCTAGATTCTTAGCGATACATCTAGACAATAAATGTTTGCTGCGAGTCCAGATATTGGTTATAGAAACTCTTTTTTAGAGCATGTTATGATATTATGATTGGTGTCCTATCCTAAAGACGTATTTTCTAGGATGTTTGCTGGATCTCATAAGACTAGTCAAGACCTACTTTATCCGAAAGTCGAAGAAGCAAATATCGATTTCGAGGAAGTAGATGAGGCACTAAGAACTAATATTTTTAACGTGATGTTGGGAAGAAGATCTCAGAGAAAATTTGATGAGACAAAGCCAGTCGAGGATTCAAAAATGGAGATGATATTCGCAGCCGCCGATACAGCCCCAACTGCAGGAGGATTTCAAGGCTTTGAAATTTTTAATGTAAAGAGAGATGAGATCAAAATTAAGCTTGTCGAAGCTGCCAATAAGCAACCTTATGTCAATGCACCAGTAGTTCTCGTATTTTGTATGAATCCAGAACGGGTAAGAATGAATTTTCCACAAGATATTCTAAAGAAATTTTCATTACAAGACGCTACATTGGCTGCGGCATATGCACAGCTTGCAGCTCACGCTCTTGGATTAAGCTCGATTTGGATTGGTATGATTGATGAGATCAAGGTCATGAACGCCCTCGAAACCAAATACACTCCATCGTCGATCCTATGCATTGGATATCCCCGAAAGATTTTGCAGCCCAAATCCAAAAGGAGTTTAATTGGTCTAATTCATGAAATCTGATTATTGATCAGGTAGAATTTAACTTCTCTATGCGGATCTCACGTACAAATTGAGGTTCTACAAATTTGTTCGAAACGTTATCTTTGTAGACTGAGATAAAGTTAATAATCGAATTTGTCCAAAGGATTCGAGACTACATTGCGATCATCGTAGGATGCATGTGCATCCTACTAGCCTATTCATCCTGAGGCAATTCATAGGACTTTAAAGTAAAAGGTTAGGCAAAAGATAGAAGGTGTGACTAAAAGCTAATGCATCTGGACTAATAATGCCAAATAGGTACAAATTAACTCAGAAGGGTATAAATAAACAGATCGATTCGAGCTGATCAGATGAAGGTTGATCTGGCTATACATCTTTCTATCAAAAAATGCATAATTTCATCACATGAATTTAGGAACATTTAGCATACCAATCCTTTGTAAGAAGAACAAGGATTACTATAATTGATGCAAAACGTTCCCAAATCTGCCTAACCAGAATATAAATAAATAGTTCATGTAATATTCTATGTTCCAGTACGATGATAGATTTAACTCAATATCTACAATATTAATAATAACGACATTCTTGATATTTAGCTTCTCCCCACTGAGTCCAGGTCATATCAACGCGGCCATTGTAACACACGATATTTCTTCGTTGCCAATTTCGTTTAAGGATTTGATAAATAAATCAGGAAACCTAACCCAGAGTTACCAAAGCGAAACCTCGAAATTTGCTAACGGGAGATACAATAATAAAACTATGATAGCAATTACGAATGATTATCTACCTAAATTTCAAAGAGTAGTTGACGACTCCAAAAATTTACAAATTACGGGACAGTACTATAATGCATCGACGCTTTACACAAAGAGTTTAGAGTCTGAGCTTCAAAGCTATATGCACTTCCGAAACTATCTATCTACTGCAAACTCAACTGAAAGTGAGGCATCAATGCAGTCACTAGCAGACGCATTTGATTATGAAAATGAATCATTTGATGCAATTCGATTAATTAGGTAATCGGACACTCCTTGAAGAGATTAGAGTTGATATTCGATGCATGATGGTGGACAATAATTTTTCTTTAGCATAGCAAAGCAGCGTGATAACTTCAAGGATATGCAATAAATATGCGACGAAATAGAGGGCTCTGTAAAGTTAAGGAAAAATCTATAGTTATATGATTCCGGTATAAGCTAAGCTGTGTCAAATAAGAAAGGGAACAGAACCCGAGGATATAGCATATTCTCTGTATCTTTATTTCCCAGGCCTTTCACTGAGAAATACTTCCAAAGCTGTGTCTAGGTTTGTAAAAAGAAGTCATACTGCCATAAGAGACTGGATTCAAAATTACAAACCAGAGATGTCAAGTTCCAGAAAGATACGTATTACCAATTTTATAATTGATGAAGCTATCATTAAGGTTGGTTCTTAATATATCTGGTTATGGATAGCCATTGAAAATGATAACCGAGAAATCCTTCAAATAAGCATATCCAAGGAAAGAAATATGTTTGTTGCAGAATGTTTTATATTAAAGCTTGTAAAAAGATACGGGGAACGTCCTGTTTCAACTGATGGTGGTACATGGTATCTACAGGCTTGCAGATTCTTGAAACTAAGCCATCATCATATTCAAACTTCATACGAAAAAAGTGTCATAGAAAGGACAGTACAATATATCAAAGATAGGACAGAAGGTTTCGATGATTATTTTCCTTGCAGAAAAAGTAAATGCAAATTACAACATATACAAAAATGGTTGAATCTATTTGTCAGACATTATAACAGTAATTTGTTGTCTTAACTTTACAGAGTCAAATAGAGGTTAAATATCATGATACTTTACATAATTATCTACCCATACTATCAAATTGTATTTACTTAACGCGCGTGGGACAGATAAAGGTCAGTCTGACTCATCATAATAATTGTGAAAGGGGTGGCTTATGTTACTCGAATATACGTCTATTTACCAGTAGTACTATAATATAGTATCACTAGACATTCGGTTTATATAGATAAAGGTCAGTGATTTCTGCATCTGTCTACATGATTTCAATTCTTGATCCAATTGAATTGTATTTGTATACCTAGCCTTCTAATTCACCCAAGATCTTTTTATGCAAGCCAAAACAAAATGGTTGATTCATACGTGCTCCGTACATATCCAATTTCTTATATTCACTATTTTAACTTCCATAGGACTTTTTGCTTCTTTTCTAATCAATCTAGCCGTACCAATTAATAGTTGATAAATAAATAATAATCATTAAGACTTTCAATCATCAATTGATTTGAGACTTAACATTATTACTAGTTGAATTAAATGGAGACAAATAGTGGTTACAGATAGCTATCTTACAACATCTTATTACTCTATATGGTAGACTGATTAGACATTAAATTGATCAAGTGTATGCATGATACATGAATAAGTTCTTAACTTGATATTCAGATATTAGATTAATTAGTTATTAAAACTAAATTCTCATCACGACTATCTTTAGAGCACAAAGGCATATGTGTTTAAAAGTTTGCAAACGTAGCGGCTATTGTTTAATAACGATTTAGACTTGAGGAGTTCAGCGTCAATTTTCCATAAGTCTGATTTGTACAACTAAAAAATGAATCTGCCTCACTACGTTGTTAACAGTTTATTGGCCAGCACATGTCATAATCTATTGAAGTTCGTGATAGGTGATTTGGGTATAATTTAAATCACCTGGTCCCAAGATATATCTTACAAAATGTCTGAAGCGGAAAGAGATGAAATAAAAGATGAAAATCATGCCCTGGAAGATGAAGAGCAGGATGAGGCGGATGATGAAGAAATTGAGGAGGAATCTGGCGATACAGAAAGTGACTAGTAATTAGCAAGTATCCAAATGTAATACTGCTTGCTGCACATTTGGCGAGAAAAATCCTTGGCCTATGATTTACATTGCTTAGATTTGGTCGGTTGCTAGCCTGAGTGGATCTCATAAATAAGATTGACTCGAAATATCACATTATTTTTAAATCAAGTATTTTTTGATTGGACAGGTCAAACGTACATTGTTGAACTTAACACCTTCATTCACTTGTCAGACTAAGGTAACATATCAGTTAATTACGGGGTGGAATGGTTAACGAGATTCACTATATATGCCATATAGAATATAATCGTAAAGATGTGCTGAAAAATATCGAGAATGAATTTTCTAAGAATCTGGAAGATATTAGTATTGGTTTAGTAATTCACCTATCGAATAATTAGGTAGCACATATGAAATCATATTCTTCACTAGCAAATATTTTATCACTTATTGGAGCACTCACTATGGTTTTAGGGACTATTTTTCTCCTTCAAAGCAAATCTGTTATTGGTCCAACCGCATCATTTATGTACCGTAATCCCGAGTGGACAGTCAATGGATATGTCACGATTCTTATAGGCACCTTACTTCTTGGAATAGGATTATTCTTAAATGTTACTTCAAGACTGACTAAAAACAGATAAATAAACTGAAAATCAGTATATATGGCGATGATCAAGATTCTCATGTTGACATTTTGGTACAAATTCAGGTTACAGTAGCTTAATTCGCTATATTAAGAACGGAATTGGTAGAATGATAATTCGATTTAATCACTATCCGATTCCAACGAATCAAAATCCATTGTCGCGCATTGTTTGTTCTTTTATAATCCGGATATGATCGTATTAAAATTTATTATTCTGATCTTTATTAACATGAGTTTAGACTTAATCTGACAAGTTTTTAGCTATCCAATTTTGTCTTTATCCTTAATCTCAATTGCCAAAGTAATAATTACCTCTGCGTACTCATTTTTTTGTCAATTAAGCAACTGAGGCTAATTAATAAAATTATAATACTTTGTTACTGACTTCAGTAACTCCATGAGGAATCAGGGAGTTTTACAACTTCGTCTAAAGCACGGTATATGCAGATCGCTTGCCCAATAAGTCGCACATGTACGAGTATGCATTGTTATCAGGACAGTTGGATCTATAAAGTAAGGACTGTCTAATAGACTAACTAGCAAGCCATTTCTATTTAATCAAGTGATGGTGGATTTATTATGAATGCTAACCATCATAAAATCCTAGAGACAAGTACAGTCGAGCCATTATATTCGACGGTCTCAACTAGACAAAGAGGAATCGAATATGTACAGGTGATTTAAATTAAGATATTGCAATGTCACTCACAACTGATGATGTTAATACTTATGCAGAACTCCACTTTATGACATTTTGATCAAGAAATATTGTCTGAGAGAGTCATTATAAGATCCATTAAATCTGAAAGTTTATAATAAATCCAACAAAAATTTTATTAATACTTAACTTCGCAAGTATAATAGGCGAGCTAACACTGACGTCTGCTAAAGAGATTATTGATAATTTACCTTCGAAAAGATGAGAATAGAATAATAATGATGACATCAATAGCATGTTATCCTTGAAACTCAGTTTGGCTGTAAATTTAGGGGATGGCTATATTTCGGGAACTGCAAATCTCGGCCAAAAGTCATTCAAAATAAACATTCAAGAATCATTGGAAAATAAGTTGGTAATTCCGGATGATCTGCAAATAGATTCAGGTCCAGGCAATGTCCTGTTTGAGACTGAGAAAAATGAAGAAGTACTTGTGAAATGCAAGATTCTAGACGAGCCAACAGACATGATATTGGTTTATATTGACATACAAGCATTGATGAAATTGTCGAAAGATCTACCAACCACTATGAGCGTAAATAGTGAGTAATTAGCTTCTGTTGTCAATACTAGACAAGATGTGCATGATCTTATCGATCTAGATCTTATCTGGGATGACGATTTTCCATTTTTTGAATTTCCAAGCTACAGATTCTGCACTTCATCCATGACTACTAGACGCGTAACGAATACTGTAAATCAGCGAGATAACCGAACATTAGAACAAGCAAACAAATTGATTAGTCCTATAACTTGCTGGTAAGGAAGTACTTTCCAAAACTAAAAGTCTTCATTTGATGTTGATCTTATCGATGCAGTTATTTGATAGCGACTATCTAAAGGCATTTAGCTCCTATTTTGGGATCCTGCCTCATATATTTTCCATACTTTAGAGTCATATCAAGATGAAATCTTCGGATGATCCAATGTCAGGGCTTTTGAATTTCTCGTCTACGAAGTTATCTCTTAATAATAAGATAATGCTGCACACTTTACATGATACTAAATACTTATTCTATACAGCATTAAGGCGGAGTATGACGAAAGCACAAATACAATCAAAATGCAGAACTCGCTAAACTCTTTTGGCACTACTCAGATATCGTTTTTTACTTGAATATTCCATTTGATTTATTCTAGATTCTCCTAATTGTTAATTCTCATCATCATAATTTGATGATAGATTTTACTTAATCTAACCATGTCAAACATGATCATACTAAAAAAATCGATAATCCCGAATAGGAATTCGTATTATGATCACGTAATCGATAGAATAGTGAATGGTCTAAAATGTTGTACTTGCCATTACCTTTAGCTGAATGTACTAATTGAAAAGACATCACAAGATTGAGAGTTCATATGACTACGCCTCACTGTATACCAGTGTTATATTATTTCCCATCATTACGGCCATGCCATGATTTTGAACTAAAAATATTGACTTCAAACTCGAACTATTTTTCATTGTATACATATAGTCACATTCTAAGAACTATAATACAAAAAATAAATGGATAAGGAAAATAAGGATGTAGCATATGGATCTTTACTTAAGGAAACAACAAACCTGATCAAAAGTGACGACCGTAACGCCAATTTTAATGATTCTGATTACTCCATCCAAAGAGGCGAGTGGTCCAATATATACAGTTCGAAAGCTCTTGCAAAGACCATGGAAGGCATGTTGTGTGGGAACGTAGTAGCAGAGTATAACGATAACATAGTACTAATAGATTTTGATTCTTCAAATCTGCGAGAGTATCTGGTGCCAAAATCAATAATCGAACGATTCGATGGCACGTATTTCTATCTAACTATCTCTCACGATGTATTGAAATCATATGGATTTTAGTTGAATATTCTAAAGTTCCAATTAAGAAAATCGGACTAATCAATCAGCTTCATAGTTCGTGACTAGATTTTTGATAAATTGACAGAAGGGATTTAGATCAAACATATCTAGCCCTGGGTAAGAACTAAAAGCTTTAGCTGTCTCAACAATCGATTTATTT
>Ga0126370_10000556_pt1 | contig 15630 bp, 13 predicted proteins | sample PanSoiMetaPlot_3_FD_92586 | JGI IMG/M metagenome (GOLD analysis project Ga0126370, IMG submission 92586) | Tropical forest soil microbial communities from Panama - MetaG Plot_3 | ecosystem: Environmental > Terrestrial > Soil > Tropical forest > Bulk soil | place: Panama | collected 2016-02-17 | reverse complement strand
ACTAGATCGGGCTTACCGGCCAAACCATCGAAAGTGATCGTCACCTCCCGCCCGGATCCGAGTTCATCATGGAATCGAGACTCAACCGTGCGGTGCCGTGGATAGTCACTCGATCGCACCCACTGGTGATCGACTTGTGCGGCTACGCGCGACCTGAAAACGGTCTGTTTGTTGAGCATTGCCACCTGGTACGATCCGTCGTGGTTGACGGTGACAGACAAGTTGCTGCCCTTTAGTTCTTGAGCCGAGGACATCGGAACAAGTATCAACGCCACAAGTCCGATTCCTAAGGTCACATTCAGCTTTAGCGATTTCGTCGACATTTCGATTTCCTCCCCATTCATTGCGGAAGTGAGAAGCTGAAAACTTCACTCTCCGCCGAAATTGCCACATATTGCACTCCATCCACGGCATAACTCATCGGCGAAGCACGGATCGTTTGCCCCGTATGAAAGTGCCAGAGGGCATGGCCGGTGGCAGCATCCACTGCCTCCAGGGACCTGGCATCGTCCCCGAAGAACACCAGTCCACTGGCGGTAGTCAGCGTGCCTCCCCAAGAATCGCCCTCACCGACTTGGGGGTAACGCCAAACCACTCTCCCATCAGGCAAGGAGACTGCCAACAGAACTTTTTGTGCGTGCTCATTGGGCGGATGCTTTGTTCCCGTGTTGTAGTAGGTCTCACCGCGTGCAAAAGGTTTCGTGCTCGCGAATAACACGTTGCAGCCCTCAAGCGCCACTACATAGAAAAGACCAGCCTGGGGATTGTAAGAAGGCGAATACCAATTTGTCGCTCCATCAATTCCCGGACATATATACGTGCCTGCGGCGGTGGGTATTCGACCCGAGAGCATGGGTCGGCCAGATGCGTCCACACCCTTGGCCCAGTTCAGTTTGTCCACGAAGGGAGTCGCCTGCAGAAACTTACCGCTCGTACGGTCCAGCAGGTAAAGGAAACCGTTGCGGTTGGCTTGCACTAACAAGCGGCGGACGGTCCCGTTTTTGTGCAAATCCACCAGCACGGGTGTCTCTGTGGCGTCATAGTCATAGAGATCATGCGGAGTGAACTGAAAGTACCATTTCAACTTACCTGTGTTTGGGTTGATTGCCAGGACGCACGCAGTATAGAGATCATCGCCCGGACGAGAGTCTCCGACGAAATCGGGTGCTGCGTTACTTGTGGTCCAAAACAGCGTGTCGAGTTCCGGGTCAAAAGTGCCGGGCATCCAGGTCGTGCCGCCTCCATAAAGGTAAGAGTCGCCCGGCCAACTGGAGGAACCGAATTCTCCTGGATCAGGAATCGTCCACAGGCGCCACTTTCGTTTTCCAGTCTCCGCATCGTAGGCGTCAACGAAACCGCGCACGCCCGAATCACCTCCAGAGGTACCGACGATGATCAATCCCTTAACCGCAAGCGGTGCGCTGGTCGCTCCGTAGTGCTTCTCCTTGTCGGCGTAGGCGACGTTCCAACGCAAGCCGCCTGAGCGAGCGTCCAGACGAAGCAAATGGGCATCGTCGGTTTCCATGTAGACAGAATCCTGCCATATGGCTACCCCGCGGTTTTTATGACCAGCAGCATCGTCGAGCAGCCCTGAGCTCAACGGCCATGAGTGGTGCCATAACATTCGTCCCGTTCGGGCATCCAGCGCGAAAGCGTCGTTAGCGGAGGTCAAATACATGATGCCGCGTACAACTACCGGCGTGGCTTCGACCCGGTGCGAGTTACCGGGATGGAATACCCATGCTGCCCGAAGTTGGTGAACATTGGCAGCATTGATTTCATGCAAACTGGTGTAGCGGCGTCCCGTATAGTCGCCGTTGTAGGAGGTCCAGTTGTCACCAGGTGGCTGGGTCACGAGGTCCTGTTCGCTCACAGTAGGGAACCCGGTCGCAAGAGATTGGCTTCTCTGCCCTGCCGTTGGCAACCCATCCAGAGCGCAGGCGGCGGCCGCAAAGATCAGCATTGCCCTCCAAACCGATTTCATCTCAGCGAATCTCCCCGACATCCACCCGGACTTCCTGAAGAGAACCACGGTCGATCCCACCTTCATCTTCCAGGTGAAGCGAAACACGCGCTGCCGATCGAGGAGCGGTGATTTCCGATTCGAGTGAGACTAAGTCGGTAGGGCTCACATTGCCTAGTGGCATTGTGCCGAGACTGCGACCATGGTCGTTGTACAACCGCGCCACCAGCCGTCCGTAGAAGAAGGCTCCAAAGGAACCGGAGAGCTTGAGCTTGCCATTTTCTAGATGAGTTGCTCGAAGAGGGCGCATGACAACCCCCGCGTCCGTAACACTTCGGAATTCGCTATCCGACCGCGTGGGAAGCCACTCCGTTTCTAAGTCACAGGTCTCTTCAGGGCGCAAGCGGCAAAGAGGACTGTTGACTTCGGCTTCGAGATAGTAAGGAGGTTCGCTCTCGTCTCCGCCACTCAAAGCCGCTACGCCGTCGCTATTCACTTTCACTTCCGGACCGTTCGTCCAAAAAATGACCGACGCTTTACCTGGATAGGGCCTATTTTCTTCGTATCGGAAACGTTCAATCATCGCGTACCGGGTGGCACCGTCGACGACTGCCAACCAGCCCTCCCTCGAATCCAGCCACAATTCCGCTGCCAGATGCACGTAGTGCAAGGCAAAAAGGCCATCGCTCCTCACTGACGCAGCTGAATTTTCCGCTGGACCAAAGCGAACGTGATAGCGATTGAGATAACTACTTGATTCGTTCGCCGGCGTGAACGTCCAGAAGGCGCGGTTCGCGCCTGAAGGAGCGCTTGCGCCACCCGTATCGTATTGCGAAACCGACTGCATCGACCACTCGATGGGGTGCCCGGTCACATTCTTCATGAACGCGTGGAAGCGGATGCGCGGCGAGTCGGCGTCGATAGCAATATTGCGCCGAAATTGAACTCCAGTCTGGGGATCAGCGGGCCCCGTAAGCTCTATCTCACAATGTTGTCCTTCCGAGAGCTTGCGCAACGAGAACGGACCGTCATCCAACAAATCGGAATTGCCCGCCCAGTGCTGTTCGTCGTTATTTCCTTCCGGCAACAGCCAGAGCTTATCGCCGCCGTAGTTGAACCACGTATCGGCGGCTGGCGGCAGATACTTGCCGGCGTATTTCGGGTTGACAAACAGATAATCGTGTCCAGCGAAGCGTACCTGCATTAACCGTCCGCCAATCTGCGGCACTACGGTTAGCTGTACCCAACGATTGGAGAGTTGTTGCCCTTGCCACCCTTTGTAATCCGCGGCCTCGATGCGGCATCCTGGACCGGCAGCTTGGTTGGATTTTTCTGCCGGGAGAGCTGCGAGAGGCGCTAGCTGAATCCGGCTGAGAAGAAGAATCAGCGCGAACCTCCTCATACAATTTGCTTGCGGAAACCGCAGATCCATGATCGCCCCTCGGAAGCGGCCGGCGCCGAGGGGAGCAAGTGCCCTTAAACCTCGCCACCATGTTGCGCTTGGAAACGAAATGAAACCCAATCAAACGAAAGATTTCGATTTGCGTCAAGCATATTCTGTGGTATACCAGCGTCGCTGTGCAGAAGGGGCGGTGTGAACCGCGCTCAGGGGACCAAAAGTTGAAAACTCTCCTGCTTTCCCTGTTGATCGCGTCTGCGCTCTCGGCTCAAGAGCGGACCGTCGACCCTACGTGGCTACACCGATATATTCCAGCGTCGAGCGAGGCAGCAGGAGGAACGGGCACGTGCCGCTATAAGCCGATTTTTGGCGAGGGCGACCCACAGAATCGGAGCTTGAGAACGGTCGCCCGGTTCGGGGAACTTGCCATTGATGCCGGCGGAAATTGCCAGTCCGTGTTCTATGACCATCAGGAAGAGATTTATTTTGTCCTCGAAGGCAATGCGATTCTGCACCATGCGGATCAGACTTATCGGATGCGGATGAACGATTTCACCTATCTGGCTCCGGGTGTCAAGCATTTCATCACGAACAGTTCCCAACAACCACTGCGCGTCTTGGTCATGGGATTCAAAATCCCCGCGAAAACCCCGGTAGTGGGGGTATCGCCATCCCCAAGAATTGTGAATTTGGATGATGTGCGGGAAGAGACCGTCACAGGCCACCCCACATCGGTCCTGTACAAGCTCTTGCTTGGTCCGCGCACGGCAACCCGCGACGCAATCGACCAGGCATACGTGGTGACCAGCTTTTTCTGGATGGACTTTGCGCCGGGAGGCACAAACTTCCCGCACCACCACGAAGCTGCCGAGGAGATATATCTGGTCACCGATGGCGAGGGACAGATGGTTGCAGGCGGTGGACTGGACGGCATCGAAGGTCGCTATCCAGCGAAAGCAGGAGATGCCTATTACTTCCGCCCCAACTGCACGGTAGGTTTCTACAACCAGAACAAGCCGAACGACAAGGCCCACATCCTGGCGGTACGGGCGCGAATTCCGCCGCCCGATGACGAGGATTGAGGTGGGAGCTGTTTTCTGAATTACCCCGATTCCCCGTTACCGCCTTTTCCCGTAACACCGCTGTTGCGGAAACGAGCGACAAAGGAGATGTTTCCCATGCAGATCCAAAATTCCAGCCGGCGATCGTTCATGAAATTATTGGCAGCTGCTCCGCTGCTGACGCAAATTGCGGTACGCGACCTCTACGCCCAGGCCACCACCGCCTTGGGCGGGGGTCTGCGACAGAATGTATACCAGCGTCTTGGAGTGAAGACGGTCATCAATTGCCGGGGCACGTGGACGTATTTGAGTGGATCGTTGGAGTTTCCAGAGGTTCGCCAAGCACAGCTGGAAGCGGCGCAATACTTTGTCAATATGCTGGAGTTGCAGCGTGCAGTCGGCCGCCGTCTGTCGGAATTGACCGGGGCGGAGTCGGGCATCGTCACATCAGGTGCCGCCGGCGCGATGGCTGCCGCTGCCGCCGGATGCATAGCTGGTACCGATGACAAGCTCATCTGGCAACTACCCGATACCACTGGCCTGAAACACGAAGTGATCATGGTGGGCGGAAGAAGCGCCTTTGATAGCGCCATTCGACTGACCGGGGCCAAGCTGGTGCTCGTGTATTCGACAGAAGAGCTTGCCAATGCGATCAACGAAAACACGGCAATGATCTACACCACGGATTTGGGAGAAAAGCTCCAACAGGTGCTAGGCATCGCCAAAAGCCGCAATATTCCCCTGTTGCTGGACGACGCGGCGGGCATACCACCGGCGGAAAACGCCAAACAATACGCCCGGATGGGGATTGACCTTTATTGCTTTTCGGGCGGGAAGGGTCTATCGGGTCCCCAGTGCAGTGGCTTACTTCTCGGCCGACGGGATCTGATCGAAGCAGCCTTGCTCAATTGCAATCCACGCGAGGGCGCGATCTGCCGCCCGATGAAAGTCGGAAAGGAAGAAGTCATCGGCTGCCTGACAGCGCTTGAAACCTGGCTGAAGATGGACGAAAAGAAGCTCTACGCGGAGTGGAACGGTCGAGTAGATCGCATCCGAAAGCTAGTAGAGACGGTGCCCGGCACGAAAACCGATATCTACATTCCGGCCGATGGAAACCGCTATCCAACTCTGAAGATTTCCTGGGACCAGCAAGCATGGGGTTATAGCTTGGCCGACTGCGTACAGGATCTGCGGGCTGGTGATCCAGTCATTGAGGTGCTCGGGACGGATAACCCGAGTCTGGTGACGGCGGTTCGCGAGGGTAATCCCAATCCGAAAGAACGTAAACAACCGAATCACATTGAACTGGTTTCCATGACCATCAAGCCTGGCGAGGAAATCATTGTGGGGCAGAGATTGCGGGCGATTCTCGGCGCCGCCCAGAAAAGGAAGTCTGCAGCCTAGTGGAACAAAATTATTGTCAGCAAAAGCATTCCTTAGAAGCTCTTACGCCATTACTCTGGATCGGACTGCTTTTGTCATCGACGGGGGCGCAGGCCCAGCTGAAAGCCGTCATCCCTCCCGGGAGCCCTTCCACTCTGAATCGTTACTATTCGCCTGGGGTTGATGCAGGCGATTACGTCTACGTGTCCGCGCAGGGGCCTCGTCGCCGCGACGGCAGTTTACCAGCAACGTTCGCAGAACAATGCAGGCAAGCCCTCGATAATGTCCGGTTGATTGTCGAAACCGCGGGCCTGAGTCCAGAACACGTGGTCTATACCCAGGTTTATCTGGACGACATGACCAAGTATGGAGAAATGAACCGAGTCTTCGCCGAATATTTTGCGCAAAATTTGCCGGCCCGAGCCGTGCTGGGTGTTGCTCGACTCCCTGACCCGCCTATTGAGATCAACGCTGTCGCGGTGCGCAACCTCGCCGACAAACGCATGATCCAGCCGCCGAATGAGAAGTCGGAGGGGTTTGCTGCGGGCATCCTCACGCACGACCGCCTCTTTATTTCCAGTATGTCCGGCAGCGACCCGGCAACTGGCAAGGTTCCCCAGGATCCGGCTGCGCAGGTTAACCTCGCACTCGACCGAATGCAGGCAGTTGTGAAGGCCGCCGGCCTCGAACTCAGCCACATGGTTTTCGTAAACCCTTACCTGACGACGGAAATCCCGATGCGGGTGATGAATGAGCGCTACGCGCAAAGGTTCGAATTCGGCAACACCCCCGCACGCGCGACGATCGAAGTAACCAGCCTGCCCGGCGGCGCTCGCATTGAATATAGCGGCGTGGCGGTACGTGATCTCGAGCAGCGCCACGCGATTCGACCGAAGAACATGGCTCCCAGCCCTACCGCCAGTCCCTGTGTTTTTGCCGGAGACACGCTGTTCTGTTCCGCAAAAAGTGGTTTTATTCCCGGACCGCACGGCGGCGAATATGCCTCCACCACTCCCCATCAACTTCGCCAGACCATGCGCAATCTCCTCGACAATCTGGAAGAAGCTGGCATGAATTTTGCTCAAGTCGTAGCTACGAATGGGTATCTCGACAATCTCGAAGACATGGCACCCTTTGACGAGGTCTACGTGCAGTATTTCGGCCCTGTCCTTCCCGCACGAACGACCATCCAGCAAGTTGCGCCCGCCGAGCGCAGGCCCGACAAAGAGGACCACTACCCAGATCTGGAGCAGGTATCGTTCATCGCGGTCCGCAATCGGCCCGGCTATTGAGAAAGGCAACGATTGGAGAACAGCATCATGCGAGCGGATGTTGCTGAGGTCTTCCTTCTACGCTTCCGGCTCGAACTCGACGATTCCCGCCCCGCCAACCCGGGCGTAGTAGGCGCTCAGAAGTTTTGCCGGAGGTGCGCAAGACCGACCATCAATGACGCTTGAAGTTTTGGATGGCTCGTTCGTGCGCTTCCGCTGCTTTCCTCGTCCTGAATGTCCCCAGATTACGTCGCCTGCCAGTTCGTGGACTCTTCTTGCGCGAGTACAAGCGGAATTGTCCTGACGCTAGTTTCCGGATCATTGGGTTACTCCTTTAATTTACGGTTGGATGCGATGTATGAAGGAACCGGTTCGAGGCCAGCCGGGTATGCGGATCATGCTGTTGACCGGGATGTCAGATGGCAGGAAGGGGAGTGCTTGCTATTGGCTTGGTCCTTCGAGCACAGGATCGACAAATACCGACAAACTCGACCAGGCAATATTCGAGACTAGCTCCTTCCGGGAGGTCGGATCCAGCTGGAGAAGGCACCATGGTATGTTTGGGGACGTCGAAGACACGGCGGCACATTCGGCACACGAAGTGATCATGCGGTGCCGAAGTTGACTCAATCCGCCGACTTCCATAGTTTGGGCTAACGTCGCGCAACATGCGATGGTACACAAAGGTATCTATATTTTTGTAGATGGTAGCCAGGGAAATGCTCGGAATGGTCTTGCGCACATGTTCAAAGACCTCTTCCGGCGTCGGGTTATCACCCAAGGCAACAACCCCTTGAAATATACGATAGCGCTGGTGAGTTGCAGAAAGGCCCGCCTGCCGGCACAAATCCTGAAATGTCTGGAATGACACTGTGCCGTGCACTCGAGTCCTCCCTTTCACGGGCGTGAATTCCTAGTCGGCTCTCATTCGGTGCTCCAGGAATAAGGCGCCGGCAGGTTTCTCTGTTTTCGAAACTCGCGCATTTGCCTCTGCTGGTGCGTCCGGATGGTTAGGTTGGAGCACGGTTTTGCCGTGCACAGCAGCACAAAACCCGCATTACGATCTTCCGGAAAATAAGCGAGCGAATCGGACTGGTCGGTTTTCCCGTCATTCTCAAGCCTTCCCGCACAAGTCAGGCAGTAGCCCTGGTGACACATGGCCGGCAACACGATTCCCGCGTTGAAAGCCGCATCCCAGACGTGCTCCTGACTCCCCACATGGACCGAGCGCCGGTCACCATGGGGCAGCACCAACTCCACCTTAAAGATCTCGGAAACACCCATATTTCCACGGTAGTCCAACCTGGTCGCGAAGCCAAGTCGGACCACCGCAGAGGGATTTCACGGATTGTAAAATTTCGCGTTCTTACTGTAAGGCGCGTGTCCCGGCTCCCCGCGCCGGAAGTGACCGGATGGAATAGTCTTGCCATCGCGCTCGTGAGCAAGCAGTTCAATGAACCAGGCTTCGTGTTCAATTTCTTCGTTGAGAATGCGCGACGCCATATCGTAGGTACGGGGATCTTTTCCGAAGGTCATATCGCAGATCTCAATCCAGCTGCGAATTGCGCAGCGCTCCGACTCCAACAGGAGCGTAAGAATGTTCACTGCAGTCGGCGGATCAGGCAATTTAGCGGCGCGGCAACCTGCCTGATCATGAAAAGCCGGCAGATCGTTGGGCAATTCACCGCCCAGTTCGTAGATGCGCGGTACGATCAGTTCCCAATGGGCTCGATCCTCAAGGCGCGCATCTTCGCAGATCTCCTTGTAGTCTTCGTGGCCGGCAAGGTGCATACGTAGAATAGTGTAGTAGTAGTAGGTACTGGCAAATTCTGCGGCGGCGTTGGCGATTAACATCTTGATCAGCTTCTCCACATCAACGCCACGTTTGCGGATGACTTCCACCCCGACTCGCTGGGTGACGTCCCCGTGTTTAACGACCTGGGTTTCTTTCTGGGCCATGGAACTTCCTCCTGCAAGGACTCTATCGCCGCCCTAGCCCAAGGTCTAAGATATAGTTTCTATTCCAGGAATAGGATTTTCCTCTAACATCAATTGTCATAGACGGTCAGGAGCCGGTCGGAATGGAACTGCATCAACTTCGCTATTTTTGCGCCGTCGCAAGGAGTGGAAGCTTCACCCGCGCTGCACAACAGGAACACGTTTCACAGCCTTCTTTGTCGCTGCAGATACGCAAGCTGGAAGAGGAACTCGGAACCAGGTTATTCGATCGTCTCGGACGGACCGTCCGTTTGACCCAGTTCGGCGAAGCATTACTGTCCCGCGCCGAGGTGATTGTGCGCCAGGTCGCCGCCGCCAAACTTACAGTGCAGGAGATGACCGGTCACGCACAAGGCAGGCTGGTAATCGGCGCTATTCCGACGATTGCGCCATATTTCCTGCCGGCCCGCTTGGCGGGTTTTGCTCGCAAGTTTCCCCGCGCGCAGATCAGCGTCATTGAGGAACTAACCAGCGATTTGATCAACCACATTCACCAAGGGGAAGTCGATCTAGCCCTGGTTGCATTACCCGTTCCTGCCGCCCATTGCACCTGTAACGAACTATTTCGCGAACGGCTCTTCCTGGTGGTCCCGCACAACCACCGCCTCGCCGCCCTGACGCAGGTGCACCTTGCAGAGATTGAGAATGACCCGTTTCTAGTGCTCAAAGAAGGACACTGTTTCCGCCAGAATACGCTTTCCATCTGTAAGCAGGTGCACCTGAAACCGAACGTAATCTTTGAATGTGGACAATTTGCAACGATTCTGGCGATGGTGGCGGCGGGTACGGGCGTGTCGGTCGTGCCAGAAATGGCGGTAAGCGAAATCGATGGATGCCGATTCATTCCACTTAAGGATGAGGGCGCTTACCGCCGCGTAGGGCTCTTGCAACTGAAACAGCACTTCCGCAGCCGTGTGCACCGTGCCTTTGTCCGCTATTTGCCGGGAGCCGAACTGCGCCGCACCGTTCGTTCGTCCGGAAGCGCAGCCGCCTAAAGCCTATGCGGACAAGCGTGCGTTCATTTCCGCGGAAAATTCTGTCCCGACACACATCCACGAGTCATTTTTGGTAACTCCCGGGTGTTGACCGATAGGCGGCGCTCTCGTCTGTATTGGACGAGGTGTAACAATGAGAACTTTCCGCGCCTTCAGTCTGGTTCTCCTGTTGCTATCCATTGCGTCTTCTCAACAGGAATCATCGAGTTTGTTGCTGTCGGAAAGTACCGTATCCGCCGCAAGTCCCGAAATGGACAGGCTGGCTAAAGCACTTGCCGGTAATTGGGATACGGTCGAGACTATGGCACACAGTCAATTTTTTCCCAATGGCGGCTTCCGCAAAGGGATCGTGCATGCAAGACTAGCCGCTGGTGGGTATACGTTAATTTATGAGGTGCATTCCGCTGGTTCTGCTGGAAAGCTGGATGGCTTCCTCGCGATCTGGTGGGACAGAGTCTCCCAGCTCTATTACTTTCTAGCCTGCTTCAACAACCCCAATAGCCCTTGCAGGATGCGGGGAACGGCGCAGTGGAAGCGTGATTCGTTGGTGAACGACTACGTCACCGTGGTCAATGGGACGAAGACGCCGTGGCGGGACACCTTTCGTTTTGCTCCGACCTCGCACACGTTAGTTGCGGCAACGGACGCTGGTAGCGGAGCCATGGCCACGGTCATCACAACCACGGCTACTCGCACATCTGGGAAAGTATCGTCTTTGATTGAGCCGGGCGGCCCGGGGCGTGAGGGCGAGAAATTGCCGCTCGAGGAGCGGCTTTTGATCGGTTCGAAAATCTATCGCATTGTCAGCACGTTCTTTCCCCGTTTGTCCCAGGAAGCATTCGACGCACAATATGAGCAGTACATCTCGCGCATTGCGAAAACAGAGGACAGGCGTGGGTTCGACCTCAGCTCTATGGAATTCGTAGCTGGGCTCCATGACGGGCATACATGGTTCTACGACGACTGGCTCGACAAAAACTACGGGCAGCCGGTTGGCTTTACCGCCTATCCGATCGACGGACAGTGGGTCGTGGTTCGCAGTGCTATCCAGAGTATAAAAGCAGGAGACGTGATCACCGCGATCGATGGCACATCGATCGAGCAGTTCTTCACCGCCAACCGGAAGTATGTTTCTGCTTCGAGCGATCGCGATGCCGGCTCCAGCTTCTTCGACACGCCCGCGATTTTTCCTAAACAGTTTGTCCTTAGCCTCGATGGCGACCGTCAGGTTGTCGTCGACCGCGCGAACGATAAGAAGGCGGAAGAAGGAACTCCAAAAACAGATGGGCGCTGGCTTATCCCCGATACCATCGCTTATATTAAAGTTCCCACTTTTCACGGAATTGAAACACAGGCACAGGCGCTACAGTATCTTCGGCAGTTTCACGCCTCCAAGGCAATCATCCTCGACGTTCGCGGCAATCCCGGCATGGGTGAACCCACCGCCTTACAGCTGAGCTTAATGAGCAAGCCTTACAAGGATTGGACCATTTCCAGTTCGATGAAGGGGGGCGTGCTGCTGAGGAATTATGATGTGGCCTACCCCAACCACTCTGAGATCATGACGAGCGATGCTTTGATCACCCCTAGGGATCCGATTTACTTCGGTTCCGTTATCTTGTTAGTCGACCGAGGCTGCAGCTGTGCGTGTGAGGATTTTGTTATGCCTTTTAAGATAGCGAAACGAGCCATCCTGGTGGGAGAAACGACGGCCGGGACATTTTCTTTCACCAACTTCAACACTTTCGACAATGGAATGATTCTGAATGTTGCTTCAATCCGGCACACATTTCCAGATGGTTCACAATTCGAGGGCGTCGGCATCGCTCCCGACGTTGAGATTCACCCAACGGCGTTGGATCTGAAACAGGGCCGCGATGTTGTTCTTAGCAAGGCACTTGCAATGACGAGTTTTCCATAATCGTTTGAGGTCGAGAACGGATTCCTGGAAAATAAGGCGCATCTTCACGATTGCGCGGTCCAAACCAACCTACGACATGCTGAGCTCCGTGACGTGCCTTGGACGTATCTATCCCTCGCTCACAACCGGCTATGGGGAGGGATGCTCGGACAGAGCAGGAAACCTTGGGCCGGAACAGGTTGGCAAAATGTCATTCTCTTTTTGCGCAAACACGCGCTCAACTCACTCATCCGGAGGTGGCGGCGACAGCGTGCTGTTGGGTCTGTGTGCTGTTCGGTCATGTCGGATCCCCCAGTGGTCCGACGCAAGGATGGAAATGTCAGCGGCCGGGTGAGAGGCTGGTGATTATGGAGGGCAAGTGAGCGACTGAAGTTCTGTGTCGTCGATCCGCGACCCTTTATGATCTGGCGCAGCGGCGAGTATTCTCGGAGATCCGAATAGTGTCGCTGGGGAAGCTTTGCGGCCATTTACCGGCGCATTTTAGATCGAACAGTGCAATCCGGCAGGTTTCGACAGCATAAAGCTTCCTCAAAGCAGGCGGACTGTTCGACGTGCGTATTGGCTAAAGAACAGGATCTCTGGCGCGGGGGTCTGGCCGCCACAGATTTCGTTTGCTTCCAGGGGCAGGTTGGGGTGAGAATGTCACGCATTTGGGCCCTAGTTAATGGCGGCTGTTACGGTTGATTCTGCTGTTCGTAGGGAACCATGGATGCCTCATCGCACGATGTTCTCCTGGTCGGTGGCGGAGGAGCAGGACTACGCGCCGCTATCGCTGCGGCCGAGATTAATCCCAAGCTCAGTATTGCCGTGATTTCCAAGGTGTATCCCATGCGAAGCCACACGGTTTCTGCCGAGGGTGGGGCTGCGGGTGTGGTCAAGGCGGACGACAGCTTGGAGGAACATGCCTATGACACTATCTCCGGGGGTGACTGGTTGTGCGACCAGGACGCGGTCGAGGCATTTGTCAAAGAAGCTCCGCAGGAGTTGCTGCAATTGGAGAGATGGGGTTGCCCGTGGAGCCGAGAGAAGGATGGGCGTATTGCCGTGCGCGCCTTCGGCGGTATGAAAAAGCGCCGCACTTGGTTTGCTGCCGACAAAACCGGATTCCACATGCTGCACACCTTATTCCAGACAACTTTGAAATATGCTCCGATCACCCGCTATGACGAGTGGTTTGTGACCAAGCTGCTGGTGGATGACGGGTGCGTCCAAGGTGTAGTGGCGATTGAGTTGATGTCGGGACGTGTGCAAGCCATCACAGCCAAGGCGGTCATCCTTTGCACCGGCGGATGCGGCCGGGTCTTCCCTTTCACGACGAATGCCAATATCAAGAACGGCGATGGGATGGCGCTAGCCTACCGTGCCGGTGCTCCGCTCAAGGACATGGAGTTCGTGCAGTACCATCCCACCGGGCTGCCGTTTACAGGCATTCTGATAACCGAAGCCACCCGCGCCGAAGGAGGCTATCTCCTAAATAAGGATGGATATCGCTACTTACAGGATTACAACCTGGGCAAACCTCTGGATAAGCCGGTGCTGCGATCGATGGAACTGGGTCCGCGTGATCGTCTGTCACAGGCCTTTATAAAGGAAGAGCAGAAGGGGCGCACGATTCAGACTCCCTATGGCTCCATCGTCCACCTTGATCTCCGACATCTCGGAGAAAAACTGATCAATACTAAGCTGCCGTTCGTGCGTGAGCTTTGCCTGAAATACCAGAATATTGATCCGGTGAAGGAACTGATTCCGGTGCGACCCGTGGTCCACTACATGATGGGTGGTGTTAGTACGGACATTGACGGCGCTACGCCCCTCTCGGGGTTGTTCGCTGCCGGTGAAGTTGCGTGCGTAAGTATCAATGGAGCTAACCGGCTAGGCTCAAACTCCTTGCCGGAATGTCTGGTGTTTGGGGCGCGTGCCGGTCGAGCGGCGGCACGCTACGCTGCTGAGCGGCCAGCCCCCAGCGGTAGCGCGCTGGCACAAGCGCGAGACGAACGTCGTAGACTGGAAGTGCAGTTCCTCCACAAGACTGGTGGATCGGAACGCGTTGCCACAATTCGCGAAGAGATGCAAAACACAGTGGAAGCGAGCGCTGGAATCTATCGCAAGAAGGAATCGCTGAGCAGCGGAAGCCAAAAGCTTCGGGAACTGCAAGAGCGTTTTGGCAACATTAGTCTCGACGACCGCAGTCGCACATTCAATACTGAGTTGGAAGCAGCCCTGGAACTGGGCTTCATGTTAGATGTGGCGGAATCGATTGTCTATTGTGCACTCGAGCGTACCGAATCCCGTGGCGCTCACCAGCGCACCGACTTTCCCGCACGGAACGACCAGGATTTTCTGGCTCATTCTCTTGTGTATCGTAACGCGGACGGTTCATCGCGGGTCGAATACCTTCCCGTGAGGATTAGCCGCTGGGCGCCGGGAGAGCGTGTTTATGGCGACCAGGCGCCAGAGCAGTCAAAGGAATCGCCACCGGCGTTACCGGCCAGGAGAGGTAGCTGATATGTCCGAACAGATCACGCTGGAGATTGCACGCTATTGTCCGGATGCCGATTTGGCGCCGTACTTCGAGTCCTACCAGGTTCCTGTCTACAAGGAATGGGTCGTGCTCGATGCCCTGAACTACATCAAGGATAAGGTGGACGGTTCGCTCACCTATCGCTGGTCTTGCCGCATGGGCATCTGCGGCAGCTGCGGGATGATGGTGAACGGGGAACCCAAGTTAACCTGCGCCACGTTCCTGGCCGCCTATGCCCGTGGCGGAGACAAAGTACGCGTGGAGCCCCTTCGCTACTTTCCAATAGTCCGCGATCTGGTGACCGAACTAAGTGACTTCATGGTCAAGCTCAAGAAAGTCAAACCGTGGCTAATCCGCCACGATAAGCTGCCACTTTCTGAAGGCGAGTTCCTGCAAACCCCGGAGCAGTTGGATGAATATAAGCAGTTCAGCATGTGCATCAACTGCACGCTGTGCTGTGCGGCGTGCCCTGTAGTCGGATTGGATCCGGTATTTGTTGGACCGGCCGCGATCGCGCTTGCGCAGCGCTACAACAAGGACTCCCGCGATCAGGGAACGGGAGAGCGCACAGCTTTATTGGCGCATCCCGAGGGAATCTGGGGCTGTACGTTCGTCGGCGAGTGTACGCGAGTATGTCCCAAGCAGGTGGATCCGGCAGGAGCAATCCAACAATACAAAGTAAAAGCTGCGTTGGAGTGGTTGAAGTCTTTCGTAATGCCGAGAGGTGCCGGAAGTGAAGCAAGCAGCAGTTAGAATGGTGCCGTCCTATAAGGAATTTCATCCTCGATGGTATCGGCCACGAGTATCGGTCTATTGGTGGCTGGGCCAATGGCAATACTTGAAATTCATTCTGCGGGAGCTGAGCAGTGTCTTCGTGGCACTATCTGTCGTCCTGATTCTGCTCGAATTGCAAGCGCTCCGGCGTGGGCCGGAAGCATATTCAAGGTTGCAGCACCGGCTACACAGCCCGTTTGCCGTAGCTCTCGCCGTGATCAGTTTCTTCTTTGTGATCTTCCACACGATTACATGGTTCAATCTTTCGCCAGCGGCCATGGCGGTAAGGGTGCGCGGGAAGCGGATACCCGATTTTTTGGTTGCGGCGTCGAACTATGCGATTT
>Ga0126370_10000555_pt1 | contig 15635 bp, 11 predicted proteins | sample PanSoiMetaPlot_3_FD_92586 | JGI IMG/M metagenome (GOLD analysis project Ga0126370, IMG submission 92586) | Tropical forest soil microbial communities from Panama - MetaG Plot_3 | ecosystem: Environmental > Terrestrial > Soil > Tropical forest > Bulk soil | place: Panama | collected 2016-02-17 | reverse complement strand
GGCGGAAACCCTTTGATTATGTTTCCCGGCCTCTACATCAATTTGAACCTCGGGACCGAGAAGGGAGATGGCGGCACTCAGGGCTCTGTAATAAATCATGTAGGCTTCATAGTCAACAATGTCCAGGAGCGCGTCGCTCAATGGAAAGCTGCGGGTGTGCCCGTGCTCCCTGGGACCAACAACCGGGTGGACCAAGCCTTCGTCGAAACGACGGACGGCGTGCGCATTGAAATCCTCGAAGACAAGACGCAGTCCATGCCAATCCGCAATGAACATGTTCACTTGTCTTTGCCGGAAACTGAAATCCCCAAAGCTCAGGCATGGTATGCGAAGACATTTGGCGGGACGGTGGGCGCCCGGAATAACGCCCCAGTCGTGGACCTCCCAGGTGTGCAGATCCGCTTCGCCAGTGTCGGCACGAAGCAGGCTCCCACTCGCGGCCGTGTGCTGGACCACATCGGCTTTGATGTGAAAGATCACGCAGCCTTCGTAAAAAAGCTCCAGGCTGAGGGCCTGCAGCTCGACGAGCCCGTACGCAAGTCTGCGGCCGGCAACACCATCACCTACATTACCGATCCCTGGGGCACCCGGATTGAGATTGTCCAACGGGCGCCGTTAGGGCCGGAGGTGCGATGACCATCAGGAGGTCAAATGAAAACACTCGTTCTCGCGGTGGCTTGCATCCCTGTCTCCGCGCAATGGATACACTACCCGACTTCGGGCATTCCTCGAACGGCCGACGGGAAACCAAACATGTCCGCACCGGCGCCGAAGACTTCCGACGGAAAGCCTGACCTTTCGGGACTATGGGTGCCTGCCGACGGCAAGTATCTGCCGAATCTTGCAGTGGACGGGGCTGAGGTCCCGTTCCAGCCTTGGGCAGCGGCGTTGTACAAGGAGAGACAGGAGAACCACGGCAAAGGTAGGCCGTCGGAGCGCTGCCTCACCCACGGCGTGACCGATTTCGACGCTTTGGCCACGCCACGCAAGATCATTCAGACTCCGGGATTGATCGCGATCCTCTTCGAGTCCTACAATCACTGGCGTCAGATTTTCCTGGATGGCCGCCCTCTGCAGAAAACGGTACAGCCCGTTTATATGGGTTATTCGGTCGGGAAGTGGGACGGCGACACGCTGGTGGTCGACACAATCGGTTTTAATGACCAGGGCTGGCTGGACGACGGCGGGCACCCCCAGACCGAAGCTCTACATGTGACCGAGCGCTTGCGGCGCCGGAACTTTGGGCATATCGATCTCCAGATCACTATCGATGATCCGGGAGCCTACACCAAACCGTGGACGGTGAACTTGTCGGGGTTCAATTTTTTTGCGGACGAGGAATTGATGGAGTCCATTTGCGAGGATAGAGACGCTCCGCATATGGTCGGCAAGTGAGGAGAAACAGTCTACCAGGTTGCTTTCGCGCAGTTGAAGGAACGGCGGGGAGCGCACCTACCGCATGGCATTAGTAGCGAAAACGTAACCCTTTCACAAACGCCGCAGGGAAGTGGCCCGCTTGCCGGTCTATTTCAGTCCCTTGGTTTCATCCACGCGGGCGCCCCCGAGTATTCCTGCAAGGCCGTAATTCCCTTCGTGGCAGCCGTGCTCGTACACCCGGCTGTCACTCGCAATCATGGGGATTTCCCCTTTCCAAGGTTTGGTGAATGCAGTCGGATCATCCACGGTGAACTCGTAGAGAAGGATGTCGGGAGCAATTCGAGTAAAACGCTCGATCAGATGGAAATTTCCGTCTGCTCCGCGAAACTTGCTCTTGCCCGTAAAGTTCGTGCTATCAACGACCAATGTATTGGCTTCCCAGTGGCCGCGCGGGTCACCCATCCACTGACGGACCGTAGACGGAAGGTGTGGCCGGCCATCCAGCGGGATGAAGCGGGCTTCGTGGAGAATCTCCGTGAGAACTACCACGTAGCCGGGTATCTGGATAATCTGATAGTTCGACGTAAGCGGACCATACTGATGGTTGTCGTAAAAACTCGGGAGCATCGGTGGTCCAGTCATCGGGTACACAATGCATCGTTCATACAAAGGGCGGTCTTCCGGACCGTCGGCTGGATGTTCCCTCGCGTAGGCCCGGTCCGCCTCGAGCGTCCGCTGTGCTTCCGGAGTGAGTGCTGGAACCCTTCCGTCGGGTGGATCCACGATGATGGCGGTGTGATAATTCGGCGCGCGCTTGGAATCCGCGTCCCACCAGAAGTCGTTGTAGGTTCCAACCTGGCCCGGGGCCAGCGGCCCTTCGCGCGAAGTCCGGCCAAAAACCTTCGCTTCATAGGCGGTCGCTTCCTCCGGTGTCAGAGTTTGCTTTCCCTCTAGCTCCCTGGGGCGTTCCAGCGGGATGATCGAGGCGTTGCTCCATACTCCCTGGAGGTCTGGCTGCCCATCCGCAGTCCGCAGCGGAGTCCAAGGCTTTTTTGCGGCCACCAACTTGCTTGCTTGCGACGCGTTTTGCGCTGCGACGCTCACCTCAAGCAGTACAATTGCGATCATCATGCCGAATGCAAGATCCGCCGGCATCCGGCTGACTCTACGCCTGAATTTTGTTCGCATGAAGTCTCCTAATACCGTCTGGACACCCGTCGGCCTGCGCAGATCGGGACTATCCCGTCGCATTCTGCCATCCGCATTGGAATTATACTCCCGAGCGTCGGGAACCACGAGCGGGCGCCGTTTTCGACAGTGAAGTTCGCCGTGAAGGAAACTCGCGCCGGGCTCGAATTGTTAAAGTAAAGAGCCGAGTATCGCCCGCCTCCGAATACAAATTGCGAAAGAAACTCCGGAATCAGCGGCGGAGTCACTGGCGCCAATTTGAAAGAAAGGAGAATCGGCTTCGTGAAGCACGCAGTCCTCGGTGTCGGCGCCATCGGAGGTTTGATGGCAACGGCTCTATCATCAATCGGCGAAGATGTCGAATTGGTTGTCCGCGCCGAGAAGCTAGCCACCTATCCGGAGCGCATAACCTTGCAGCAGCCCGCTGGCTTTATTACTGCCTCGGCGCGGGCAGTCTCTCGACTGACCGAGCCTGTGGACGTTCTATGGATATCCACTAAAGCTTATCAGCTGAGGTCCGCGCTTGAATCCATCGAGGCCTCTCCGAAAATAGTCGTTCCCTTGTTGAACGGCGTCGATCACATTGCGTTGCTGCGCTCACACTTCGGCGATGACCGAGTGGCGCCGGCCACAATCGCCGTGGAAGCAGATCGTACGGCGGATGGTCATTTCGTGCAGCGCTCGATTGTGCGTCTTAGCGTGGCTGCCAGCGGGCAGGCTCTGCTCGCACCGGTGCTTGGCAGGCTGCAGCAGCGCCTCAGCTTCATCTGCCACTTCGTTGAGAATGAGCAGACGCTGATGTGGACCAAGCTGTGCTTCCTGGCGCCCTTCGCGCTGACGTCGTCTGCTTCAGGCAAGAACAAGGGTGACATCCTGGCTGAGCCCGGATGGAAAGACGCGCTTTACTCGTCAATTGGCGAGGCTTCGGCTGTCGCCAAAGCCTGCGGAGCGGAAATCAATGCTTCGGCCATCCAGACGATTCTCGATACCTCTCCTGCCACGATGCGAAGTTCAATGCTCAAGGATTTGATCGCCGGCCGCGAGCTGGAGCTGGACGCCATTGGAGGCCCGATCGTCCGCGGCGGCGAGAGATACGGCATCGCGACCCCGAGCACGAGAAAACTGATGGACGAGATCTCCAAGCTTGAGCCTCGAAACCTGCAACTCAAGACGTGAAACCTCGTCGCGAAATGCTCTGGGCTGTCGTCAGCCCTGCGGTCCAAAACACGAGGGAGGCGTCCGCACCCATCGGCGCCGCCGCCTCCGCCCACGCTCCGCCAAGGCACCGCTCCGGCTTCGGCGGCTCGCAGCAACATTCCAGACCGTCATTCAGCTCTTGACTTGTCGCTCCATATCAGAACGCGAAGCGCGCTACTAACGTGCCTTGCCGTGGCGGGGGTGTGGCGAAAGTGGCGGCCGTTGCAGCGGCCGGATTGGTCGCCGCAGCCCCCACCACCGCGGGATTGATGTACCCGAACCCTCCCGTGGTCTGCCCGGTTGGGCCCCTGGTTTGCGTGGCGAAGGCGTTCGTGCTCGATGGCACGTTGTATCCGGCGCGATTGAAAATATTGAGAAACTCCGCTCGTATCGTGATACTAGCTCGCTCCTTAATGCGAAAAGTGCGCGCCAGGCTCGCGCTCTCCTGCGGTCGCCGCTGCATCCGGTAATCGGAATAATAACCACTGGCAGTGCCAAACTGCCCTAAGGGCGGGTTCGCCCACGCGTTGGGATTCAACACGAAGGTCGCGTTCGGGTCGTAGCAGTGGCAGTTGAGGTCCACGGTGAACAGCGGCTGGCCGGGCACGCGATTGACATTCGTGCCCTGGAAAATGAACGATGTCAAGCCGGTAGTGGCGGTAGGAACTTTGAGCGGCAGCCCGCTGGCATACCTCAGCACTCCGCCGAGCGTCCAATCGCGCGCCATCCAAGAGATCAGCTTGCCCGTAAGGCCGGATGCTCCGGTCAACACTTTCGGAGTGGTATAGTTCCCGGCGAAAATCAAAGTTTGCGGTTGATCGAACCCGGAAAGAGTCTTATTGTTGGCCCTGTTGAACACGTCATTGATCACAGGCGTGGTGGGCGATGCGTAGTTGTTATTGTCTTCGGCGCCCAGCCCGAGACTCTTGGACCAAGTGTAGGTGACCATGCCGTCTAATCCGTGAGAAAACCGTTTGGTCAGTTTAGCCTGCAGAGAGTCGTACCACGTGTCACCCAACGGAGTCCAGGTTTGAACGACGCCGGTATATTCGGGCAATGGACGGAGTGACTGCGCCACGGTGAGTCCCGTGGGAAAACCCGGGTAGGGAGGCGCGCCAAAACCGCGCGAGATTGCCAGGGCGGAACTTAGTGGAGATGCCAGTAGGGTCCGGTCAGCGAGATTGTTGAGATTGAGCCCGTACGCCGCCAGTGTCGAGAATGGAATCGCGTCGGATGCCCACGGACTGAGGGTTTGCGCGGCCCACCACGCGCCGCGATTGCCGACATAGGCCGCCTCCACCATAAGATTCCGTGTGATCTCTCGTTGCAGGCCAATGCTCCATTGCCAGATTCTGGCCGGCCGTCCGGCATTGCGGTCCACCATGTTGGTGGGATTTCCAACCGTTCCGGGCAACGGCTGCTGGCCTGGATCGAAGTTCGGGAACGCGATCTGGTAGGGCATGCCACCAGCCAAGGTAAAAGGAGGAGTTCCGTAGGCGGGCGCGTTGAACGGCTTCGTCGAACCGAAATTGCTGGCCTTCGAGCCATCATTGCTCGTCTTCGCATACGAGATGCCGGCGCCAATACGGAGCACAGTCTTTGGATCGATCTGATACGCGACGCCGAGCCGGGGTTGGAACGCCCAGGGATAGTTGTGCGCGAACTCGCAATTACAGCGGCCCCCACCGTATCCCTCGAAGATGATGGCGCCGGGATAGCCGCCCGCTGCCGGATTGGGAGTTGAAACGGAAACATTAAACATGTATCCGTCGTGCTCTTTTAAATACGTCTGAAAATCGTACCGCAACCCGTAATCCACGGTCAGTTTGCGCGTCACCTTCCAACTGTCTTGCGCAAACCCAGCGAGCGAATGGTTCCCGGTCCGGAGGGCTGCGGGAACGCTGTCATATCCGCTATTAGGTGAGCCAAGCAGAAAGCTGGCATAGTTGAATCCTACGGTCGCAGGGAGGGACACGCCATTTAGCGAAGGTAGACCACTCTGGTTGGGGCTGTACAGCATGTTCCCCGGTGAATAGGTTTCGCTGAATGAAAGATATCCATTCACGATCAGCTCACCACCGAATTTGTACGTGTGATTATTGCGTACCCAGGTTAAGCTTAATGAGCCTGTCGGCTTCAGATTCTTGATCTTGAAGTCGGATGGCGGCCCAAACTGCACCATACCTCCCTGTGCTACCGCGAGCACTGAAAAATAAGGGAAAATATTCGCGTTTGTGCCTTTAAAGCCGATCTGCGAATTGTCAAAGGACGGGACCTCGGGATCGCTCGTAGTTTGCAAATATCCAGCGCCGGCGTGTAGCAGCAGGGTAGGGGTGAGCGTGTAATCGACATTGACACGAATGGTGTTGGCCTTCACATGGTTGCCAACGGTGTTCTCGATCGGATATGGCAAGCCTTGATTATTGGGGGAATCTGTCCCGGTGCGCGACCAGTATCCCGACAATTTCAGCCGCGAGCTGATCGAATGATCGATTTTCACAGAAGGAATCGTGGACACGCGCGTGTTGCTGTACGCCGGCACGTAGTTGTTAGTCAACGCCAGGCTGGTAGGCATGGGGATGTACGCCTGAATCTTCAGCGCTACTGGATCCAATTCCGTGGCTGGAATGGTGTTGTTGGGGAATGGGTCTCTGTACCGCACGCCGCTTATGATCCGCTCGGTGCTGGGATCGTAAATTTCGTTTTCCTGGTACGACCGGCCGAGCCCGTCGACCCCCAGCATCCGACCCGTGAGCGCTTGAGTGAAGTTTCCAGCGCGGTATTGTACCGTCGGCACGGTAAGCGGAACATTATTGATCACCTGCGTCTCGCGATACTGCTCCCAATTAACGAAAAAGAAAGTCTTATTCTGGCCGTTATAGACCCTCGGTATCCAAACCGGCCCGCCGATGCTGAACCCATAGTCATTGCGGCGCGCGCGGGGACGGAGCAGATGCCCGTGTCCGTCGTCGGTGAACGGAGTGCCGGCGTTTAAAGCCTCGTTCACGAAATAATCGTAGGCGCTGCCGTGATATTGATTCGTTCCGGACTTCATGGTGAAGTTGAACAGGCCGCCTCCCGCTTGCCCAAACTCGGCCGCATAGTTGCTGGTCTGAATCGCGACTTCCTGGGTTGCCTCTACGCTGGGCTGGGTTTGGGAAGTCGCCCCCAGAGTGATGGTGGCGGTGGCGTCCTGCCCCTCAACGCGGAGAGCCGCGGAGTTGCCCTCCAGTCCGTTCAGGCGAATAGTGGCGTCGGGCATCCAATTTGCGCCCGGAAGCATGTTCATCACTGAATACGGGCTACGAATCCCGGTAGCGCCGACATTCCCGGCGCCGATTCCTAGTACCGGCAGCGTATTCAGCGTGTCGGACGTGACATTGTGGCTTAATTCGCCGCTTTCGGTCTTGAGCAGAGGAGCCGCTTCGGTCACCGTCACCGACTCGGCGCTGGAGCCAACCTCAAGGACCACGTCGATCCGCAAGGTCTGCTCTACGGGAACCGCGAGGTTTGCCCGAATGAATTTCTTGAAGCCCGGCACGGTGACTGATAGCTCATAGGCGCCAGTGGGGACCTGCACCACATAATTTCCGGTGGCGGAACTGCCCGCCTGATATAAGGCTCCGGTCTCAATATTCTTAACTTCAATCGGAGCGTTGGCCACGACGGCTCCCGCGGGATCTGCGATCGTACCAGTGATGGTGCCGCGATCGGATTGTGCAAACGCAGAGAGAGCAAATAGGAACAAAGAAGCTATCGATGCACGCACGGAGTGCCCCTCCTTTTCGAGACTTGAGCGAGTTTACTCCCGAAACAGATAGAGGTCAAGGTGGATTTTGCTGTTTGTGGATTTTGCTGTTTTCAGCCGCCCCAGCGATTGAGCCAATTTGGGTCATTGACACCACGCGCAGGCAGGAGTATGTCTGCGTTGGTCATTTTGGAGAGCGGACGTAGCGAATCAGCGCCTGTTGCCGAGCTGTTGCAGCATTTGACGCGCTTCCTCACTTACTGCTGGTTCAGCGCTTTCGGCCGCCTCTTGAAGGTGTGGAAGCGCTGCGCGCACGTCTCCCGATTCCGCCAGCAATGCGCCGATATCCAGATGCGCGCGTCCGAACTTCGGCTGGAGCTTGATCGCCTCCTCGTATTCCTGAACCGCAGGTCGAATCTTTCCCTGGGCGACGAGTAAATTGCCCAACAAGTCGTGCGCTTCAGCGGCGTCAGGATACGACTTCAGTTCGGCTTCAACCTGGCCTTGAGCCTCACCAAAGCGCCTGACACGAGCCAGCGCCAGCGCGAAGTTGTAGCGCGCCGCGGCATAGTTCGGCTTCACCCGGATGGCGGCCTCAAAGTGGTACCGCGCCTCCTCGAAACGGTCCGTTGCTGAAAGCACGTTGGCGAGGTTGCTGTGCGCCTCGGCATAATCAGGCTGCCTTCGGATCGCCTCTCTGAATGCCGGTTCCGCGCGCTGCAAATCATGGCTTTCTAACCATAGCGCGCCCAAGCTGTTGTATGGTTCGGCCATGTCCTCATCCAAGTCCGCGGCTTTCTGGAGGGCGGCAACCGCCTCATCCTTCGAGCGCAAATCGACATAAGTCAAACCCAGTTCGTGCCAGGCAGTAGCATCCGGTGCAACGGCCAGCGCCCTTTTGAGAACCTCGACGGCGCGTTCCGGTTTGCCGGAGGCGCGCAAACTGAATCCCCATTTCCGCAACGCAACCAAAGAGTCGGGCTTGCGCCGGGCCGCCTCTTCATAGACGGGAACGGCTTTTGATATCTCACCGTTGTTCGTAAAAGCATCGCCGAGATGCAGATAGTATTCGAGGTTGTCGGGTCGGTATTTTTCGATCGCCGCCGCCAATGCGGGAATGCCTTGGCTCAAATTGCTCTTCTGGCTCACTTGCGCGACGGCCCAATACAGGTCGCGGTCTCGTCCCGCCGGCAGCGACTGCGGATAATAGAAGAGCACCTCGCCTCGATACGCGTTTTCGTCCGCTTCACGCCGCTCCGGGAGGGGCGCGAGCAGGTCACGCTCGGGCTTGCGCCGCTGGATGTAATGGTCTGTCATTACAACGTGCACTACGTCGTCCGTTCTCCGCTTCGGCATATGGCAACCGATGCAATCGCCAGACTCCGGATGTGCGCCCGTAGCAGTCATCTTGCTAATCTCGGCTTCGTGGCATTGCCGGCAGATTTCTCTGTAGCGCTGTGCCGCTTGCTCTCCCCGTAGAATGTCGTGGGGATTGTGACATGTTGTGCATCGCAGCTCACCTTTGCTTTTTTGAAAACAAGCGGAGCGGCGAAGCCGGTAAGCGGCGCCGGCGATTTCGAACTTATCTTCCCGGCCGGCGCCCGGTGCGTGATCGAACTGGAGCATGAAATCGCCTAAAGGCTCGCCCGGCCTGTAGGAGAACGGTTCACGCTCATACCGCACAATTGCATTCGGCAATGGCGAGCTGGTGGATTCGAGGTGGCACTGCATGCACACCTCCATCTGCCGGTCCGGACTAAGGCGAGCCGGATTGACGATCGAGCTGCGTATCTCTTCCGCTTTAGCGCCGTTTCCGGCCAACTCTACATGCTGGCTGCCGGGACCGTGGCAACGCTGGCAATCGATGCCTTGCGGCATTGGCTCCGGGAATTCGGTGTCCCGGCCAGCTTCGCTGCTACCCGAGGCGAAAGGAGGGATGCCGTTGTGGCAGAACATACAGGCATTGGTAATGTTGCGCGTGAAGCCTGGATGATCCGGCCTGTCGTAGCCGGGATTCATCCCCCACGAGCCGCCCTTTTCCGCATACCATGCAAGAGGCAGCTCGATTAACGTGTTGCGGCTGGTCCGGTGCAAGTACGCGCGCACATGATTTCCAGACCCAACCACATAGTCGATCTGCTTTTCTACGCTATTGGTCTCCTTGCCGTCGAATCCGATCTGATATCTGCGTTGGTAAAACCGCCCTTCGCGCTCAACTATCGTGAAGTAGCTGTCAGACGGTTTGTGATAAAAGGTGGTGGGCTTTGTGTTCTCAGGCGCCGGGCGATGGAAGGATCGCGCCATGCCAGTGCGGCTATAAGTCCGCCAGATATCCGAATGACAACCGGCGCAAGTCGCCGGATCCACATAGGCAGCGCTGGGGGGCGGCGGAGAGACCGGTTGGTGGGTGGTCAAGAAAACCGCGCCCGCTAACGCGCCGACCACAGCGATACCACCACCCAGCAATCGCGAACGCACGCCAGATTCTAACCCGCCGCTCATTTCGGGCGCAACACCGTTGAAAGCCTGCAATAATTGGAGGTCGGCAAGCTCCTGATGGAAGGCCGTGATAAACTTTCGGCCATGAATGCGAACCGCCCTGTGCGCGAACTCGTATATCATCCAGCGCTCCAATTTGTGAGCAGGCGATACGCCACAAACTCGCGGACGCTCATCTCATCATTAGTCGCCAGCGTGCTGATGGCGGGCGCGCCCGCTTGGGCTGCCGACGCCGCCGCTCAAGTCCTGGAACTGGAACGCAACCTCGGTTCCGCAATTTGCCAGGGCGACACGGCCTTCTACGACCGCGTCACCGCGGATGATTTCGTGATGACCCATAGCGACCGGTGGACCACCGGCGGCCAGCCGCTCTTGGTGGACGACAAGGCTAGCTTTCGCAAGCGAATCGAGAACCGCAGTTACGTGTCCATGGATTTCGATTCGGTAAAAGTCGAGATGCATGGTGACCTTGCGATTACTTATGGCCGTTATGTGTCGAACATGCGTGGGGTCGCCCCTGACCGCGCCTGGTTTTCGGTTTGGTACGAGAAGGTCTACGCCAAGCGCAACGGTCAGTGGATCTATCTCTCGCACCGGACAGTGCATGGGGCCACGTACGGAACTACGCGCGAGGCCGTGGCTGATAAATAGCCGTGATGTAACGGACGCTTGGACCGCTCCCGGCTGCTAAGTGCTCGACTTAACGCGGGCTGGCGGAAGGGTCCACCCCGGCAGGAGAAACCGTAGGGCCATGGACGGTCCGGTGCGACAGAAACTGCCACTGACCGTTTCGCTTCGCGTAAACGCGTTCGAACCAGATGGAGTTCAGTTTTCCCGGAGCGGCTTTCGTGCCCTGGGGCATGTAAAGGCTAACGTAACGTCCATAAGTGATGACAATATCGCCATGGACTTCTGCCTTCACGCCGTCGAGATCGTGCACTAAATACTCCTTGGTGGCAACACGCTTTAAGAACGCGGCCTTATCGTCGGAAGCGAGCGGCTTGCCCCCCGTAGTCCAGCCATCCCCGTGGATGAAGCTAAAATCGGTTGCGAGAACACGATCGAGAAAGGGGACATCGCCGCGCACCACTGCGTCCTCGATTTCCTTTTCGAGCGTGAGCACTTCCGATGCGGCCACGTTGTTCTGCGCCGCGGGTTTGGCCAGCTGTGCAATGAGCGGCAAAGTCGCCAACACGGAAGCGAACGCGGCTCGCATGATCCGAACGCCAATCATAGTGTGTAATCCAACGGCATATTACGAATTGAGCTTAAGGTCGCAAAGCGAAAGTAAACAGCGCATGACCGGCAGCTACGGCTACATATTGTCTGCCGTCGATGCGATACGTTACAGGTCCCATGGCGACCTGGCCTCCCAGGGCAGCCTTCCACAGCATCGTACCGTTGCGGCCATCGAGCGCGTAGAAAAAGCCTTCCCTGCCTCCGGTGAAGATCACGTCGGAAGCCGTGGTCAGGATTCCACTGCTGGTCACGTCTGTCATCTTGAATTGCCACTTCTGTTGGCCCGTGTTGGGGTCCATCGCGATGATCGCGCCCGAGCCGTTTTCGGCGGTCCAGGTGTTGATGAGACCGCGCTGTAGCGTTGGCGTCGGAGATCGCGGAGCGCCTCCAGTGTAACGTTGCCCGGCAGCGAATTCGGCCGGCATCTTCGCCAGGTTCATGTAATAGTCCTGCCAACTTGGAATGTAGAGGAGCCCGGTGCGCGGGCTATACGACGGCGAATACCAATTCGTTCCACCTTGCACACCCGGATAGATCAGCGTGCCTTCCGGCGTAGGACTGGAGCCGGGAGCACGAATGGGCCGGCCGCTCTCGTCCAGGCCCACCGCCCAGGTTTGCTTGGTGAATGGAGCGCCGTAAAGGAACTTGCCGTTCGTGCGGTCCAGCACGTAGAAGAAGCCGTTGCGATTAGCCCACATCATCATCTTGCGCGGGCTACCTTTCCAATTGCCGTCCACCAGAACCGGAACTTGCACCGCGTCGTAATCAAATTCGTCGTGCGGCGTGAATTGAAAATACCATTTGAGTTTGCCGGTGTCGGCGTCGAGAGCAATGGCGCAATCGCTGTAAAGATTGTCGCCCTGGCGATTGTCGGCATTCCAGTCCGCGCCGGGATTGCCGACGCCCCAGTACACCAAATTTAGTGTGGGATCGTAAGATCCCGTGATCCACGCGGAGCCGCCGCCATGTTGGCTCGAATCTCCGGCCCATGTTTCATGGCCAGGCTCGCCAGGACCCGGAATTGTATTGAATCGCCAAACCTCTTTGCCGGTCGCTGCGTCGTAAGCGCCGATGAATCCGCGAATGCCATACTCGGCCCCTGCCACGCCGACAATGACTTTGTCCTTGACCACTAAGGGAGCATGTGTGATCGAATAGCCCAACTTAGGATCGCCGATCTGAATGTTCCAGATCGGATGCCCCGCTCTGGCGTCGATCGCGACTAGATGGGCGTCGATCGTGCCCATGAAGAGAGTGTCGCCGAGAATTGCCAAACCGCGGTTGACCGCGCCGCAGCAGACGCGCGCGTCGGCGGACGGATGGTAGTCGTACGTCCAGAACACGGCGCCGGTCTTGGCGTCGAGAGCCACCACGTTATTGGGTGGATCGGTGACGTACATGATGCCATCTACCACCAGGGGCGTACTCTCAAATTTTTCCAGCGAGCGGGCTTGATACACCCACTGCAATTCAAGATTCTTCGCGTTGTCGCGGGTAATCTGGTCGAGCAGGCTGTACCGCTGGGAAAAAGTGCTGCCGGAATACGTGAGCCAATTCTGCGGCTCGCGCTCTGGGTGCAGGAGGCGATCCCAGGTGACTTGCGCGGAGAGACCTCCTGCCACTGCCAAGCTAAGCGTGAGAATACGCGGAATCATTGAGAATCCAGCCCTTTCAAGGTCAGCAAATAGCTGACGAGATCGGCGAGCTCAGCAGGGCTGAGCTTGTCCCCATAAGCGGGCATCGTCGTAGTCGTGAGCAGCGTAAACTCCCGCAGGTCCGATTTCGAAAAAGACCGTAGGCGTTCGTCCTGGTCTATCAATTGGACCGTGTGGGTGTCTTCGTTCAGGCGAAGGCCCGTCACGACCTTTCCTTCGCGCGTAAGGACGCGCACGAAGCGATGCTCCGGCATAATCGATTCTGCCGGCGCAAGAATCTTGCGCTTCAGATACTCCGCAGTGCGAATCGTCCCCTCTTCGCTTAAATCCGGTCCGAGGCGCGAACCCTTGCCGTTCACGCGATGGCAAGCGAGGCAACCTCCCTTGGCTTCGAAGAGGGTCCGCCCTTTTGCCGCGTCACCCGGCCCAGTTGCCGCTTCGTGCATGGAGCGAAGGTATGCAACTAGCGCCAGTCGAGCGGAATCGTTGATGGCGGCAGGCGGCATGGCCGTGCCGGGAACGCCGCTGGCGATCACGCGCAGCAGATCGTCATCCGTCGAGGCACGCTTGAACTGCCCCCGGCGGAAATCGACGCCAGGGATGGAATTGCCCTCAGGTCCGTGGCACGCAAAGCAGTTATTGCGGTATAGCCGCGAGCCGTTCTCAACATCGGAAGGAAGATATCTCTGCTGGGCCACTAACGGAATCCCCAGTGCCAGCAGGATCAAAGCCCCGAAGAGTTTCACATCTGTGCTCCCGCGCTTGCCCATAATAACCCTGACAACCCATTAGTGTATTCAAACGGAGCGGCTTTGTGGAAAGAGCCCGACGTGATCAGAATTACTTTTGCCTAGTCGTGCAGAGCCCGTGCTGTGGCGTGGGACCGCGGCACGGGAGGATCGGCACTGTCCCTCTGCCGCGGCTGTTCCTTATGTCTGCTCGATGCGCTCCATTACTATAGCGTTGAGCGATTAGGAGGGCACATGAATATCGGAATTCTGGGAGCAGGCAATGTGGGCGGAACGCTGGCACGTGCGTGGGCGCGTCGAGGCCATGAGATCGTGATCGGCGTCCGCGATCCCGATTCGCCAAAGACGCGGGAAACGGTCGAAGGTTGTGGAGGCAAAGCGCGCGCGGGCGCCGTGGAGGAAGCGGCACGATGCGAAGTCATGGTCAACGCACTGCCGTTCGCGGCGACGAAAGAAGCTTTGCAGGCTCTGAATCTAAGCGGAAAAGTGCTGCTTGATTGCGCCAATCCTCTGAAGCGTGACATGTCTGGGCTCGAGATTGGGACCACTACTTCGGGGGGTGAGATGGCAGCTCAGTGGGCCAGGGGCGCCAAGGTAGTGAAGATTTTCAACAGCACCGGTTATAACAACATGGCGGACCCCAATTACGGGGGCGTCCCTCTCACAATGTTTTATTGCGGCGACGATACCGACGCCAAGCGCATCGCGGCGAGTCTGGCCCGGGACATTGGATTCGACCCTGTAGATGCCGGTCCGCTCTCCAATGCACGGCTGTTAGAGCCTGTGGCGATGCTATGGATTTGGCTGGCAATCCAAGGTGGCATGGATCACGCGTTCGGATTCAAGCTGTTAACGCGGACATGAGCGATCCGTGAAGCCGACCGGTACGATCCGCCGCTCCACCAGCGGTCATTCGCCCACACTGGGGAAGCGCGGACGGTTTACACCCGCGTTCTGGCGAAGTTTTTTGACGAGGACACGGTTCCACCACATCAGAGCGCCAGTGGCGGCAAGGAGGGCAGGAACCAATCCAAGAACCGTCCAAAGGGTCTCAGTAGCGCCATTGAAACGGCCAAAATGCAGGCGCGTGATCCAGTAGCGGAATTCGCGACCCAGGAGAAAGTTGAGAGCACCCGGAAAGCAGAGGCAGATACCCGAGACGCCCCAAACCATCACAAGAACGGAGCACCAAAAACCCAGGGCGCTGTGGAGATCCCAATTGAGGCGGGCGAAGCGCGTCCGCCGGCTGATGGTCATACTCCGCCGCCAGTTCTTTATCCCAGGCCACCAGATCATCATCCCGGTACCGGAGAGCAGCACGACCACCAAAGCGCCAATACCGTTCAAGGTACGGCCAGTGAGACCCGCCAGCAGGTTGTCGTGTAGATCGGCGAGCCATCGCACGGTCCGATCAAGCACGGAGCGCGGATCGCCCAAATCCGCTCCCGTATAAGGATCGAACAGGCGCACGATTCGCCCACTGTGGCCCTCCAGCACGATAACGTCCGGCCGATCCGGTCGGGACGGCTCAGTGACGCTCAGAACGTCATACGCCTTATATGCGAGGTGGGCGCGTCGTTGCACATCGTCTACAGTCATGCGTGTGTGGCCCGCATCGGCGACAACAACGGTCCGGCGGAGTTTTCTTGCCAGTTGCGGGCCGTAGACGAGCGCGCTGCCCGAGATGCTGATTGCCGCCACATAAAGGCCCACCGCGATTCCCGCCCACAAATGGATTTGGAACAAGATCCTGCGGAACCACAAGCTCTGTGGCCGGTGCACCCAGCGTTGCCACGGCGTCATGCGGATGTCGGGAAGACGCACTGGTTGCACGCGCAAAAAGATAACACACAAGTTCATGCGCAGGATGAAGAGAAACGGACCGATCGTGAAAGGGCTCAATTGGCAGGTGGGCTGGTATCCCATGAATGCGATCGGCATCACGATCATGGTCAACTTCAATGTGGCTTATTTTTGTTCTGT
>Ga0126370_10000554_pt1 | contig 15647 bp, 16 predicted proteins | sample PanSoiMetaPlot_3_FD_92586 | JGI IMG/M metagenome (GOLD analysis project Ga0126370, IMG submission 92586) | Tropical forest soil microbial communities from Panama - MetaG Plot_3 | ecosystem: Environmental > Terrestrial > Soil > Tropical forest > Bulk soil | place: Panama | collected 2016-02-17 | reverse complement strand
GTGGTTTCAGTGCTTTGTTTCGAGTGCAGCATTCGGCGTACAGGAACTGCAATAGCTCTTGTAGGGCATCGGTATTTGCGGTGTATCGCAGAAAAGTGCTCTCCCGACGCACGTTCACTAAGCCTTCATTCCTGAGCTTGTCCAAATGGTGAGAGAGGGTGGAATTCGGGATGTCTAGCTCCTCTTGAATCTCTCCAACCACCAAGCCTTCGGGATGCGCAGAGAGCAGCAACTGCATGATCCGCAACCTTGCCTCAGTTCCCATGGCCGAGAACATATCGGCGTACTTCATCACCTGTTCGGTGTTTTTCTTTGTTGCAGCGCCACGCATAATTTTATATTCGCAGAAATATAGAACCATGTTAATCAATTCATGATCGGAATGGCGCAAGATACAAGGGGCGACCCACTTTGACAGCTTCACAAATTGTGAAGTGTTGTTACTGAGTGCATATCGTTACGCGTAAGCACCTGAGGCAGGCGGTGGACACCTACCCAGATGTAGCGAACGAAATCAAGACCTGGACTGCCATTGTCGAGGTGGTTCGCTTCGGTCACCTGGCAGCGGGATCTCAAGACGCCCTTACGGGCGAGTTGATAGTTCACCGTTCCAAACGGCAATAAGTATGTAGGGTTGCTCTTGAAAGCGCCACCAAAGACTTGCCGATCAGCTTCTCGCATATCCCAAGCAAGTACAGAAACCGGCGCGAGCCGGACAGTAACGCATCCCATGCAGCAAAGACGGGACCCACCCTGGGGTCCGCTAGGGCGGCCTCGCTCAGGTACTTGCGATGAATCTCGGCATTGTATTTCTGCGATGACTCGCCAGTGAGAATCTGGGCACTGCCCTCGAGGGTAGCGCCGTAGGATGCGACGGGGTCACGAGCGTCGATCATCAGGGAAACCTGGGGATTAGCTTGCAGGTTTCGAGCTTTGCGGCTGCGCGAAGAAGTAGCTACAAAAACATCGGTGCCATCGAACCAGTACCACACGGCAACAATGTGGATTGAACCATTCGGGTTGTGAGTTGCAATGGACGCGACGTGTCGGCCGTCCAACAACTGCCTGATCAGTGCATCCGATAACGAGGCCATCGAAGGATCTCCATTGGGCCGCAAACGTCCGGACCGCAGATTATGTCTCTGCTACTTCGAGTACTGCGCATGCATCTTTGCGTACGAGTTGGCCATGATTATCTTTAGGACCGCCCGGTCAACCTCGGAGAGCTTCTTGATGTGTAGACAGCCTCCGCTGAGCTTGTGTTTGCCGAGCTTATCGAGGAGCGCCTTGTCGGTCAGGCAAATGTAGAGGACGTTGGCAGACTTGCGCGGTGAGAAGCAGAGGAGAGGCATATCGCCCTCGCGACCGCTTTCATAGCGATAGTGATAGCTGCCAAAGCCGATGATGGACGATCCCCACATCGTCGCCTTCTGGAGCGATACCGATTGCATCAATTTCACAAGTGCCCTGGCGTCGGCTCGCCTAGGTTCAGGCAGCGAGTTAATGAAGGCATCTACGCTCGCTTCCATCGGTCTGGTTTTGTTCTCCGCCATGACTGTCTCCGGTCAGGATATGCGCAGGGTAACACAAACCGACTGGTGCAACGGGTCAGTCCTAACGATCAACAGCGGGAGTTCTTTTTGCCAGACATGATGAAGGGAAGAGCAGATCGCTCTGCGCATGCTGCAAGATATCAATGAAATCCATCATACCCTCGCCAACTGGCTCGTGAATTACCTGGAGGACGCACGTAAGGGCATTTCCCATTGAGACCTTGAGCCAGCCACTCTCGCAAAGAAGGAAAGAAGCCAAGACGAAGACTATTAATTTGTGTGTGCAGCGGAATCCTCGTCTGGAGCAGAATTTTCAACAGTCGTAGCCTCATCTCATTGCAAGTTGCCGGAGCCTGACGCCCCGGCAACAAGATTTTCTTGCGCTTGAAGTTCATCTGGGAGCAACACTCGTCTTCTTTCTATCTGGAGTTTTAGCTGCTCGGCGGATGGATATGACACCGAAGCGGCAGTCCGAAACTTCGGTAAATTCCATAGCGTCGGTGGGAAAATGAATCCCCACCAAATGAATGCGGCGATCCACAGGAACCGAGTAGGATTTCCACGATCGAGTAATCGAGTTGACATCGTTCTTTGGTCCTCTCCTCCATCTATCGCAAATCTCACGGGCATCGACAACTGCTCGCGGTTATGCTGTGCCTCTTGAGCGACTGACCGTCGCGGATACCAGCGGAATCGGCCTCGATGACGCACTTTGTTCACATATACTTATGGCAGCTTACAGAGGGCCAGCCAGGAATTTACGACTGGATTCTCTACAAAGTGGAGTGACGAGAGCCTTATAACTGGACTGCACCGCAAAACTGTGTCAGAGTTGTGCCAAAAATATCGAAATTCTAAGGACACGCGATTGGCACAAACGAAGCTTTCGTGCCTTTGGAACACGCCGGGCGTTTCTGGGAAATACCAAAGTGCCGTGTCACTTCATAGCCACACTAATCACTCCAAAGAAAGCCTCAGCTTTATCTCAGAATTCTCCCAAAAATGGCCCGTGCTGCTTTGGGCGCTCGAACATCAGTACAAGCGATCACGTGTTCCAGTTGACTTAACCAAGGCACATTGGACGCCCCCTTTGACTCCCCAGTTGGCTTTCGAGACGGAGAGAAATCAGATCGAAAAGGTTCTTGGGCTGAGGGGTTTGGTAGCGCTCACAGATCATGACAACATCGAAGCACCAACCCTCCTGCGAATGGTGGAAGAAACAAGGGAGATTCCGTTTGCATTGGAGTGGGCGGTCCCTTTCGGCAAAGCGATATTTCACCTCGGCATACATAATTTGCCCAGCCATCGCGCGCAAGAAATTGTGGCCGACCTTGTTGCCTATACCCAAAATCCGTCCAGCAGGGGACCGGGTGAGTTAATCGTGATGCTTGACCAGCTTCCCGAAGTGCTTGTCATCTTCAACCATCCTCTTTGGGATCTATGTAGTCTGGGACGGCAGCGTTACACGCAGGTTCTCAATCAGTTTCTGCAGGGGAACTCGCGATTCTTGCACGCGTTCGAAGTCAATGCCACGCGTGGATCGAGAGAGAATAATGCCGTCATACAACTGGCCGATAGGTGGCAGCGCCTGATCATCTCTGGTGGAGACCGGCACGGCTGTGAACCCAGTGGCGCCTTGAATCTGACTCGCGCCCAGAGTTTTCCGGAATTTGTCCACGAGATCCGACAAGAGCAACACAGCCACGTGCTTTTTATGCCACAGTATGCCGAATCGATGTGCATCCGCACCATTCAGACTCTGCTCGACGTAATTCGTGAATACCCGGAATATCCGGTGGGGTCCCAGCGCTGGGATGGTCGAGTTTTTCATCCCGATCACATTACGAATACTGATCGGCCGGTTTCTGCTTTTTGGGACACCCCCCCGGCCTTTCTCGAACGAATTTTTTCCGCCATTCGCCTATTGGAGAACACGACCGTACGCCAGGTATTGGGCCGTGTTCTTCGAGAAGATGCAGGTTCGTTGCGCTCGTCGGACATTGTGTACGAGGCGGCCTTGTGAAAATCGAGACGCTGAGGGTCGCTTTTTTCCCGGATGCCTACCACGAAGTTGACGGTGTCGCAAACACGAGCCGGCACTTTGAAGCCTTCGCTAGGCAGCGCGGACTCCCGTTTCTAGTCGTCCATGCAGGCCCGCGAAACGAGATCGTGACCTCAGGTTCGGTCACCAGAATTCAAGTTCCGCGCAGTGCGATGAGCTTTCCCCTCGATGGGGCGCACCAGTACGACCCTTTGTTTTTGAGACACTATCGCGAAGTAGCACGACTGGTGCGAGACTTCGATCCGCATGTCGTGCAGATCACAGGTCCAAGCGACGTAGGTACGCTTGGCGCGATGCTGGCGCACCGATTGGGCGTCACTTTAGCGGCCTCCTGGCAAACCAATCTGCATCAGTACGCCCGGAGTCGCATCTCTCCGGCATTATCGGGCTTACCGAAGGCGTGGTCGCGTCCATTGCTCGACTTGGTTGAACGCTGGAGTTTCCGCGCCACAGCGCGCTTTTACAAGATACCGCGAGTGCTGTCTGCCCCCAATCAGGAAATGGTCAAGCTGTTGGAAACGACCACTGGCAAGCCTTGCTTGTTAATGTCGCATAGCGTCGACGCCGCAGGTTTCAGCCCAGAGTTCCGGGACCGCCAGGGAGGGGCGTTCACCATTGGCTATGTGGGGCGGCTGACCGTGGAGAAAAACGTGCGCTGGCTAGCGCGGCTCGAGCGGGCCCTCCTGGCGATGGGCCACCGGGACTTCCGGATCGTTGTGGTGGGTCAAGGCGCGGAACAGAGATGGCTCCAGGAAAACATGCGCCAGGCTGAATTTACAGGTATGCTCACTGGCATTGATCTATCGCGCGCTTTCGCAAACATGGATGTACTGGCCTTCCCGTCTGAAAGTGATACTTTCGGCCTCGTCGTTCTGGAGGCGCTCGCGTCGGGAGTCCCCGCCGTGGTCACTGCAATGGGAGGCCCAAAGTACACAGTCCAACGTGGCAAGACCGGGTATGTCGCTGACAACTTTGATGAGTTTGTGGCCTCGGTGGCCCTTTTGCTTGCCCGACCCGACTTGCTCTCATCGATGCGCACTGCGGCTCGCCAATACGCTCTGTCAACTTCGTGGGGACCAATCTTCGAAGGTATGTACAAGGTCTACGAGCATCACCTAAAGGTTGGTGATGTGGTAGGATGCGGCTTTCTCGACGCAGCAAAGACTTGAAGGAAAATTACGTAGCGATAGCTTTGCTGGCAGATTCCGAATAGCTCGATCCGCATCACAAGGCCCTTATGATTGTTCAGTGGCGCAATTGCTTTTTGTTAGTCCTTTATTATGCCCTACTGATAGTACTGATGTTAGAACTGGGAGCGGCGCATTCCCAGGCTCAAAATCCGAGCGAGACCAGATTGACGGCTTCTCAAATCGTGGCACGACTGGTGCAGAAAAATGTTGAACGCGCGAACGCCTTGGAGCGGTACCAAAGCCGGCGTTCTTATCGGCTCGACTACATTGGGTTCCCCGAACACCTGCATGCTGAAATGATTGTGGAAGTAAGGTACAAGGCTCCAGACTCGAAAGAGTTTAAGGTCCTTTCCGAAAGTGGGTCCAAGTGGATCATAAACCATATATTGAAGCGGTTGCTCAAATCCGAACGCGAAGCTCTTGAAGCGGCAAACCGAGAACGCGTAGCTCTCAATAGCGAGAACTATGATTTCACCATGCTCGCGGACCAAAGTACAGGGGAAGGTTGCCCATATGTTCTGGCCGTCCAGCCAAAGTTGCCGAACAAATTTGTGTATCGCGGTCGGATCTGGGTGGATGCGAAGGACTTCGCTGTCTGCCGAATTGAAGCTGAACCAGCCCAGAACCCGTCATTTTGGATCAGGCAAACTGAGATTCATCATGCCTATGTCAAGGTTGGAGATTTCTGGTTTCCCGCCAAAAACAGAAGCATTTCCACACTCCGCCTCGGCGGTCGGGCCACCCTAACCATCGAGTACGGGGACTACAAGATTCTAGAAGCACGTGAACTCAACCAAACCGATTCCCGCCAGGATTCACTCACCTCAAGCGCTCCCACACCCGCGAATTAACTTGATTTGGCGGAGCCCGGCCGGCTATCAGGCCCCGGTTCACAAGTTGTCACAAAACTCAAAAACGATGACGGCATACCATAGTAAAATTTGGGTTTACTGACATCACATTGGGGGCATGGCATTGGCGCAAAACCGTGGCAGCGGGCAATCGTCTGTGGCACTTCGACCCAGTGACCGCTTGACGGTTGGGTTGATTGGGATGGGGGTGATATTCGCTTCGCTAGGTCTTGGCGAAGCCGTGTATCGATTCGCGTTCCTCGATTTTGATGGAGCAACCGATCGTCTTCCAATCGAGATGATGTTCGGGCTGGCGTTCGCCTGGATGACTACCAAACTGGCGAGAAGGATTTACCAATACGGAATGGAAACCTCGGCGAGAATCGACTTGATTCGGGATCGTAACTATAAGATTCGTCGTGCGGTAGAAGCAATCTCACCTGTGTCATACCCCAATCAGCAAGCGATCCGGGTGATTCGTGAAGAAGTGGATCGAATTGAGTGGATGTTGACCGAGATCATACCTCGGTAGCGCAGCCGTGCTGCGATACCGGAATTCTTGCGGCATCGTCTGTTTCAACAACGGCTGGCCTTAACTTAAATATAAAGTGCCGTCCGCCGAAGTAGAAGTGGTCTCCCTGGAACGCGAACAGAGGAACGCGAGAACTAAGATCGTGAGCCGGGGCTAGAAAGTCGGAGGTTCGCCCCGCTGCGTGCAACTGTTTGTCCTGCAACAATCCTTGCGCAAGCTAGACCCTGCCCTCACGATTCCTGCCTGAGCGTCTGCTAGGGCCCGACCGATTCTCTTTCCAAGTAGTTACGGTCTTTCGCTTGCCCACCCCGAGCGGGGGGTGATCCAAACAGACTCGCAGTTGAATACTATTTCGGTAATTTGCAGTATTGGAACCTTCCTCGCATCGCCGCCTATGTTCTTGAACAGTGCTATGACGGGCCACATTGCGACACCTTGCGGGAATACTTAATCCGGTCGAAAGCGATATGCGAAAAGAGAAATTGACCTTGCATTTGGAGAGATGAGCGTGGATGCTCCGGTCAGCAAGGAGAACGCTCGACTGTTTCTGGCCACCGAGTCTACACAAAAGGCCCTGCATGGCCAGTCCAATGTCGTCGACGAAGCTGCTTATATGCGCATGAGCTTGTATGAACTTTCCGATCCGCCAGACACACTAAACTCCCCCTTGCTCGCCCACGTAAACACTGCTAAGAGCTTCAAAACAACTACAACGCCCGGAGGTCCTGAATGCTGTGGTTCTTTGAATCTTTCTTTCCCGTGGTGTGGATCGCCTTTCTTCTCTATTGGCAGATCAAGGCCGCCGATAGCAAAACCACCCACCGCCTCGAGCCGGCCGCCTCGCGTATGCTGCGGGCCCTCGCCTTCCTGATCGTGATCGTCCTCCTCTCGACAACTCGCATCCCGCTGCCCTGGCTCTACCGCCAGCTCTGGCCGGCTGGCATCTGGGCATTTTGGGTTGGAGCTGCTTTCACCGTCGTCGGCCTTCTCTTCGCCGTCTGGGCGCGCCAGCACCTCGGCAGCAACTGGAGCCGCTCCGTAACCATTAAGCAGGGCCACGAGTTGATTACCACCGGCCCCTATGCCCGGGTCCGTCACCCGATCTACACCGGCATTCTGACCGGGTTTCTTGGCACCGCAATTGCGCTCTCCCAGGTGCGCGGGGTCATCGGTTTCGTCCTAATATTCCTCGTGTTCTGGGCCAAACTCCGCATGGAGGAGGAGTGGATGCATTCGCAATTTGGGGAGACGTATGCCACCTATGCCCATCAGACCGCCGCCCTAGTGCCGTACCTTTTCTGATCGCTTTGTGTCACAAGCCACCCTCACCCATTTGTGCGAGTCTCGTGTATTGCAGCGTAATCATTCATACTCAGATTCGCGCGATTAGAATCTTAAAGAAACTTGTGACAATCGATGAGTACGATCCGGGCAGGCCGCTTCGGTCGCCGTGTGCGTGTCGCCCGAGACGGGGCTTCGCTAATCGCCGGCTGATAAACGTCAGGCTTGCAGCGCGGCGAGACTTTGCCCCCGCCGGGTTAGCCTCGCCGTGAGTTCGAGTGCGGCGCCTGTCGAGGTCGCTCGTTAATTCAGGTCCGCACACCCGGAATCATTCAATGGTCGAAGCTCTGCGCCCCGCCCCGCATGCGTTTCTTCACTAAATTGGTCCATACGAACCGAATTACACGGGCGTCGTTGTAGCAGTAAGCAAGGTTGTGATTGAGCGTGGAAAAGCAGTGGCGCTGGCACGTCTTCTTCATCGTGACCAATGCCTTACGCTCAAATTTGGGTTCGTCGATATTTCCCCAATCGTAGGTTGAAGCATACATGGGAAAACAGGGCGCTACGGTTCCATCCGTGCGCACAATCACGTTATTCTGTCCCGCGCGACAATTCCACTCAGCAAAGGTTAATTCGCCGTTTTCGTCCTGCACAATTCCCGGCATGTTCGCTACCTGTTGGGCTATGTCACCATTCGTGCCCGTCCCATCACCGTTCCAACCGAGCCGCTTCAAGTCGCTTCCGCTCGCCATGCGTATGAAGGCCTTCATCTCCTCGAGGCGTGGCACCGAGTTCACCATCTGGTATCCGGCCTGATTCTTCTCGATTAGCCAGTCCACAAGTCCGTCGATTTTCCGCCAGTCCTCGGGCCTGATGTAGGTTGGATTGTCGGACAAATGTTTGAAATGCTCGTCCTGCTCGAGCATCGGTGTTTCGTTGATGTGATAGTCGGTGGCGATGCGATTGGCGCGGGCATATTCGGTGATCTGGCGAACATCTTCGGTATTGTTGCGACAGACATTGATATTGAAGAAGACCATGTACCCGTACACGTACTGTTTTTTCATCAGATGTTCAATATGCTTTTGTACGGGCACAACCGCTTTGGGAAGACTCGGTTGCTCATTCCAGGCGTCAACCGCGAAATTGAAAACAGCCACACCAGCGTCTCCCAAACGATCGGCTACTTCGGGCCGGAGCAGCCGACCGTTGGTTCCGATGTAAATCCAGAATCCTTTTTTGGCCGCATAGTAAACCACCTTGTGCGCAAACTGCGGACGTAGCAGAGGCTCGCCTCCCATGAGTGCCAGCACGCGGCAGCCGCGATCATGCAGCCAATCGATCGAGCGGCGGGCAATATCCTCAGTCATGCCCTTCACTTTGTTGTTGTAGGCCCAACAATACCAGCAATCGAGATTGCACTTGTACTCGACGAACAAGTACGCAGTAATGGGATGAAAGTCTCCGGGCAGCACACGGGAGCGGATGTAAGGAAAAAGCCAGCCCCGCATTTTGCGATACACCAAGGGTACAGTCCAGTCGCGTTTTTCGGGAATCGTTTCAGGACCGGCGTTGAGGAGCTTGTCCGGATACTGCGGGAATACTGGTTCCGGCAGTGTCATCCTTTTTGCGGCTGGAAGCTTCACCGGCGCTGGTGAAGCATGCATGAGCAAATTATGAATATCAACATCGATGCGGAACTTTGGAGCTGTGGCCATGCTCTTTTTCCTCCAAGCCTTGAGCGGTCTGGACCTTTTGCTTGATGATCAGACGCTCGCTATCAGGGAGCAGTTGCAAGAATTCCAACCCACATCCCGGATCCAGAGAGCCACGCTAGGGGTACGGTTTCGCCCCTAGTCATAGATCCATGTAGATATATATGAATCCCCGACTACGCCTAGAATTGCTGGCAACGCCGGTAAGCAGCGGTAAAATAACGATTTGCAATGCCACGGGAGGCAGCAGGTGAATTCGATGAGCGTGAAATGGCTGGTCAGCTTGGCTTGTGCGCTCTCCTGGGCGCCAATCGTGTTGGCGCAGGCGCCCGGCGCCCAGATCGGAGTCTTCGAGAATCACTCTGACGTCGGACGCGTTTTGCATCCTGGTTCGGCCGGCTACGATGAATCGAAGCAGAGCTACACCTTGACCGGAAGTGGTGAAAACATCTGGTCAACGAGAGATGCATTCCAGTTTGTCTGGAAAAAAGTATCGGGCGATGTTGCGCTCGCAGCCGATATTTCCTTTCCGGAAGCCGGTAGGAACCTCCACCGCAAGGCCGTACTTATGGTCCGGGAAACCCTCGATCCTGATTCTGCTTACGCCGACATCGCGCTGCACGGCAACGGCTTAACTTCTCTGCAGTACCGCGATCAAAAAGGGGCACTCACGCGCGAGGTTCAGGCCAATGTCTCTGCACCTAAGCGGGTACGGATCGTCAAGCGCGGCGAATCTGTATACATGTTCATAGCGCGTGACAATGGCCTACCGGTTTTTTCCGGGGGCTCGACCCCCGTTTCATTACGAGGCGCTTTCTACGTTGGCATCGGTGTGTGTTCGCATGAAAGCGACGTGAATGAGAAGGCAGTGTTTTCCAATGTGGATTTGACCGCACCCTCAGCCGGAGAACCAGCACTCTACAGCACGTTGGAGACAGTACAAATCGATAGCACCAATCGACACGTCGTTTATTCGAGTGCCGGCCGGTTTGAGGCACCCAATTGGACCCGAGATGGGTTCTTTCTCTTCAACCGGAATGGCCATATTGAACGTATGCCGGTTGCCGGTGGCACTCCCGCCGTGATTGACACTGGCTTTGCCAACCGCTGCAACAACGATCACGGCGTTGCGCCAGACGGAAGCCAATTGGCCATCAGCGACCAATCCCAGGGCGATAAGCAATCGCGTGTCTACATCGTTCCCATGACTGGCGGCACGCCCAGGGTCGTCACCGCCAATTCACCTTCCTATTGGCACGGATGGTCGCCGGATGGCAAGACTTTGGCCTTCGTCGGGGAAAGAAATGGGGACTTCGATATCTACACGATTCCGTCGGCGGGTGGTGGCGAGACCCGCCTTACGACCGCGCCCGGCCTGGATGATGGCCCGGAATACTCTCCCGACGGCAAGTACATCTACTTCAATTCTGTTCGAACCGGGCTGATGCAGATCTGGCGCATGCGCCCGGATGGCGGCGAGCAGGAGCGCGTCACCTTCGACGACTTCAACAATTGGTTCCCCCATATTTCGCCCGATGGAAAATGGATGGTCTTTCTGACTTACGAAAAGGATGTAACCGGACACCCCGAGGATAAGAACGTAATGCTGCGGCTCATGTCTCTGACGGACCACAAAATTGCGGTGCTGGCCAAGCTGTTTGGCGGGCAGGGGACAATTAATGTCCCTTCGTGGTCTCCCGATAGCGCACAACTTGCCTTCGTGAGCTACCACTACGTCCCGGAATCGCAGCACAACTCAGCATCGGATCGCTAGTTTCGCAAAGGAGACTGCCTGGTCAATGCCCAAACCCGCTCTCGAGTTAAAGAAGCTGGAGTATTTGGTGGGCGACTGGGCCTTGGAAGGCATAATCAAGCCCGGTCCCATGGGGCCAGGCGGTAAATTTACCATGACCGAGCACAACTACTGGATGGATGGTGGGTTCTTTCTGGTCATTCAATCGGCGTTCAAGGGTGGAGGCATGCCCGGAGGTTCCGGCATCGCCTACCTGGGATTTGACCCCGAAAAGAATGTCTACACCTACCACGAGTTCAATAGCATAGGAGAATTCCAGCACTCCACGGGGAGTACGGAAGGCGATACCTGGACTTGGATCGGGGAACAACAGCTGGGCCGAACCAGGACGAAAACACGGGTCACGGTAAAAACACTTTCGCCCACGTCTTATGCTATGACCGTCGCCGTCGCGCGGGATGGACGCGATTGGCTCACCGTGATGGAGGGAAAAGCTACCAAGCAGAAATAAGCAGCTGGCAGTCCGCAGTCGATGGTCATTGGCCGCCCATAGCTGGATTTCGCCGTTCGCTGAAGGCTCGGCTCGCCCTTCACTCCTTTCTTTACCTGGTTCGCCTGTGTCATGCTTAGCGTGCACCGCAGCCGGATAGCGGTGAATTCTGTTCTGAGGATCTTCCCGATGCCCGTTGCCAACACAAGAACGTCCCCGGAAGTGGCTAGCACGGCGCCCGCCCGGAGCTATGGCAGTGCACTTGCGATCGTAACCACACTTTTCTTTATGTGGGGCTCGCTGACCTCGTTAAACGATGTGCTGATCCCCTACGCGCAGCATGTCTTCAACCTGAGGCTGGCTGCCAGCATGCTGATTCAGACCGCCTTCTTTTCGGCTTATTTTGTGTTCTCGATTCCTTCGGCCAAGATTATTGATTGGATCGGATATAAGAAAGCCATGGTCGTCGGGCTACTCACGATGGTGGCGGCATGCCTCGCGTTCTATCCGGCCGCCAGGATTCCGTCGTTCCCATCCTTCCTGTTCGCTCTGATCGTATTGGCTACCGGTATCACGATCCTGCAAGTGGCTGCCAATCCGTATGTTGCCGTTTTGGGAAATCCGCAGACTGCGTCCAGCCGGCTCAATCTCACGCAGGCCTTCAATTCGCTGGGCACGGCGGTCTTTCCCTGGATTGGGGCACACGTCATTCTGGGAACCACTGCCAGCGCCGTCGCCGAGAGTACCTCGGCAAACGCCAACGCCATTGTGAAATTGTATGTCTATTTCTTTGCGGTCGCTCTGTTCCTGCTCGCCGCCGGAATCGGGGCATCGAGACTTCCAAAAATCGAATCAGCGGAACATCACATTGGAGAGAAGGTCGAAGATTCTCTATGGAACCATCCCAATCTGATTTTTGGCGCGATTGGGATCTTCGTATATGTCGGTGGAGAAGTGGCCATAGGAAGCTCGATCGCGAATTACCTGGCCTTGCCCAACATAGGTGGATTTCGGGCGGACATAGCCGACCCGGCCGCCCGTTATCATAGCGCTCTCATTATTGCAGCCCGCTACATTTCCCTGTATTGGCTGGGAGCCATGATCGGGCGCTTTATCGGTTCTGCGCTCCTGCAGAAGATCAAAGCGGGCCGGCTGCTGGCGATTTTTGCGACCGTGGCCGCCGCTCTGGTTATCTTTTCGGTTCTAAGCAGAGGGCACGTTGCGATGTGGGCTATCCTGTCGGTCGGCTTGTTCAACTCGATTATGTTCCCCTGTATTTTTACCATGGGGATTGCCGAATTAGGCCCTCTAACCGGAGATGGTTCGGGCATTCTGAACACGGCGATCGTGGGCGGCGCGATAATCCCGTATCTGGTCGGCAGGTTCGGCGATTTCATCAATCGCGCCTATTATCCGGCGATGATCCAGGGTGAAACCAGCTGGGGGCAAGGAATCCAGTACGCGCTGATTTTGCCGGTCTTGTGCTACTTGTACATCCTGTTTTTTGCGGTGAGCGGATCGAAGACTAACAGTGAGCGCTATGGAATCAGACCTTGATCAGGGACTGTAGCGGCAGTCTCGGCAGCCATTCGCGCGTGTAGATCTGCCGCTTGCTTTGAGACATACGACAGAAGAGATTTCGGCTCCACAATCGCCACACGCGTCCCCAGACCGAGTGAGACGAAACGCGCCTCTTCCTCGCTTTCAAACTCGAGCTGGAGAGTTATCCAGCCTTTCTCATCGGGAGCACCGAGTTGCTTCGCGCTGTGCCAGGTCAGCATCCATTTAGCGGTGCGGGGTTCAAGACGCAGGGTTGCGGAAAAGCGCTTCCAGGTTTCGCTGAGTTCCTTGGTCATGGATGTCCAATAGGTCGCGAGCTTGAAGTCGGGCGGTCGGCTGCATGGCTGGTTGAGCGGAGTAGCGCGCGCGACGCGCGAGACTCGAAAGGTGCGCATTCCGGCCGGAGTGTTGGCTACCAGGTACCAGGCACTTCCCTTGGCAACCAGGCCAAGCGGATCTACAGTGCGTTCCGTGGACTCGCCGTTGGGCTTGCAATAGAGGATGGCGAGTTTCCGGTCGCGGGAAACGGCATCCTGCACAATTGGCAGCATGGCAAGGTTCTCTTGCGACGGACGCCAAGCGCTCGTGTCCACGTAAAGCCGCTGGCGGATGGACGCGGCTTGTTCACGCAAGGAGGTTGGCAGCGCCGCCATCAGCTTTTCTAGCGCGCGCTCGGCTGCCGATGCTAGCCGTGGGTTGCCGATGATGCGCGGCTGAGCCATCATGAGCCCGCGCAGTTCCGCTTCATCGAGGCCAGGTACCTGGGTACGCCAGCTGGCCTCCAGTTGCCATCCCCCCTGCGCTCCTCGAAGCGCGAATACCGGAACCCCCGCGGCGCTGAGCGATTCCATGTCGCGATGAATCGTACGTTCCGATACCTCCAGGCGTTCGGCGAGCTCGCGCCCGGTAAGGCGTCCATGAGCCTGAAGTAACAACAACATGGAAAGCAGGCGATCAGCGCGCAAGGGCCATTATCCTTTTGCCGAAGAATTGTTTTCCTTCAGCAAAATTTTCCGCCACCTATTATGACATGAGATGTCATATATGGCCCAGTAAGCTTGCTCCCGTTGTGGAAAGGATGGCAGTCATGAAGCTCACAGAGCTGTTTATTGCCGATTTGGAGCGTGATGCGGAAGCGACGCGCCACGTACTCGAACGAGTCCCCGAAGGACGAAACAATTGGAAACCGCACGAAAAGTCCATGGAGCTTGGCTATCTGACCGCTCTGGTGGCCACCATGGCTGGGTGGGTTGAATTCATGGTGAACACTGACGAATTCGACCTTGCCCCGATCAATGGCCCGGCGTATCAGGCACCAAAATTTGAAAGCCGGGAACAGATCTTGCAGGTGCACCAGGAGTCGCTGCAAAGGGCAATTCGGGCGCTCAAGGGTACGAACGACGAACACCTGCTGCGGCCGTGGAAGTTCATGGCGCGTGGACACCTGATCAGCGAACTGCCTCGGCACATCAACATTCGCGATGCGGTCATCAACCACCTGGCGCACCACCGGGGTCAGCTGACGGTATACCTGCGGCTGACCTCGGCATCAGTACCCGCGATTTATGGCCCCTCGGCGGACGAAGGCAAGGAGGCGTTCTCCCAAGCGGGTTGAACTCGACTTTGGCGCTGGCGCGCGCGGGCTTTGGATATGAATCGGTTTGGGCTGGCGGATGCACTGACAGTCAAGCGACTGGTAAGCTCACTTGCTATGGCAACAAAATATCGCATGTGTCTGGTGCTTACGGTGTGGCTGCTGATGTCTTGCACGGCGTTATCACAAAGGACAGTCGAATCGAGTGCTGATGCCGTCATAGTGCAGATCGAGAATAGATGGCTGGGTGCAGAAGATGATCCCGATGCTCTCATGCCTATTCTTGCCGACGATTTCGTCCATGTGCTGCCCACCGGGTTCGTTACAAAAGATCAGCAAATTCGATACCTGCGCGCACACCGGATTCTGAAGCGGGAATCCAAACATTTCGAAGCTCTGCGGGTGCGTGTTTACGGCACGGCCGCGGTGGCCAATGGGATCGTGGTTGCCAGCAGCCGGGATGGTAAAATTCGAAAGACGATTTTTACCGATGTTTTCGCCTACCGTAATGGAAAATGGCAGGCGGTAAACGGACAGGAAACGCCGCTAGCCGACTCACCCGGGCAGTAATTTTTCGTTGCATTGGATTGTGGCCTAAAACGAGCACATCCGGACTACCCGGGATGCGACATAGGGGTCTTTTGACAGCATGGTCCCGGATCGTCAAGACGATCCTTGTGTGTTTTGTAAGTCTCCAGACGCAAAACTTCGAATCCTTATGCACGGATTGGAAATCTGATCATTGACGTTCCGATCAAGAGGTACGCTGAGCTCACCTGAACGTCTATCTATGTTTGTGGCCAAATGGGGCGAACCTGTCCAAGTGGGGGATTATGGCGAAGAGAATGGTCTTCATGCTGGCCGTGGTCGTGCTGCTGCTGACGACCTTGGGGTTTTTCAAATACCGTCAAATTGAGACGGCAGTGCATGCGGCTGCCGGATTCCAGCCACCGCCGGAAGCGGTTACCACCATTATCGCCCAGCGCGAGCAGTGGCCATCGGCTATGAACGTGATAGGCAGCGTGGAGGCTGTCCAAGGTGTGACGGTAGCCGCCGACCTTCCCGG
>Ga0126370_10000553_pt1 | contig 15649 bp, 16 predicted proteins | sample PanSoiMetaPlot_3_FD_92586 | JGI IMG/M metagenome (GOLD analysis project Ga0126370, IMG submission 92586) | Tropical forest soil microbial communities from Panama - MetaG Plot_3 | ecosystem: Environmental > Terrestrial > Soil > Tropical forest > Bulk soil | place: Panama | collected 2016-02-17 | reverse complement strand
CCTTTTTCTCGAGCCCCTGGCGTTTTTTGCCTCTCGCGGAAGCCACCAAGAATCTCGAACTTCGAACCGATGCGCTGGCAAGAAATATTCTTGTGGATGAAAACGGCATCGCCAACGGAATCGCCTACATCGACCGCAAGACCAGGCAGGAGGTGGAAGTCTTCGGTCGCGCCGTCATCGTGGCCGCAACGAATGTTGAGACTGCGCGCATCTGGCTGAATTCGAAGTCGCGTCATTGGCCCAACGGCATTGCCAACTCCAGCGGCCAACTTGGGCGAAATCTCTGCGATCATCTTTACGGAGAATCCGCTTCCGGGTACCTGCCGCAGCTCCTTGGTCAGCCCAGTTTTCCAGACGGCGTCGGCGACAACACGATTGTCTGGATGCCGCGCTGGCAAAACTTGAAAGACCCACACGAGGAAAAATTCATCCGAGGTTACTCCGTTTATCCCGGCGGAGGCTGCGGCGAATACCCCTGGTACGCCACACAAGCTGAGGGCTTCGGTTCTTCCTTCAAACGCGAAGTCAAGCGCCGCTACCCCACTCCCGTCGGCTTCACCGTCCAAGCGCCCTCGTTGCGTTTGGACACCAACTTTGTGGACATTGACCCGGAAGTGAAAGATGCCTACGGGATTCCCTGCGCGCGCATTCATTTTCAATGGGATGAAAATGTCCTGAAAATGTGGGAACACTCCAAGCAGGTTTGCGCCGATCTCCTTCGTGCCGCCGGCGGAGTGGTCGAAGGCGCCGGCGATTCACCCAATGTTCCCGGCTGGAGCCTCCACGACACCGGCACATGCCGTATGGGGCATGACCCAAAGAAATTCGTCACCAACGCTTTCGGACAGGCTCACGATGTTCCGAATTTGTACGCTTGCGACGCCAGCGTCTTTCTCAATTGTACGGACAAAACCACCACCATCAGCATCATGGCCTTCACCTTGCGTTCCTGCGAGCACTTGCTGGAGAAGTTTCGGCGCGGAGACATCAAGCGAGCCTGAGGAGCGCGGTAAGAGCGCGGTACTATTGCCAAGGCTGAGGCAACTGTGTAGCATAAAAACATGAGAACTTGCGGCCGGAAGAACCACACAATTTGTATCTGTTGTATGTGCTGTCTGCGTGTGTCTTCTGGCGCGGGGAGGCTGAGTACTTAGGAATTTCATCAAGCCTCAAGCTTTTTTGAAACCCACCGCCAGAAAGACTGGTTGGTGGGTTTTTTCTTTTCGAAGTATTGCGATCAAAACGGATTTCACCGCCAGGCATCTAAAGGGAAACAGAGGAGAACCGAAATGGCAGACTACAAACACCCTGAAGTTCTGGTTTCCACCGATTGGGCGGCGCAGCATCTCAATGCCTCCAACACGCGTTTTGTCGAAGTCGACGTGGACACCACCGCATACGATCAGGGCCACCTACCCGGCGCCGTGGGATGGAACTGGCAAACGCAGCTCCAGGACGGCATTCGCCGCGACCTGATTGACAAAGCCACACTCGAAAAACTTCTTGGCACTTCCGGCATTTCCAACGACACCGCGATCATTCTGTACGGCGACAACAACAATTGGTTCGCAGCTTACGCTTTTTGGCAGCTCAAGCTCTATGGCCACAAAGACGTGCGGCTCATCAACGGCGGCCGCAAGAAGTGGCTCGAGGAGAAGCGGCCGCTCACCAAAGATGCTCCCAAGGTCAGCGCAGCCACTTATCGTGTTTCCGCCCCGGACGCTTCCATCCGTGCGTTCAAGGAAGATGTTTCCGCTGTTGTGGAAGGCCACAAGCCCGGCCAACTCGTCGACGTGCGCTCAGTCGACGAATTCACCGGTAAAATCATCGCGCCTCCGGGCATGACCGAAACCGCTCAGCGCGCCGGGCACATTCCGCAGGCCGCGAATGTTCCCTGGGCGCAGGCTGCGAACGAGGACGGCACCTTCAAATCCTTCGACGATTTGAAGAAGCTCTACGAAGCCAAAGGCATCAACGGCAACGATGAAGTCATCGCCTACTGCCGCATCGGTGAACGCAGCTCGCACACCTGGTTCGCTCTGAAATACTTGCTGGGCTTCGAAAAAGTTCGCAACTACGACGGATCCTGGACCGAATGGGGCAACCTCGTGGGCGCGCCGATCGTTAACGAGGCGCGCTCGGCACAATCCAGTGCAGCTTCAGCTCGCTGAAGCAGGAACGTTCGCATTGGGTTTGTAGAGGCTGGGCTTGCCTGCGCCTGCCTACTGCAGGCAGGGCAAGCAGGCTTTAGCCCAGCCAATCCGAGCAGCAAAGTTTGTTGGGCCGAGCTAGGGTACTGGACGGCGGGGGCCAACTCTCCCCGGTCCTCGCCGCTCCGGTGGACAGGGAATGAATACAAACCTGGCTCAGCGATCATGGGGGATTACTCGGCGCTGGGTTAAGCCTTGAGCCGAATCCACGCTAGCGCTGGCGATAAGGAGGGCAACTTCGATCGAAGAAAACACAGAAGAATCAAGGGTCCCAGCAAATCGTGCTTGCTTGCTCTCGCTCAAAACTTAGAACTGATAACTTACGACTTTCCTGTGGCGCGGTACCCAAGTGGCTAAGGGGATGGTCTGCAAAACCATTAACGGCGGTTCGATTCCGCCCCGCGCCTCCAACCCTCATGCAGCAGCCTCCCAATGAAGCGACGCCTCCCAAGGTCAAAGTTTTCTAGCTCTCGGAGCCACCAGTGTGTATAATCCGCGACGGTCGGTGAGTTTCTGTCCTGTGAAGGCTGCCCCGCGAGTGGTGACAAAAACCTGGTTTGCCCCGGAGCCGTTTCGTGCAGCGCTTATCAGGAACTCAATGAGCCTGTGAACGATCTCCCTTCCCCGAAGCTTTGCCAAAGTCCGTTCGAACAATGACTGTTCATCAATGACCGTTCATCAATGTCCGCTCATCACAGTTTTTTCAGCAGCGAGCGCACTCTCGCTTCTTCAGTAATTGGCAATGCATCGCCGTGTCCCAGGCAGGTGTAGCTGTTTGCCTGCTGCCCTCCGCCGGCAGGTGCACCGGTCGACTGATCCCGGTTCAAACAGAAGATGCCTCTTTGATTTTTCGCGAACTTTGGTGAACTTACCCAAGCCACGTCATTCCGGTTGGGGAATCGCACGATGACTTTGTTCCCCTTCACTTTTCCGCCTTTGAGCACCGACTGAACTTCCACGACCGCTTCATGCCAGTCAGGATCATGTTCGGTCACGCGCGAAGGCGCTCCCGACTTCGGCTTGGGTACATTCCACTTGTGAACATCCATCACGCGCCCCACCACGACAAAATCCGAAGCCTTCATGCGCTCCATCAGTTCTTGGTCGCTGATCTCGTCTTTCCCTTGTCCCGAAGGTTTCGCGGCGGTGGTCATCGGAACCGGTTCGGCAGCCGCGCCTAGCTCATGCCCCAATTCCTTCACTGCCACGCCAGAGCCAAAAATCCAGCCATCGGTGTAGAACGTGGCGCGTGTCCCTTCCTGAAAGGCAGACGCATCTTTCACTTCCACCGTAACGCTATCGCCTTTCTTCAACGATACCGCCGCAGGCTTCTTTTCAACCGAGTCTACTTTCACCACAATCGTTTGCGCGGATTTCGGCACGTCGGCAAACGAGGTCGCTCCCACCTGGCTAACGGTTCCTGAGAAAATGATGCTCGATTTGCTCGCGATCGCGGCTTTATCAGTCGCTTGCGGAGCAGCGGCTCTTGTACAGCCGGACAAAATCAGCCACATGGCCAGCCATAAGCCAGTTCCTCCCAAGCCGGCCCTTAAGAACAACGTCGAAATCTTCATATGCGCCTCCTTCTTCCGCTCCGTCGCGCCTTTCTCTCGCATCACTGTGCCCGAGCGCCTCACGGGATCACTGGAACACTAAAATAGAATGGATCGATAGAAATCGGCACCAGGTTGCCTGCACCGTCATTCAGCGTTTTGGTTTTGAAGTCCGCGGCTCGCTGATAAGTTACGCCCTGAGGGAAATTCGAAAAATCCGGCGTATTGTTCGCGCAAAAAACACCGCGAAATTCATTGCCCACCGAAAGCAGGTAATCGTAGTCGCCCAGGTAAGGCAGGAACTGTCCCACCGGTTGGTCCGCGGGGACGGTTGCCAGTACGCGATCCTGCGCAGACATGAAACCGTCGTGCGATTGCACTAGATGTGTAACCCAGCGCCCGCTGCTAAGTTGCTGGTAAAGAAACCCTACAACGCCATTGTCCGCAACCGCCAGCGCGCAGTTTGTCGCGTTATGAATCGTAGTTCCCGGCAAGTCAGTTTTCGACCACGTTGTGCCCCGGTCCATCGAGCGCCTTACATGCAGCGTGTAAGTGTCTCCCTTGCTGCCTTTGTCGGCCCAGCTCACATAAACCGTCCCGCTGTGATTCGGATCTACCGCGATCGAAAGCGTCGAGCCGATGCGCTCCTGTCCAAGTGCCGCCGCGTTCGACCAGGGAATTTGCGCGTTCTTCACCACGATAACTCCCGACTGCTTATCAGAGGGATCTTTCAACACTTGAAAGGGATTGGCGCCGGTAGCTGCCGCATCGTCGCGCACCACCACGATATCGCTGGTCGCGGTCTTGCCGTCGAATTTGCGCCAGCCAAAAAATGCAGCATAGACCGTGGCGTCGTTCGCCACCGCAGGACGTACCGACGGCCCATCCTGTCCGGCCGTTTTTCGTGCTTCAATGGGAATCGACTTGTAAGTTGCCCCGCCGTCCACGGACACATCTATCGTCGCGGTGCGCCCGCTCGACTGATTGAAATCGTTCAAGCCCACATAGATGCGGTCACCGCTAGTAACTCCCAGCGCGCGCACGAACGGCTGGTCCACATTGCCGCGCGTGGACTGAATGTTCATGGTTGTGCTCAGCGAAACGTCGTTCGATTCCGATTCATCCAGCGTGATTCCCGTCGCGCAAGCCAGCGTGCCTGCATGCAAGTCGCCGCGCGGATGGTTCTCGCCCGTGGCCATCGCGTGCGTGATGTCGCACGTCATGCGCTGCACCGGAGTAATCGCGTTGAGTACCCAGGTCTTCCCGGCATCTTGCGAAACATACACCGGCGCGTTGCCCGTCATCGAAAACGGATTGGGCGTGAACGCCGACGCCACCATCACCTGCGGATTCTGGTTCTGGATCGCCAGGAACGGTTCGCTGTCCTGATTGCTTTCGCCACTTAGGCTCGCGGGGATCAGGTCAACAACTGCGATGGACGGAGGCGGAGCAGGCGGCGCCTGTCCTTGGGCCGCCAGGAGGCACGACATCATTATGGAGAGCGCCGCAAGCACAGCTAGAAAGATGTTTAAGCAGGTTGGAGCTAGAAAGCGCAGCCGGGACCAAGCGACAGCTTTCATCAAAGTGGACTCTCCTGTTATGGGTTCCCCCGCCGGGGCGCACGTCCGCCCGCGTAGGGTACGCCTGCAGGTGAGCCGGGTTCCGCATGCCAGGCATACTGTCGTGCTGTTCGTTCAACAGTCGATCTTCTTCGTACCATACACCGCCACCGTGCCTTTCACAATGGCATCGCCGCTTCTGCTCCCTACCCCCCTTAGAACGAAGATGGGCCTGTTGCCTTGCAGGAGCTGTCGGTCCCTGTTGTAGAGGGGGCCTGCCTGCCGCAGGCAGGGATCTGCTTTTTCTCGCCGTTGGGGGTCGGACCTTTAGGTCCGATATTGAAGCCAGCAACCTGGCTAGGGCTTTAGCCCCTGAGGAACTGATTCTGCAGTTCTCCCGGCACTGCCCGCCTATTCTGCGCTCGCCGTACTCTTCTTCTGCCCCTTTAAAAAGGTCCCTTTCTCCAATTCCCGAAACGCCTCTCGCAACTGCTCCTGCGTATTCATTACAATCGGCCCGTACCAGGCCACCGGCTCTTCGAGTGGCTTGCCCGACACCAGCAAAAACCGAATCCCTTCCTCTCCGGCCTGCACCATCAACTCATCCCCGCGGTCGAACAGCACCAGCGACCGGTTGTCCGCCTCCGAGGGAGGCGGCGCCGTCTCCAGCCACCCCACAGGCTCTGTCGGAACCTCCAGCGGTTCCGACGCATTGCAGAACTTCCCTGCGCCCGCAAACACATAGGCAAACGCATGCCGCGTCATCTCCACCGACAGCGTCTTCCGCCGCCCCGGCGGCACCGTCACATCAATATATATAGGATCCGCCGCGATGCCCTCAACCGGCCCGCGCTTCCCCCAAAAACTCCCGCACACCACGCGCACTTGCGTCCCGTCGTCGTCGGTAATCTCCGGAATCTCCTGGGCTTTCACTTCCTGATAGCGCGGCGCGGTCATTTTCAGCGCCGACGGCAGGTTCGCCCACAACTGGAACCCGTGCATCCGCCCGGCACCATCGCCCTTGGGCATCTCCTGGTGGATGATCCCGCTCCCCGCGGTCATCCACTGCACATCGCCCGCGGCAATCGTCCCGCGGTTCCCCATGCTGTCTCCGTGTTCCACGGTACCGGAAAGTACGTACGTAATCGTCTCGATCCCCCGGTGCGGATGCCACGGAAATCCCGCCAGATACTCCGCCGGCACGTCATTGCGAAAGTCGTCCAGCAGCAGGAACGGATCGAAGTCCGTCGTATTGCCGAAGCCAAACGCCCGCCGCAGATGTACCCCCGCGCCTTCGATCGTCGGCTTCGCCCGTATCACCTTCTTCACCGGCCGCAGTGACATGTCTGTCTCCTTACCTACTTACGTTGTTATAGCCTCAAGCGCATTCGGAGGCCATGCTACGGGTTGGCAGTCTCTACTTACCACTTACGACTTGTCTCAATCCCCGGTCATACCGAATCGGACGGCCGCCCGCGCGCGGGCCTTGGCCGCTTCGGCTTCGCGATTGCGATGCGGCGCCGTCGTTTCCAGAGCATGCAACAAGCGGGAGGAAACGCGCGCGATTTCGTCAATGGCACCGTTGAACGCCGCTTCGTTAGCTTTGGACGGGCGATGCATGCCGGTGATTTTCCGGACGAACTGCACGGAGGCTGCGCGCACCTCGTCCGGCGTGACCGGCGGATCAAAATTAAAAAGCGTTCTGATATTGCGGCACATGGCGTCTCCAATATTCGGTGGTCGCTATTCGAAACCTCAGTATAACGCTGAGTTAGCGTAGAAAGGCACGATGCGGGCCTCAGGGGCTAAAGGAAGAAGGATGAGATTAGGCCCAGTTGCGGCGAACCAGGTAGCCCGCAACACGAGCAGGGAGGTAATCAACGCGAAGTCTTCAAACGCTAAATCTTCGTAAGCGATCAGACTTCGCCGGGGGCGGGGACAGGTTCCAGGTCCTCTTTGCGCGCAGGAGCGGTGTGCGGAGCGATGATTACCAGAACGACGGCCGTCAGAATCACAATGGCGGCGGCGACGGTGCGCAGCGAGATGGTTTCGTCTGCGATGAGCCAGCCGAGAATCAGCGCCACGACGGGATTCACCAGTGCATAAGTGGCTACGCGCGCCGCCGTGCTCTTCTTCAAGATATAAAGGTATGACGTGAAACCCATGCCGGAGCCAAAGACGATCAAGTACGCCAGCGCGATCCAGGAGCGTGAGGTGACGGCACCAAAATGGAAGTGATGAAATTCTCCGGACAGAAGGCCGGCGACGAGCAGAACAGCGCCGCCCACAAGACCTTGCATGGCTACCCCCAAGAGGGCGGAGCTGGGCATTCCACCATGCTTCGAATAAAGAGACCCGCAAGCCCAGGCGAAACAGGCGACTACCAAAACCGCGACGCCCCGCAGATCCACCCGCTCCGAGCCTCCCAAATTCGCAGGCCCGACCAGCAGCGCCATTCCGCCAAAGCCCAGAACCAGCCCGAGCAACACTTTCGGCGCGGGCCGGTGACCGCCGGGGCGCAGCCAGTCCACAATCACCAGCCAAAGTGAGACCATCGCGACGAGCAGAGCGGTAATGCCCGAGGGCACTACTTGCTCGGCCCAGCAGACGCCGCCATTGCCCACGAACAGGAGCAGTACTCCGGTCACAGCGGCGGTTTTCCAGTGTGTGGCCGTCGGTCGAACGCCAGTTTTCCACCGGAGTATCGGGTAGAGGACCACTCCAACAGTAAAGTGCCGCAGCCCGGCGAGCATCAGCGGGGGAATGGACTCAATCCCCACGCGCATAGCCAAGTAAGTCGAACCCCAGACAAGGTACACAGCCCCAAAAGCCGCCAGAACCAAGGTTGTCGCGCCCGCATGTCCGTGGGCAGGGAGCGACAGCGCCGTCTCGCGAGCCTTTGTCGGCTGCCCGGTGTCGACTGGAGATGAGGTACGGGACATGTTTTTCGTCAAGTTCTTACGTCAAGTTACCCAAGTTCTTAGAGTTAGCCGGGATTGGATGCCAAATCCATCCGGAAAGGCACAGCAAAAAGGTTCAACAAACTATCCACAGTCCGGAGGCCGTTTCAAACGAGTAGGAATAGCAGGAAAAGAGCGCTCCTTCGAGAACCATATTGGTTGGGCCTTTCACGACAAAATCCACAGAATGTAGTAGGGGAGTTTACGTACCATTACTATGTGTTAGAGGATAAGACACTTCCATGTTTTTCCACAGGTTGACTTCGACTTTTTGGAGTGCCATCTTAACGTCCCACACCGCACAGGCGTGGGGCAATTCCAGAAAGTCAAAACAGAAGTAGCTTGTTGGGCCAAAGCCAGCACACGTAGAAGTTTCGTCTCTGAGGGGCGAAATGAGCGCGACGAAACGCGCAATTCCAGCCGAACCTTGGCCAGGCAAGACCGTCGCAGAACCGCGAGAAGTGGTGCCCAAGCCGCGCGGCGCTGCGGCGAAACCGCTCGCCGTGGCCGCAGGGGCCGTCGCCGCGATTGCGGCGCCGCAGGCCTCTGCCGCTAAGCCACATCTTGTGAACGCAGCGCTACCGGCCGTCACCGAGTTGCCGCGCACTCCCGCGCTACGCGTAGTTCCCCTGCTGCGATCTTCCCTGCCCCGGCGCTTTGTTCGTGTGCCTACCCATGCCGTAGGCGTACACCCCGAGCAGCGCCAATATCCGCGCGCCAAGCTGAAGCTGCCTTTGCGCCTGAGCGCCACCGGCGGCGTGCCTGAAGAGCACCCCATTACTTTGGTGATGCGCAACATCAGTTCGACCGGAGTTTATTTTCTCTGTCCCAAGTACCTTGCCGTGGGGACGCGGATCATGCTGGAGGTGGTGCTGGTGAGCAAGCCCATGGGGCTTGGCAGTGTGATCATGACCACGCTCGCGCATGTTTGCCGCACGGAAGCCGCCGCGATGCCAGGATGGTATGGACTGGCCGCGTGCTTCGATGACGTGCAGTTCGATCACGATGATGATTTGCCTTCGCGCTTTCTGAAACCGTAGCTCGAACTATCCTTCTTGGCGGGTATCTGCCACTTCCTGTGATTCCGTCCCACGAAAGCAAAGCGCGACTCATCAGAAATTTTTCTGCTACTCTGAGGCGCGATGACGGAGAAGCAAAAAGTGTGCTTGCAAGGTGTGCTCTTTGATTGGGATGGCACGCTGATCGATTCCTACCACGCTGATACTTCGGCGTACCTGGCGATGTTCAAGGAAATGGGTATCGCGTGGGGTCTCGAGGAATTGGAGAGGCACTACTCTCCGAACTGGTACCAGGTTTATCGGGCAGCGAAGCTTCCCAGAAAGCGCTGGGACGAGGCCGACAAGGCGTGGCGCGCGCACTACGCAAAGCACCAACCGAAATTGATCTCCGGGGTGCGGCGCGTGCTGGAAGCGATTGGTACGCAGCACCATCTTGGCCTGGTGACCAGCGGCGACAACGACCGCGTGGCGCGTCAACTGCGCGAGTTTCGTTTGACCCGGCTTTTTTCGGCACGCGTGTGCAGCGGAGACACCTTAAAGAAAAAGCCGCACCCGGCGCCGCTGCGGCTTGCTTTGAAGAAGATGGATTTGGACGCGCGTTACTGCGTGTATGTGGGTGATGCACCGCAGGACGTGGAGATGGCGCGGAGCGCGGGCGTACTAGCCATCGGCGTGTTGGGTCCCTATCCGACGGAGAAGCGGCTGCGCGCAGCGCGGCCGGAATTCCTTCTCGACTCTCTGGAAGAATTGCCGGACGTGTTGCATCGCCTGCGGAACCGATCCATTGAATTTGGCTTTTGACAAATGTGTGGATTACGGTTTTGTAGGAGCTGAGGGGTTCGCAGGTGAAGCGGCTTGTGGAGTAGCCGGTAGCGGCTTGAAGTCGGTCCACTTGATGACGATGCGGACGGGGATCTGCTGGCCTTTCAACTCCGCGGTTTCGTCGGAGCGGGAATAGCTCGGGAACCAATACTTCCCTTCGACATTTTCGCGATACGTTTCAAACAAACTAAAGGGCAAGTCCTTGATGACGCGCAGGGGACCGAGGTCGGTCATCCACTGGCCGTACGTTTTGACCACTTCGAGGTACTTGTCGTCTACCCAAACGACGCCATCAAAAAAGGCTTTCTGACGGTCGACTACTTTCGGCTTCACCTGAAAAATGTAGCAGCCCACCTCGTCCACCTGTTCCTTGCCCAAGTACTTCAAGTTGTAACTGGCAAGCTGTCTGGTGGTCAGCGGAAAAGCGGGAATGCGTTCGAGACCCTCGAGGTCTTCCGAGCGCAGAAAGAAGTGCTGCATCGTGGATTGCGGCCGCTGCACGACTCTTTCGTAGAGTTTGCCGTCGGCGTCGCGCGCAAGCTCCATCACTAGCACATATTCGCCGGAGGGCTTTCCGTCCGGGCCGAACTCTTCGATGCGAATGGTTTTCTTGTAGCTGAAATGCGTGCGGGTGGCAAGATACTCGTCTTCTTTCTGTGAAAAGCGCTGGATGATTTCCGATTCTGGGAGTGAAGGTGGCGCTGGCGGTTCAGGTACGTTGCTAAGGCGCACGACATGATGGTCGGGCGGCGGAGCCATCGGGCCTTGTGGGGCGTCCTGGGCAAAGACCGCGGGCGCAGCAAAGGTCAGCGCGAGAAAAAGAAACGCGAGAAGCAATGACAATGCGCTAGGTCGGCGGGAACTGAATCTGGCTTCGTTCATGGAAGTTTAGATGCGCGCAATGTTCTCCGGGGCAGCTTGCGTCAGCGCCTTGGTTTCGAGTGTAGCGCAAGCGAGGCGCAACGCCGTAACCTGATTTTTCGACCCACTTGGAAACGCTGGAACCAGCTGTCCTGAGCGAAGAATCTCAATCAATCGACAGTTCCGGAGGCTCTGGCCTATTGAGATTCTCCGCGCAAACACCGCGCGGAGAGAGAAGAAGTTCTTCACGCATTCTCTTCCGCTGCGCCCAACATGACCGCGCTGGCGCAGATTTGAGGCTCCTTCCAAGGGCTGAGGTGTAGAGGATGCGCGCGGATAAAGCCTCACGGTTGCATGTGAAGAAAAGGGGCGCGTCTGCTACAATTTTGCGTTTCGTGAGCGAAGCCAGGTCAGCTAAGCGCTATTTTGTGTCTGGTATGGTCCAGGGTGTGGGCTATCGCTTCTTCGCGCAGCGCACTGCGGAAAAGCTGCGAGTCAGTGGATTCGTGCGTAACCTTGGCGACGGGCGGGTGGAGGTGTTTGCCATGGGCACGTCGGAGCAGCACAGTGAATTGCGCAGGCTTCTGGAGCGAGGGCCGCTGGGTTCTGGCGTGACGGAGGTCCTCGAAGAGCCTGCCGCGGTGGAAACGCAGTACGACAGCCGTTTTGTGATCAATCCGACCGTGTGATGACGGCAAAGGAATTCGATGGCACCAAACAACCAGGAGAACACGTGAATGAATGATTTGAAGAAACTGATTCGCGAAGTGCCGAACTATCCGAAGCCAGGGATTCTTTTTTACGACCTGACGACGCTGCTCAAGGACAAGCAGGGATTTCATACGTTGATTGACAGGCTCTGCGAGCACTACAAAGACCACACGATTGACGTGGTGGCGGGGATCGAAGCGCGCGGTTTCATTTTTGCGCCCGCGCTGGCGTATCGCCTAGGCGCGGGTTTTATCCCCGTGCGCAAGCCAAAAAAGCTTCCGGCCAAAACGGCGAGCATTTCCTATGCGCTTGAATACGGCACGGACACTTTGGAGATTCACGAAGACGCGGTGAAGCGGGGCCAGCGCGTGATTATTTGCGACGACTTGCTGGCCACAGGAGGCACGGCTTCGGCGACCGCGAAGCTGGTACAGAAGCTCGGCGGCACCGTGGAAGGCGCGGCCTTTGCGGTGGAGCTGACTTTCCTTGGCGGACGGAAAAAGCTGAACGGCTTCGATGTGTTCTCGCTGATTCAATACGACAAGTAAAGCCCCTCAGCATCCTCATCGGCCTGGGTCACGCTGCAATTTAGCCAGGTTTCCTCGTTCCGCTCGGAATGACAATTCTCTTCGCTAGGGTCCGCTTGAAAGACAGATGCTGAACAGAATCACTTGCTCTTCGAAGCGGAGCGTCGTTGGCGGATGGCTTCGAAGAGGACGACACCGGCGGCGACGGAAACGTTGAGCGACCTCACGGGGCCGCTGGTGGGAAGCGAAACGACGAAGTCGCAGCGTTTCCGCGTCAGGTCGTGCAGGCCCTGGCCTTCGCTGCCCAAAACAATCCCGACCGGCGACGTATAGTCCACTTCCGTGTAAGCCTTGTCGGCGCGCTCATCCAATCCTACGAGCCAGTAGCCGGCCTCTTTTAACTCTTCCATCGCGCGGGCGAGATTCGTCACTTTGGCGACAGGCAGATGCGCGAGCGCTCCAGCCGATGACCGCGCAACCGTGTCCGTCAGGCCTGCAGCGCGGCGCTCGGGAAGCACCACGCCATGCGCGCCCGCGGCGAGGGCAGTTCGAACAATCGCGCCCAAGTTGTGTGGATCCTCCACGCCGTCGAGAAGCACGATGAGCCCCTTCTGCCCGCTCGCGGCACTCGCGTTCGCGAGAATGTCTTCAAGAGTTGCCGCGGTCCGCGCCGCCGCGACCGCGACGACTCCTTGATGATCTTTCGAGTTGGCTAACCGATCGAGTTGGCCGCGATCCTCAAAGCGCACCGGGATGCTTTGCTTGCGCGCGAGCTGAACGATTTCTTCGATGCGCGTGTCCTGGCGGCCCTTGGCGATGGCGATTCGGTCGATGGGGCGCAGCGCCTCCAGCGCCTCTTTCACCGCGTGAATCCCCGTCAGCTTGTCCATGAGGGAGACAGTTTACAGTCAACAGTTCACGGTTGACAGTATCTAGCCAACCCTTCTGCAGGCGGTGTCACTCTGAGTGCCCGACCGGGTCGGGGCACGAAGAATCTCAGCCGACCCGAAGCATCACAACGTGGATCGGTTGCGATCCTTCGGCCGCAAAAACTGCGGCCTCAGGATGACACGCGCAAGAGCGTTGCCAAGTATCATTGGTCCAACCTGCGAGGGGTGACGGTCAGTCGAGCGCGGCGCAGAACTCGAGTATGCGACTGCGGGCGGATTTCACTGGCACGGTAAATGGCAGGGCGGCAGCTTCCTCGAGCAGGAGCATGACGCGGTCGAGCGAGCCATCACCCGGGCGGCCTGCGAGTGCAAGGCGCATCGGATAGAGCATCTCGCGGCCCGGCAATTTCAGCTGCTCCTTCAACGCCGCAAAGATCTCTTTGAAACGCTCGGAATTGAGCGGCGCCCCGTCGAGGAGCAGCAGCGCAAGGTGCCGCAGCACGTCACGCGCGGAATAACGTGCCAGCACTTCGTGTGTCTCCACGCGCGCGAGGATTTGTCGCGCATCGTAATGAAAGACGAGGGTCAGCAACTCCTCAAGGGCCGCGCGGTCAGCCGCGTGGGCGCCGAGAAGAGCCGCCGCGCGAACGCACCAAGCCTCCATCTCCGGCGCGGAATCCGCCGTCAGCCAGCCGCGTTCGCGCAAAATCCCAGCTACATCCGCGGATGTCCAGGGATTCACCGAGACCACAGTGGCATTCGTAAGTTCCCCAGAGGGCATAGTGCGGCGTTCATTGCCGGCTCCCATTGTCGCACGCTATTCTCCTAGGCGTGTGTTTGGCGTATGGAGGCTGCGATGATCGTCCGCCTGCGCACTCTGCAGCTTCTGGTTCTTCTCTCCACTACGCTGGCTCTCGCCGGCGGCAAGAAAAAAGTCGTACTCCCGGCCTACGTTCTGCAAGCCCGGACGGTTTGTGTATTGATCGACCCCACCGCGGGCACCTCAATGACCGCTCCTCTCGCGAACAAGACGGCGCAGGAAGATGTGGAGAAAGCTTTGGCGAAGTGGGGGCGCTTTTCCCTTGTGCTGGACACGCAGACCGCTGACCTGATTATTACCGTGCGCAAAGGCTCCGGCAAAGTCGTGCAGCCAACCATCGGCGGCTTGCCCACGAATGACCGTCCGGTGATCGTTCAGCCGAGGGACGATGGCATTCGCGTGGGCGTCCAGCAAGGCCATCCGCCCGATGGCACACAAACCGGCCCGCAAGCCACGCAACCACATCCTCAAATGGAGGCTGGGCCGCCGGACGACATGTTTGTTGTCTATGAGGGCCATGGCGATATCCCCTTGAATCAACCGCTCGCCTGGCGATACGAGAAGAAGGACGCGCTGAAATCGCCGACTGTTCCCGCCGTTGCGGAATTCCGCAAATTGATGGAAGAAGCGGAAAAGCAGCGGAAAGCCAATCCTTAGGAAAATCCTTCGCTAACGCGACGAAAGCGTGGCGACGACGTGGGCGGCGATGGCCTCGCCGCGGCCGATGGCGTCCACGCCTTCGTTGGTCTTGGCTTTCAGGTGGATTCTGTCGGAGGAAACGCCGAGGGCTTTGGCAAGAGCTTCGCGCATCTTGGGAAAATGCGGCCCGAGCTTCGGTTTTTCAGTGATGACCACGGTGTCGACATGTTCGATGACGAAGTTCTTGTCCGCGAGCAACTTTTTGGCGTGCTCCAGGAAAAGCAAGCTATTTGCGCCTTTCCACTTCGGATCGGTATCCGGAAAATGCGTGCCGATGTCGCCAAGCCCCGCAGCGCCGAGCAAAGCGTCGCAAAGCGCATGCGCGAGCACATCGCCGTCGGAATGCCCGACAGGCCCTTTATCAAACGGCAACTCAATCCCGCCTACGATGAGCGGCCTGCCTTCTTCGAGTCTGTGCAAATCATAGCCGATTCCCGTTCGCGTCTTTCCCGAACCAAGGGCAACGCGCCACGCCCCTGCCGCCCTCATTCGCTGCATAAGGAAGAGGCAAAACACCACGAGCAAAAAGAGAGGCAAACCATTGAGCAGCAACAGAACCCAATCTTCTTTCTTCTGATTTGCGTAATCAACCGTTGCTCCGCTATCGATTAACCTTTCTTTCAGATCCTGCCAATCACCGTAGGAGAGTGTCGTGCTCACGCGCTGCTGTGAATCCCGTCGGGAAGCACTGACACTTACTGAATTCGCGTCAAGGTAGATACGAGCGTCGCGAATCTCGTTTTTTCCAACCATCTCCAGAAAATTGGAATAAGAAACGTTTTCGGCATTTGGTTTGCTAGATACAAGCTTCCACAGAATGACCCCGAGTAAGACAATCGACATCCAGAAGAGAATTGTTCTAGTCGTGAAACCGGAATTCATGCTCAAGCCTTTTTCGTTTCCCGGTCGAGGTAGAAGCGGGCGAGTTCCATGTCGGCAGGCTTGGTGATTTTCATATTGCGCTCGGAGCCGAGCACGACATGCACATCGTGGCCCAAGCGCTCGACGAGGCCGGCTT
>Ga0126370_10000552_pt1 | contig 15655 bp, 11 predicted proteins | sample PanSoiMetaPlot_3_FD_92586 | JGI IMG/M metagenome (GOLD analysis project Ga0126370, IMG submission 92586) | Tropical forest soil microbial communities from Panama - MetaG Plot_3 | ecosystem: Environmental > Terrestrial > Soil > Tropical forest > Bulk soil | place: Panama | collected 2016-02-17 | reverse complement strand
CTCATGTGGATGGGGGTATTCCAGTTGAACCGCAGCTTCCCTTCCCCGTAATTTGGTTGCGGCTTGATCGGCCGGGCTTCCAGCGTTTGACGGTTTACGCGAGCGACGACGCCGCCTTGCGATTCCGCGTAGGCGTAATTCGGGTCCGCGGGATCTGCGAAAGCCCAGAATCCGTCGCCCCCGAGAATGTTTTCCCAGCGGCTGTTGGTAATCCCGCCGGGATACTGGGAATCTGCGACCCACACACTGTTGTCTTGCAACCCGCCAAAGACATGGTACGGATCGGCATCATCCACGCTGACGTGATAAAACTGTGAAACGGGAAGGTTGTTGCCCTTCCACCACGTGTTCCCGCCGTCGTAGGAATACCAAACACCGCTATCGTCTCCTGCAATGAGATGATCCGTATTGTCGGGATTGATCCAGACCGTGTGGAAATCGCCGTGTGCGGCATTGCTGATTCCGCTAAAACTCTTTCCCCCGTCTTCGCTCATGATGAGGCTGAGGTCGGGTTTGTAGACCTTGTTCTCGTTCTTGGGATCAACAATCAGGTTCGCAAAATAGAACGGCCGCCACACCATCCAGTTACTGCGGTCGCGTTCTTCCCAGGTTTTGCCACCATCGTCGGAGCGGAACAACGCGCTACGCGTGGATTCAATCATTGCGTAAACCACATCCGGCTTCGATGGGGCGATGGTGACCGCGATCCGCCCCCAAGGTTTCGCTGGCATGCCTTTGGCGCTCTTTTCGTCCAGCTCCTGCCACGTCGCACCGCCGTCTGTGGTTTTGAAAAGGCCGCTGCCGCTCGGCGCTGTCGGGCTTTCCCCGCCCGAGCGGAAGGTCCAGCCTTTCCGCCGGAAGTCCCACATGCTTGCAAAGAGTGTTTTCGAGTTCTCCGAGCTCATGGACATCATCCCGCAGCCCGTAGAAAGGTTCGTGCCTTTCAGGATCTTGTTCCAGGTCTTACCGCCATCGCTGGTTTTGTAAACGCCGCGGTCCTCGCTGTCGCTCCAGAGTTTTCCGGGGACGCACGCGTAAACCGTATCGCTGTTCTTTGCATCGATCAGAATCTTGGCGATGCGCTCCGAATTCGGCAGACCCATGTTGGTCCAACTGTCGCCGCCGTCCGTTGATTTGTAGATGCCGTTGCCGACGGACGTGCTGTTGCGCGTCCAGGCTTCACCTGTGCCTACCCAGATCGTTTTTGAAGATTGGGGATCAATGGCGATCGCGCCAATGGACTGCACCGACTCTTTATCGAAAACGGGCTTAAACGTCGCACCACCATTGATGGACTTCCAAACGCCGCCGCTCGCGGCGCCGACGTACACTGTAAGACGGCCGTTTTCCTTGACCGCAGAAATTGCCGCAACGCGGCCGCTCATCGTTGCGGAGCCGATATTTCGCGCGCCCAGGCCGGAGATAGTGTCAGAGTCGAATTTGACATCCTGTGCGAGCGCGGTCGCTGAGAAAATCAACGAAGCGGCAATCAAAACCATCACGGCAGTGTGGCAGCGAATTATTCGGCGCATAGCAGCAATCACCTCAGCAATCGTGCGTAACTGTATTCCCGTTGCCCAAAACCACGAAACTCTTTGGGGAAGTTATTTCCCGGCTGGCGGCTTTTTCGCTTCCGTCTTCGTTACGGGCATCGCGAAGAGCCCGTCGTCCATGCCCACGTTCTGCTCGATTTTCTCGACAGAAAACTGTGCGCGGGAAGAACTCCCCTTTTGCGCCTGCTCTACGGCAAACGGATAATAAACCCCGTTCACTTGCTCGTAGTCGCCGAAGTACAACTCCGATTCCTGGAGTGCGCTGCGAATTGTGGTTTGAATTTCGATTTTCAGCTCGAGAAATGAATCCGTATCCAGATAGTAGTAGCGCACGTCGCTATTCTTCATGCTGAGCTTGACCTTGTAGCAGTCCGTCCCCTCCACCGAATCGTGCCCCACAAGCTCTGCCTTGTGGCCCTTTTCCTTGTAGTCCACTAGCGGTCCGTCTAGATCGGCGTCCACAATCAAGCTTTTCATGTCGTCAGCGGACATCAGATCCGGATCCTTGCGCCCTTGGAAGGGTGAAATTTGCCATCCGGTCTTCCCGTCATACGCCTGGATTTGCGCCATTCCCTGAACGATGAATTCTTCCCGTACTTTTTCGGGCCTCTTGTTCTCCTGGCGAAATTCCGCGCGGAAAGAGCCGTCGCTGAACTTGACGGTCGTGCGTAAGCTCTTTACAGCCCTCAGTTTTTCGAGTCCGCCACGCGCTTGAATGTTTTTGGCAATGATTTCATCTACAGTTTGAGCCGAAGCTATGCCCGTAATCATTCCGGCCATGCAGAGCGACGGGAGGAGAAATTTGCGCATCTGGTTGAATTTCGCGGCTAAAGACGGACGAGTCTTCACTTTCATGCGTTCCCCCATGAGAGTTGCTAAATTACGCGAGCGTCCACTGGAAAGCGTTCGGACACCACACCCTGAGCTACACGGACGACAATCGGCTAACTTAGTTAGCAAACTTTCATCCGGCTGCCAAGCGAATTCCACCGCACACCACTCATCCGAAAGGTGCAGTAGAGTTTGACTAGAACTCCGTGTGGAGGCGCAGTGTCGGTACCGTCACCGGGCCACGATCGCGGTTATATGCGGGATTGTTGATGTGTTGGACGCCAGGAGCAACGTAAACTCCGCGCCAAACATGCGCGGTGTAGTAGGCTTCGACGATCTTTTCGCGGCCATAACGAAGCGCGCCATCACCGAGCAGGAAACCAAGTCCGCCATCGGCCAGATAAATCTGATGCTCCTTGCAAATAGCGTTGGTGACAAATGCCAGGCCCGCACGATCGAAGCGGCGATGCCCTAGCAAGCCAATTGCGCCAATGCCTCCGGAAAACGTTTGATCGACTTCGGTATAGGCAAAGGATTCCGTCTTGCCGTTGTCCCAGCCAAAGCGCCCGAACTCCGTTGGCCACCTTGGGCATGAGGGCTTCCGCAAAACGAAATCCCCAATTGCGGTCTTCAAAGTCGGCCGTGGCGCCAAACGAGTAGCCGCGCGTGTCCGCGGCGTAGTCGGAAGCGCCGTTATTGTTGACTGTCCAATTCGTAAACTGAAAATGCGTGTCTGAACCCACGGAATTCTGGTCGAAGAAATCGACCCTGCTGAGCTTCCCGAACCGGACTTCCAAGCGCCGGCGAGGCAGTTTCTTGAACAGCGACAAGAAGGTGCGGTCATTCTCAACCCTGTCCGGACTCAAGGCGAACACTTTATGGATGATTCCTCGGGCTAAGTAGGGCGCTTTGCTTAGGGACGGGTTCCGCACGATATCCAAGTCCGTGTTGCCCGCTAAGCCCAAGCCGTGCTGAGCGCCGCCCCGCCAGCTTCCTCGACATCCCAGATGAATTCGGTGGACTCGTTCAATCGCAGGCCGGTGTAAAGCGTCAAAACGCGCGATATTGCTTTCTCATAGTTGGGGTCGAGACTGTTCTTCCCGCTGTAGGCTGCGTGGAATGGTGGATGCGTCTGGAAAATGAAATTTGCCTGGCCGGACAACCAGACTCGATCACTCTCCACGTGCGGAAACATCGCGGGAACCGGGTTGTCAGGAGCTTCAGTTCGCGTTTCAGTATTGGTTTGCTCTGTTTCATTCGGCTCGTCCTGAGCGAGCGCACTTCCTGCGGCCGAGAGCACGGCGCTCCAGCCAGCACAATCCATACCGCCTGTCCGATTCTTCCCTTCATCCGGATGCTAGGCTCTCGCCTTCGGGCTTCCATCCTAAGGCTACACGTCTTTCTTGAACAATAATGAACGCATCTTCGGCGTATGGAAGAGATTCGCCTTTCCGCCTCTTTTTCTATATCTTTTGAGCATCCAACACGGGCCATCGGGGGCCAGCCCGAGATTTTCGCGGTCCGGAATCTAATTTTGTTGAGGAGACTTTTCGTTGCGAACGACAATCTCGACTCTTCTCTTTGTTCCCTTTTTCCTGTGCGCTCCGATTGCCCGTTCACAAGCAGGTCCGGTTGAGGGCGAGCATGAAGTTCAGATTTGGACCGGAGGGGGCCACGGCATCAACGGCAGCCAGTCGGGCGACGGCGTTTGGAATGTTGGCCTGCGCTACGGTTTGATTCTTACGAAGCCTCATGGGCCCGGCTTTCTACGCGGCAGACTGGAGTACGCCGTCGAAGCCGTACCCGCTTTCGTCGTAGTTCAAAAACAAAATACTGCTTTCGGCGCGGGTGTGAATCCTTTTGCGTTCAAGTGGAATTTTGCCACGCGAGGCAACGTCTTTCCCTATTTTGAAATTGGCGGAGGTACTCTCTTCACCAACACACAGGTGCCAGTGGGGACTTCCCGGATCAATTTCACTTCCGGCGGCGCGATTGGCCTGCACCTTCTTCGCCGCAAGCGCAATTTCAGCGCTGAAGTCCGTTATATGCACATTTCCAACGCCGGCCTTGCGGCTATCAACCCCGGCGTCAACACCATTCAGCTTCGCCTGGGTTTTGGCTGGTTCAGTCAAAAGGAATAATACGAGATGAAAATGTTGACCGTCTCTATTGCAGTTATCGTTGTGGTCCTATTGTTGGTGGGGCTGGTAGCGGTTCGCGCTTCCCGAAGTGAGACGAAAGCTCCCGCCGCCGGCGCGCCTGCACCCGATTTCACCTTGAACGCTCAGGACGGCAAAAAGGTGAATCTCCGCGACTTTCGCGGTCAATGGGTGGTCCTGTATTTTTACCCCAAGGACTTCACCAGCGGCTGCACGAAGGAAGCGCGCAATTTCCAGCACGACCTTGCACTCTACGAACAGAAACACGCAGTCATCCTCGGGGTCAGCGGCCAAGATGAGGCTAGCCACGAGAAGTTTTGCGTAGCCGAGGGTTTACATTTCAAATTGCTCGCCGATGCCCACTGCGAACTTTCTGCGCGCTACGGTTCCGTAGTGGACTTGGGTGTGGCCAAGCTTTCTGCTCGCCACACTTTTATCATTGACCCCGCTGGAGTCATTCGAAAGGTGTATTTGAAGGTGGATCCGTCACGTCACAGCGCGCAAGTCCTGGCAGATCTGGCGGCGCTGCAAACAATTTCCTCGCCAAGGTAACCCATCAGAACGTGCGGCTAATGGAGTCGATTCGGATCGTAAACAAAATCCACAAGACCATCGCGATAGTCAATCTTCAGCTGCATTTGATAAAGCATTGCAAATCCCAAAGTCCCTGAAATCTCTGGATCTGTCGAAGAGCTCATTCTCGAAGTATCAAAGGCTACGATATCCCGTGCGGGCTGCCGGAAGTGCGAAAACGTAAGTGTCAACTTATCCGCCGTAAACACATTTTTTACCGCTCCATTCAACCCCTTGATCTGCAAGTCGCTGTCCCCGCGAACCTTGGTCACTTCGCGGGCCGCCTCGGGAGAGATTGTGTCTGAGAAGGCGCCGGTGTCAATCAAGAATAGTTTTGAGGGCAAGTCGTTAATCCGCGTAGGAATAAGCAAATCATGCCCAAATCGGTATACCTTCGTGAAATCCTTTAATTCAGGAGGAATGAACGCATCCCGAAATCGTTCTATCTTCGGATGCTTCTCGACCAGGGCTTTCTCCGCTGGGGAGGGCGGTGGCAGCGGCGGAAGGGGAGTGAGTTCCAATCTGTAATCGGGAAAATTGATGTTCACAAGAAAATGCGAGAACACATCCGTCCCGATGAGACCATCATCTTCGTCCACGGAGTTTCGGTCCATTACTTCAACGCGGCAGCCACGAAATTCAAGCACGCCGACCTTGATGGAATGGGCCACTCCGATAAAGCTCTTGACCGTTCCCTTGTCGCCGAGTCCGTGTATGTCAGTCTCCGCAATCGGTTTAATGCCGGCTTTTTGAGCAATCTTGCGGCTCACCAGAATTCCTGACGATCCGCTGTCCAGAAGCAATTTTGAGTTCACGTTGTTCAATTGCACCTTCAAACCGGCTCCGCGAACGTGGTCGGCACCGTACATCAAGCGTTCCATGGGGACACGCGTCTCAGTCACACTGCTGATCATCTTGCAACCGCGGCCCGCGTCCTGCGCATCCTCGTTCATTTCAGTCAGTCCGGCCCCGAGATGTTCTCGCTCGTCGTCCTCATCGTTTGTTTCCCTGGCCAGGTAGCCTTGCAATTCTTCCCGGAGCTCTTTGCCCGTGAGCGTGAAGAGCCAATGCTTGCGAATTTCAGGGTCGTCAGGATCACGCTCGTGGGCCATATCAAATAAGAGCTTGCCATGCTGATAAAGCGATTCCGCCCAGTAGATTCTCGCAAGGCCGAGGTACGCACGTGGCTCGCTCGCGCCCGCCTTCACCAACGGAGTGAAATCTGATTGCGCTTCTTGGATCTTCCCCTGGCGGAAATGCATTTCACCTTGGGCCGTGCGGACGGCGTCCGAATTCGGCTCCATCGCTATGGCTTTGGCGAGAGCGATCTCGGCATCCGCAGATCGCCTCTCTCGGAGGAGAACTCGAAAAAGTCCGATGTATGCCAGGGTGGACCTGGCATCACGGAGCAAGATGGCGTTGTAAGCGGCCTCGGCTTCAGCGAACTTTCCGGTTCGAAATAACTCGGCAGCGGCAGCCAAAGACCCCGGAGGCACGGCCGACCCCGCCCCGGAAGTTGTAGCCGGTGTGGGGGCCGGAACGGGAGAGATCGACGAAGTAGCTTGGTTAGGGTTGTCCGCTTGTTGTGTCTGCGAGGCCAAAATATTAACGCAAATCAGAACCAGAAGGAGGGCAAGCAACGATGACTTGGAATGCACCATAAGGTATCCAAGGCCCAGTATGTCCTTGCTCCTTGCTGATTTTCCGTCTGGTTTTGCATGCTGTCAATTCCCCATCAGCATCCCATTTCGCTCCGTTAATTCGCGCACGAAATGTCTGCGGCCACGGCAGGCATGCTCGTCAGTTGTGCAAGATTGCTTTTGCCAAGTAGCCCGCCGAACACCGCGACGTCTTTATTCTTCAGTTGCTCCCAGTTACCCAGCTGCTCTTTCCACCCTTGGCACACGCGGCGAAACGCCGCAAACGACTCCTCCGACGGCGCGGAGTCTGCTCCGTCCACGAGCGCCATCAAGGCCGTCAGGCTGTCGTTCACCACCATTAAACTCATCCCCTTTGGCGTCTCCAGAAGCGGCGTGGCTTCTCCCTCGAGCGCCCCCGCCTTTTCATGTAGCGCTTTCGCTGCGACGGCAATGGGATCCTCCTTGGGTCGCTTTATCAATTCGCTCAGCCGCGCGCGTAATTGCTTCACCTGTAGGTGCGCCTCATAGTTTCTTCCCAAAACGGCCGAAATCTTCAGTTGCAGGTCCAAAGCACTCTGTAACTCGTTTCGCACCACAGGGACGCGGGGATCTTGCTTCACTTCCAGGGATTGCCGAAGGGTTTGTCCGCCTGCTTTGAGTTGAACTTCATATTTCCCCGGCAACACCAGCGGCCCTTCGGGTGGTAAAGGCGTCGCATCTATAATCGCGGAAATGGGGTAGTTGTAAGGAGACTGCACGTGCACTGCGGGCGGATCCGTGTAGCGGAGATTCCACACGAAACGATGCATTCCGGGCGATTTGGAAAGCGGTTGCGAATGGGCGATCCAGTATTCCGCAACGAAGGGCAGTTCGCCCTCTTGCTTGGGAATTGGCGCGCTCGAATAGCTGTGAATCAAGTTCCCAGCTTCGTCACGGATTTCCACTTGAACGTCACCGGAGAAATTTGCCGGGAGATAATAGTCAATGATCGCTCCATCAGGCGGATTCTTCCCTGCTGGGACTTCCGGCGGCAGCGGTGTGTCTTGATTTTCATCGCGTCTCACGCGAATCGCAGTCCTCAGCGCAAACAGATGCACCCCACCGGAAGCCGTTCCAGCATTCCCCTGACGCAGCGGGGCCACGTCATCCAAAATCCAGAACGAGCGCCCATAGGTCGCTGCCACCAAGTCGTCCTGCTCAATCGCTAGATCGTGAATCGAAACCACGGGCATGTTCAGCCGCAGCGATTGCCAGTGGTCACCGTCATCGAAGGAGACGTAGGCACCTTTTTCTGTCCCCGCGTATAGCAGGCCTTTACGAACCGGATCCTCGCGCACGGTGCGCGCGAAATGCTTCTCCCCAATCCCGCTCACAATTTCCTGCCAGCTTTCTCCATAATCGCGCGTACGAAAAATGTGTGGACGCAGATCGTCCAAATTGTTGCGATTCACCGCAGCGTAGGACGTCCCCGCATCAAAGCGCGAAGCTTCGATGATGCTAACGATGCTCCATTCGGTCAATGCCGGTGGCGTTACGTTTTTCCAGGTTCTTCCACCGTCTTTCGTGATCTGGACATTCCCATCATCGGTTCCTACCCAAATCACTCCCTCCTTCACCGGCGATGGCGCAATCGTTAAGATCGTCCCGCGCCTCTTCTTCGTGTCCTTCTCCTCTGGGCGGATGCGCGTCAAATCCTGGCTAATTTCGTCCCAACTGGAGCCCGCATTGGTGGTTTTCATCAAGAATTGCGTCCCCAGATACAGAAGATGCGGATCCTGTGGTGAAAAAACCAGGGGGATCGTCCAATTGAAGCGGTATTTGCTTCCCTGAGAAATCGGCGCGGGAGAAATATCGCGCACCTGCCCAGTCGTCTTGGAAAGGCGGATCACGCTGCCGCCAGGACCCGCGTTGTAGACCACGTCCGGATCCAATGGATCGGGAATCGTGTAACCGCTCTCTCCCGGGCCGACCGGATACCAATCGCGCTCGGTAATCTGACCGTTGTTTCCACGGCTCGCGATTCCTGCGGTGCCGCTGTCCTGCTGCGGTCCGTAAACCCAGTAAGGAAACCGATGGTCGGTTGCCACTCGGTAGAATTCTCCGGTAGGCTGGTTGTACCAGGGGCTCCACGTTTCGCCGCCGTTCATCGAGATGGTGGATCCCTGGTCTGTCCCCAGGATCATCCTTTGCGGATTCGAGGGGTCAATCCACATAGTGTGATAATCATCGCCACCGGGGGCGCCCTTGATGGGCGTGAAGCTCTTTCCTCCATCTGTCGAACGGAAAAAATTCTGCAAAGGAACATACACGACGTCAGGATTCTTCGGATCGACAAAGATTTCGCCCATATACCAAAACGTTTCAATCCGCGGATCTTCTGTGATTTTCTGCCACGTTGTCCCACCATCATCCGAACGGAACAGGCCGCCTTTCTTCTCTTTTGCTTCGATAACTAAATAAACGCGTTGCCCGCGCATTCCCGGCGCAACCGCCACGCCAGAACGTCCCCAATTCACTGCAGGAAGGCCGCCGCCGGTTATCGGTGTCCAGGTGACTCCCCCGTCTTTCGATTTATAAAGCCCGCCGCCCGGTTCAAACGCTTGATCCTTCACTTCAGGCTTCCAAATCAAGTGCCACAGCGTCGCGTAAACTACTTTTGGATTTCCAGGTTCAAAACAAAGATCGACCGCACCAGTCGTATTGTCCTTGAACAAAACTTTCTTCCAGTTTTTCCCGCCATCTATGGACCGAAAAACGCCTCGTTCCTCACTCGGTCCATACGAATGCCCCAGCGCAGCTACCAGCACAATTTCCGGATTCCGCGGGTCCACCAAAATGCGGGCGATGTGCCGCGTGTCTTCCAACCCCAAGTGCTGCCAGGTTTCGCCTCCGTCGGTTGATTTGTAAACGCCGCTCCCATAGGTGACGTCGCCATAGACAGTGTTCACACCGGTTCCCACGTAAATGATGTTTGGATTCGATGGCGCTACGGCCACGGCCCCAATGGACGGCGCAGACTCTGTGTCGAAAATGGGTTTCCATGTCACGCCGCCATCTGCGGTTTTCCAAACACCGCCGCCATCAGCTCCCATGAAATAAACAGCTGGGTTGCCGGGGATTCCTGCAACGGCATTCACTTTCCCAGCGCGAAACGGCCCAATCATCCGCCATTTCATTTCCGAATATAAAGAGGGAGGAACGTCTTGCGCGCTCACGAGTCCCGAAGTGGAAAGGCCCAAAAACAAAAGGAACACGAGAAAGGTACTGAATTCGGCAGCTTTTCTCATCCAGCTGCAAGAGCGTTCATATCTCACGGCTCGTCATCCCCATCGGCATCAGCTGATGGAGCACCCACAGGCTCTTTGCTTGGATCCACTGCCGTCAGGCCGGCTTTCTTCAACCCGGCATTCAAGGACGGGACATCCTGTTCCTTGATCTTCTTCCATCGGGACAAAAGCGTTTCGAGCGACTCTTTAAGTTCCTTGGAAAGGGCCTCGGCTTGAGTTGTCGGTGCTGCATCTGTGCTGTCGGCAACGCCAAGAAGTCCGGAGAAGTGCTGGTTCAGCGTGGACAGGTTTTCCGGTGGCTTTCCGCTTGGCGGCAACCCGAAAAAGCTGCTTTGCGTAGCGCCTTCCAACTCTGCACACTGCTTATCCAGAGCGGCGATGGAATCGGTCAGCTTGCCCTTCCCTGCTTTCGCCACCTGCTCTTTCAATTGCGCGCGCACGGAGCGAATTTGCGCCAGCGCTTCGTAGCTTTGATTCATACCTTGGACCGAACCGCTTGCCATTTCAAACTGCTTTCGCAAGTCCGCTAGCGAAGTGATGATGCGAGGATCCATCTTCACAACCAACGGCTGCGTGTAGCTCTTGCCATCCACTGCGAGCTTCACGGTGTAATTCCCTGGCAAGGCCCATGTGCCGAGAGGGTACTTCACCGTATCGTGATAGATGGCCCCAATCGGAAATTCGTGCCCCAACGATTCCGGCGGAGCATAGCGCATATCCCAGACAAACCGATGCAGCCCGGCTTCGGTCGAAAGAATCTGCGTCGGCCGAACCCAGTACATCGGTATCGGATGCTCGCTGGCGATTTTTTCCAGCGGCTCGGCTTTGTCCGTGCTGGAATACCGGCGTACTAAGTGCCCTTGCTCATCCAGGATTTCCAGTGTCACCGGGCCTTTCGCTGAAGAAGCCAAAGCGTAATCAAGGATGGCTCCGTCAGGCGGATTCTTGCCTGCAGGAAACTCCGGCGGCAGGGGCGTATCCGGGTTGCGGTTCCAGCGGAAACGAATCGCGGTCTGTGGAGCAAAAAGATGAGCGCTCTCCTTCGAAACTTCCCCGTTCAACTGGCGCAGCGGCGTGATGTCATCCAAAATCCAGAACGAGCGCCCGTGGGTGGCAACAATTAGGTCGTCTCCATGAATTGCCAAGTCCCGCATCGAAGTGTGCGGCAAATTAAGTTGCAAAGGTTGCCAGTCGTCGCCATCGTTGAAGGAAACATACACAGCTCCTTCCGTGCCCGCAAACAATAATCCCTTACGAAGCGGGTCTTCCCGAACGACATTACTCGCGCCGCCATCAGGAATCCCATTGGTGATTTCCGTCCAGGTGTTCCCAAAATCGCGCGTGCGGTAAATGTGCGCCCGCAAATCATCCAGGCGGAAGGAATTGATCGCCGCATACGCCGTCCCTGCATCAAAGTGTGAAGCCTCGATAATGGAAACCTTGCTCCAAGGCTTCAGTTGCGGCGGCGTCACGTTCTGCCACGTCTTCCCGCCGTCCCTTGTGAGATGAATCAGTCCGTCGTCCGTGCCCGCCCAAATCGTGTTCACTTCTTTAAACGAAGGCGCCACGGTGTAAATCACGCCGCGATGTTTGCCTTTCTCCGGATCGCTCGCCGCAAAAACTCCAAGGTTCGCCGGAATTTCGTACGATTCCCGTGTCAGGTCCGGGCTAATCACCTGCCAACTGTTTCCCGCATCGGTAGTCATAAAGAGCACATTTGCCGCAAAGTACAGCGTGTGTGGCTCGAGCGGCGAAAAAACCACGGGTAGGGTGCGCACATAGCGGTATTCGCCGCGGCGAACCGGTTCCGGAGTGACTTTTGCATATTCGCCGATGTCTTGCTTGGTCCGCGTCAGCCAGTCTCCGTAAAGGATATTCGGATCGAGTGGGTCAACAGCCACATAGCCGTATTCAAAAATGCCGATGAGACGCCAGTCGCGAAAAGTAATCTCGCCAAAATCGCTGCGGCTCAGCGTCGCTGCCGATCCGCTTTCCTGCTGCGCACCATACACCCAGTAGGGAAAGCGGTTGTCTGTCGTCACATGATAGAACTGCGCCGTTGGCTGGTTGTACCACGTGCCCCACGTTGCCCCGCCATTGACGCTGATCACCGCTCCTTGATCGCTCGAAAGCGCAATGATTTGAGGATTCTCCGCGCTAATCCAAATGCGTTGATAATCGTCGCCGCCCGGCGCGCCCTTGAAGCCAACAAACGTTTTCCCGCCATCCGTGGATTTCCAGGTCGTCGTGTTCGTAACATACAGAACATCGGGATTGTCCGGCGCAACGGCAATTCCCATCGCGCCGGGACCGCCTCCGCCAATGCGATGGTCCGAATTGATGAGCTTCCAGGACTCGCCGGCATCATTCGAGGCGTACACGCCTCCGTTCTTCTTCGCTTCCACCGTTGCATAGATCCGGCTCGGCTCGTTTGGCGCAACGGCAATTCCGATGCGGCCAAGTCCGTCTTCCGTGATGGGCAGCCCCTTGGTCAACGGGCGCCAGTTCGTCCCGCCATCCGTGGACTTGAAGATTCCGCTCCCACCGGCAATAAACGATGCGCCACTGCGAACTTCCCACGGTGCGACGCGAGCCGCCCACAACACGGCGTAAACTGTTTGTGGATTCGCGGGATCGAACGCCAGGTCTGCGGCGCCAGTGTTTTCATTCTTATACAACACCTTCTGGAAAGTCTGGCCGCCATCGATCGAGCGAAAAACGCCGCGCTCGGCGTTCGGGCCATAGGGATGCCCTGCGGCAGCGACGAAAACGCGATTCGAATCCTTGGGGTCGACAAGGATCGCCGCAATCTGCTGCGCGTCGCGCAATCCGAGGTGCGTCCACGTTTTTCCGGCGTCTGTAGATTTGTAAATTCCGTCGCCCGTCGCCAGGTCCGGCCTCTGCAGGCCTTCTCCGCTGCCAACATAAATCACATTCGGGTCGGAAGGAGCCACGGCAAGCGCGCCTACGGAACCTGTCGGCTGATCATCAAAAATTGGATTCCAGGTGTTCCCGAAGTCCGTGGTTTTCCACACGCCGCCGTTTACTGCGGCCATGTAAAAAACATTGGGCTGATGCGGCACTCCGGAAATCGCCACGGTGCGTCCGCCGCGAAAAGGCCCAATGCAGCGCCAACGCATCTCGGCAAAGAGCCTTGGGTCGATGGGTGCTTCGCTCTGTGGCGCGGAAAGCGCAATCGCTTTTTCCTTGGAAGGGCGAGCATGCGCCGAAACCGAGAGGAGCCCGCAAAAGACGCATCCGATTGCGGTACAACGAGAGACCCAAGTTGCAGCGTGACACCGAAACAAGCAAAGCATCAGACACCTCCCCGAAATCGGAGAGCATACTCTGCCAGACAAGCGGTAGCAAATTCTTGCGTGTGATGAGGGGTTGCCACAGCAAGCAAACGGGGGACAAAAAACATTGAGGGCGCAACAACCTTGCGGCTGCTGCGCCCTCTTTCAATTGTGCCGTTAAGTTTTTGAGGCTTCCCGGCTCAATCTTCAGGCAAGATAAACCTCCCGGTTTTTACTGGCAAGCAAAATCGGAAAACTCAGTTGTGGAAAGCTGTGCATAACTGTGCAAAAGTGCTGCACCTAGAAACGCCTGCCGGAGAGGCAAATGGGCACAAGCCGGGAAGCTTTTGCAGCTTGGATCGATCTGTACGGTCGAGCCTGGGAAGCGCGCGATGCCAAAGCAGCTGCCGAACTCTATGCAGAACACGGAACCTACCAGGTCACTCCGTTTGTCGAGCCTATGCGCGGGCGAGTGGCCATCCTCGAATACTGGACTCATGTCGCGCAAACCCAAGAAAACATTCAGTTTGGATCCGAAATCCTGGCGTTGACACCGGAGCATGGAATTGCCAGGTGGTGGTCCACCTTCTTAATCGTTCCTCAACAGCTCAAGACCAGGCTGGACGGAATCTTTGTCGTTACTCTGGACGAAGAAGGAAAATGCGTCCAATTGCGAGAGTGGTGGCACAAATACCAAACGGAATGAAGGCCCCCTGATTCTCAGCCTTTCTTATCGCTCCGGCGAAGCAGCTCGCCGGGGAGCGCTTTAAGGAAGTTGCGCCCCCAAATCCCGATAAGCAGTGCCGCGCTGAAAAGCAAGATGGCGTCAAGGCTGGCGCGACCGTCACGCGTCCAATAGACCTTATCTTCTAGATGGAGCCATAGGGCAAACTCGTCCAAGGTAAGCGCAACCCCAATACCGTAAAGCAGCGACATCAAGCGGCTGGCAAACAGTGAGGAACCTTTAGCTCCCGTGCCGACCTCGATCAGCCAGCCAAACCCCACGACCAATAACAAGAGAATCCCCCAAACCAGGTGGTGGACATGGATCCCGTGAATGTAAACGTAGTGGAATGGCGGAATCCCCCGTCCGGCCGCGTAAGCCGCCCCTCGCGCAAAGGCCAGGGTGAAGAAGAACCCGACGGCAGCCAGGAATAACCGGCGCTTCGGGCGATCCTGTACGTGCTTGTGAAATAGCTCCCCGACCCTCGGATGCCATAGAAACAAAAGGACTATAGCAACCAGGAGGATCACCCCGCCAAGCAACCAAAACGCTGCCATTGCACCTGCCCCTTCCCAGAGTAAACGAGATTTGGCCACTGCGCCCTTATCAGCCGCTTAATGAATTGAGCACACAGGCACTTCCGGCCTATTTTCAGGCTTGGCCGCACCCCTTATTTTGTGAGGAAGGGGACAAGCTATGAACACCAAGTGGTTCGTGCTTGCGGGTTGTCTATTGCTTGCTGGCGTTTGTTCCGCCAAGGAACACAACGACTACCAGAAAGGTACGCTACTGAAAATGGAATCATCTCCCTGCGGCATGCAAGAAAAAGGCGGCAAGTCCATGGCTGGGGAGATCCTGGGCACGGACTCGCAGAGCAAGAAAACCAAGGAAGTGCTCTGCCAGGAATACGTCCTGCAAACGGAGAAAGTGGTTTACCGCATCCGGCCGAATGATGACAAGCACCCCGTGCTGCTACCTATCGGAGAAACGGCCCAGTTTCGCCTCCACAAGGACAAGTTGATCCTCAGAGTTTCCGAAGGTGGCGATGACAAGGAACGCGAGTACATCGTCGTATCCATGACCCCACGCGAGGATCATCGGGAAGCCGTAGCCAGCAAGAATTAAGCTAGCGAATTCTTGAAGTGGAACGAACGGCGCTTCGCGAGGGTGCGAGCGCCGTTTTTGTTTAGGCGCTCAGGGCGCGTGAGGGGCAACCACACCCAAGTCAGCGATATTATCGCCCTTCTTCAGAGATGGTACCGCGTTCACATGCAGCACCACGCCAGTGACAGGAGCCCGTGGTTCCGCAATGATTTTGCCGAAGTAATCGGTGATCGTGCCGAGCTTCATTCCCGCAGAAACGTAAGTCCCTCTTCTCACTAGCGGATACCAAATCCCAGGACCTTCTGCGAGAACATCGGAAAGTTTTTCAATCCAAACAGGATTCTCGATGACATGCGGCTCACCGGGAAGCATTTTCAGCGCACGCATGGTGCTCAGCGTACCATTGACCAGCAAGTTGACGTCGTCGGTCTCGACCGTTCCGGCATGCCCTGCTTCCACAACAATCGAAGGTTTGCCGCGAACGCTTG
>Ga0126370_10000550_pt1 | contig 15687 bp, 9 predicted proteins | sample PanSoiMetaPlot_3_FD_92586 | JGI IMG/M metagenome (GOLD analysis project Ga0126370, IMG submission 92586) | Tropical forest soil microbial communities from Panama - MetaG Plot_3 | ecosystem: Environmental > Terrestrial > Soil > Tropical forest > Bulk soil | place: Panama | collected 2016-02-17 | reverse complement strand
TCCTGCAGGTAGAAGCTGGTGTCGCGAAAATAGTTCTTCTGGGTGGTGGGCGTGTTGTAGGCGAGAACCTGGTAGCCAACGCCATCATTCAAGAGAGCGTTAATGCCCTGCTTCACTTGATAAATGTATGCGTTGTAGCTCTTGCCCCACTCAAAACCAAACTGAAAATTGTGCGAGCCTGCCCAATCGGCTTTATGCCACGAACCACCCGCCGTCCACTTGAGCACCCATGCGGGGTTTATGAATTCGTTCGGCGCTGCGCCCGTCTCAGTGGAGGTCGCCACATCCTGGTAGTTCAGGTTGGTTGAGTCGGACTGATAACCGAGTGGGAAGGTAATTTTGTTCCAGCCGACCCGAAAATCGAGCAAGAGATTGTTCGAAACTTGGCTGGTCCAGAGTCCTTCCAGGATGTACGCCGGCTCAATCTGACGCCAGCTGGCTTGTTCGGTCACGAATGAATATGCCGTGTCGCGACGGAAGAAGCGATTCTGCGAGTTGTACATCCAAACAAAACTGAATTTGTTTTTGGCATTGATTTGCCAATCGCTGCGCAGGTCAGTATTGCTCTGGTGATTGACATCTTTTACTGGATTGCCTGCCTGATCCGTGACCGAGAGGATTCGCTGGCGCAGGTCGTAGCTACGGTAGGAACCAAAGAGCCACCATCGGTCTTTGATGACTGGACCGCCAAGGCTCGCCGACGTGTCCCGCGTCATGTCAAAAGGCGAACCGGAGGTAACAGGACTCCCTTGGTAAGTCGGGAACTTGTCACCGGCCTGCCACGCCGCCGTCAAGTAATAGAGCAGCGCCTCACCATGCAACTGGTTTGAACCTGACTTCGTCACCATATTCATGTACACCCCGCCGATCGGGACGGAAGCGGGGGCATTGTCCGCGACTACCTGAAACTCTTCAAACGAGTCGTGGTTGGTGTAGAACTGCGTGTATCCGCCATTTGCGCCGGGCCAGTTGAGATCAAGGCCGTTGTAGCTATAAAGCTGCTCCGCGGGAGTGCTTCCGTGCACCTGCATCGTGGACTGCTGGTAGCTGTTGTTGCCGGCCACGTCGAATGTGCTGCTGGTGGATCCTGGCATCTGCGCTACCGTGGACCATGGATCTCGTCCACTCGGAATGTCCTGTAAGAGGTTTTCGTCAAATGTAGTCGTGGTCTGGTTGTTCTGCAGGTCGAGTATTGGTTCCCCTTCCACTGTCACAGCCTGGCTCACTTCACCGACCTGAAGTCTTGGACTGACCGTCGCCGTAAATCCCGCGGTGAGAACGATGCCTGTCAGGGTATACGCGCGAAATCCGGCTTGGCTGACAGTCACGTCGTAAGTACCGGGAGGGAGCAGGTCCAGCAGATAACTCCCATCGGCATGTGTCGTGGTGGTGCGCTTAGCAAAAAGCGCCGGACTGTTCGCAATAACCGTGGCATTCGCGACGACCGCTCCTGAGGGGTCCGTAACGATGCCCGTGATCTTGCCAGTCGTAGCAACCTGGGCGGTTACACTGCTGATGAGAAAGATCGAAGCAATCAAGGTTGCGAGAACGGTGTAGTTGATACGAGCGCACAACGTGAGGCGAAGATCCATAAGCACCCCCGAGGAGGATTGCTACCCCAATGGCAACAAATCGGAAGGTAGAAGAAAAATTGGGATATTTTATCCATGGACGTTAAGATTTGTCAACGGACCATAAGCTCGATTTTTATTTCCTGCGCTTTGTCACAGCACTTGTTCACCTTCCAGCTGACCGGGTGCTTAACGTTGTCAATGCGCACCGTATGTGACAAAAGACAATTTGCGTTACCATGATTCGCCATCATGGCAACACTGGAGCCTGCGATGGACTTCACCGGACGCCGCGCATTTCTTCGTCATGCAACCGGAGCGGCTGCTCTGACCTTTACCTCCCGCAGATCTGTTTTTGGACGTACTCACATCTTGAACGTTAGTGCCACAGTGTCGGAGGCCGCCCCAAATCTGCCAGACCGTCTGTCCCCAGACTGGTACCGACGGAAGGTTAGCCTGGTTCAGGAGGAAATGGCGAAACACAACCTCGACGCACTAGTGTTGTTGAAGGCTGTAAACGTCATTTATACAACCGGCTACTTCCATCTTTCGACCGAGCGCCCGCTGGCTGCGCTTATTCCAAGAGCCGGAAATCCTGTACTGTTTGTTCCGGCGCTTGAGTCCGACCAGGTGAAGCTCTGGTGGGGGAAGGATTATGAGTCGTACTTCGACTATCCAGGGCCGATAGACCGCGTGCGCTGGATTTTCGAGCAGATTGCCAAGCGTGGCTTTGGCGAGTCCCGCATCGGAGTAGAAGAACCAACGCCCAGCCGCATGCAGCAAATCAAGCTCGGCGCGCCCAACGCCGAGATCCTGGTAACCGGAGATCTGGTCGAACGAATGCGCTACGTCAAGGATGAAGATGAAATCAACATCATGCGCCGTGGCATGTTTTTCAATGACTACTCAATTCAAGCTGGGCGCGACTTCGTGCGCGAGCACGGTTCCGTAAGTGAAAACGAAATCCTGAAAGCTGCTGCGGATGCGCTCGCAGACAAGATGGGAGCGGAACTAAAAGATGTGGTCGGTATCAGTATCGATCCGCCCTTCGGCGGCCTTGTACCGTTCGGCAGGCGTTCCGCTTTCCCTCATGCCATTCCCAGCAGGGACCGCCTCAAGAAAGGAGATGCTCTGATCCTTAGTTACACGTGCCAGCTTGGAGGCTATGCCGTCGAATGCGAGCGGTCGTTTATTGTTGGCAAGCCCAGCGACTACGCGAAGCGTCTCTACGAGGCCATGCTCGCCGCCCATGACACCGGGGTTGAGAACCTGAAGGAGGGCGCGATCGCTGAAGAAGTCGACCATAAAAGCCTCGACCAAGTCCGCAAAGCCGGATTCGAGAAGTTTCTCAAACACCGCACTGGTCACGGTATCGGTCTCGAAGGACATGAGGCTCCTTGGATTGCCGAAGGCGACAAAACAGTCCTCCAACGAGGTATGACCTTCAGTTGCGAGCCAGGAGTCTACGATCCAGACTGGGGAGGCGTTCGACACTCCGATACCGTCGTGGTCCGCAAGGACAAGGGCGAGGTACTGAATAAATACCCAACTCGCCTTGAAGAAATGATCATTGAGATCTGACGGCCAGTTCTTGTGAGCTTGCCCGTATATTGATGAACAGGAATCTTGGGAGCCTAACGCCGCTGGTGAAGCGAGGAGCCGGCCGAAATCCGCCTCTCTGCTTACTTCGCGGGAGTGATGAAGAGGTTGCGAAAGGCGACGTGTCCGGCTTCACCACCCTGTAGATAGATGGGCCCGGGCAATCCCTCATGGCTGTCCAAAGCGCCGCCGGTGATCCCCGGTATCTCCTGTTTATCGATAATCGTCTGACCGTTTTGCACAACCGTCACCACGCGGCCAACGAGTGTGATGTCGTAGCTCTGCCACTCTCCCGGACGCCGCGGCTGTTCCTGGGTTGACGCCAGAAAGCCATACACTCCCCCCATGCGCATCGTTGGCCCTTCCGGATCAGCATCCTCTTCGATCTGAACTTCGTACCGTCCGCGCAGGTAGACGCCGCTATTCGCTCCTTTCGTGCAATTGAATTCAACATGCAACTTGAAATCGCTGAATTTTGCAGTACTGATCAGTTCAGGTCCATGGCCGGGACTCACCAGAGTTCCGTCTTCCACCATCCATTTAGCGGCTGCGCTCGGGTCGCTCATCGTCCATCCGGCCAGATCCCTGCCATTAAACAGCGACACCCCTTTCCCCCACTTGGGCGCGGCGTTTGTCGTGAGTTTTGGCGCTCGTTCTCCGGTCCATCGCCATGGAGTTCCATCCGGTCCCGTGGTAGTGCCGGCCAGTCTGCCGCCAACGAGTCTGCCCTCAAATACCATATCGTCTTTCCGATCCTCTTCTTCTTTGGGCGAGACGAACGTGATGTGACCATTTGCAATCTCAACTTTGGGCAGTGGTCGCGCATGTCCCCAGCGGCTGGTCATGCGCGCATGAAACTGCCCGCCCTCTTGGGTGATTTCCAGCCATGACGGGGCTTCACGCTGCGGTGTCTTGAGGGTCAGATCCCATCGGCCGAGAAATGCCTGATCGGAGTTGCTCGGCAGTGCGAGACTTCTATCTGCGCAACACACCAGCAGGGAAAGAAAGAGAACTACACTTTCCAGTACAAACATCTTTCGCCGAATCATGTGCGTGGCACTCCCTGTTGCCGCGCCCAGTGTACAGCAAACAACCTGGCAGAAACTCGTTTGCCATCCGAGCCATGACCGACATTGTCGCAGGTGTTTTTTAGGTGACGCTTGGTTACATCCAATCAGAGGCCGGTTGCAATGGCGTGAGGCCGCAAACAGTCCGCCTTCTAATTTTCAGATTCTCGAATTCTGTGTGGAGTGGTCAGCTAGATGAAGATTGTTTGTTCAAGAAACTTATTACGAAACTTTCCTCGTGGATCGAGCTTCCTGGCCAAAGCTACAAAGTCGGACAGCCGCTCGTAGCGTGACCTAAGGTGCGCCGGTGACATGGTGAACAGTTTTCCCCAATGCGGTCTGGCGTCAAATGGCGCCAACTCTCGTTCAATCTCTGGCAAAAGCTTGCTAACGGCGGGCCAGTCCTGTTTCCAGGTGAAATGGATGGCAACGCTCTCCTGCTTATAGGCGGTGCTCAGCCAGAGGTCATCGGCGGCGATCGTGCGAATCTCGGAAATCAACAAGTGAGGAGTCACCTTGTCACGCAATCTTTCGACGGCGAAAATCGCTTCTACTGCATGACGTCTCGGAACGAAGTATTCGGACTGCAACTCTTTCCCAGCACTAGGCATGAAGCCCATTCGGAAGTGTGGCAGACGCTCGAACCAGGGGCCTGGCACGCCCATTTGTTCCGTGCAGTTCTCGACTGAAAGTTCTGCGATGGGGTGGAGGTTCTTCGTCGCGATTTGGGCACCGAAAAACTCCGGCTTGGACTCGAACCTGGGTTCTGCATCTGTCCGGACCTTGAGCCACACTTCATTGATCCGGTGCTTCTGCCAGTCGGTGAAGAGGCTGACACTGTAGGCGCTTGCCTCGATGGCGTCGAAATTTTGGTATAGCTGATCGAAGGGAAGGTTTTCGTAGACGTACTGCTTCACTGTGAATGCTGGCTGGAGATCGAGAGTGACTTTGGTGATGACGCCAAGGGCGCCCAGCCCAACAGTCACACCACGGAAGGTATCGCTGTCTTTGTCACGTGTGAGCTTCAACACATCGCCTGAAGCCATGACCATTTCCAGTGCGGAGACCTGTGTCGCAAGATTTCCATTCTTTATACCGGAGCCATGAGTCGCGGTGTTGCACGCGCCTGCAACGGAAATGTGTGGCAGCGAGGCGAGATTGTGCAACGCGAAACCACGCTGGTCGAGATAAGGGCACAGTTGTCCGTAGCTTATTCCGGCTTCAGTCGTGACTGTCCGCGTTTTCGGATCAAGCTCTATGACTTTGTCTAGTGATCTCAGAGATAGAAACTTCGTATCCGTGTTGGCGATTTCATTGAAGCAATGCCGGGTCCCCAAAACCTTAAATTGAGAGTTGGCCTTCACGAATCGTTGAACGTCTGCCATTGAGGTCGCAGCGTGCAGGCGTTCAGTGCCATATTCGAGATTTCCCGCCCAGTTGGTCATCTTATGCTGAAACGCCGACGAGAACGCGCTAGACCATAAAGCGGTCACCGCTGTAGCGAAAAGGGACTTCATAAAGGCTCGCTTGTTCAAGTTCTGTGGTCCTCTTGCGACAGTCGGCAAACAGATGTCAGTCTGGCACAACCTACAATCGGTCCTAGCCGTAGTCAAGTCCGGAGCGTATTTTTTTGCATGCTAATCCATAGTGCTGGAACTTGAGCGTTAACGCCTTCCGTGAGCTCGAATCATCATCGAGTCAGCTTGCGCCTGCGCGCTACGATGCTTCACCGGACACAGCAACTGGGGATCGATCCAGACTAGCCTCACCAGCGCTTGCGCATCCAACCGATCGTCTTTCTCACGGCTCTCTCCGATCAGTCGCACCTCGCGCGCGTTCCCACAATCACTTCATATCCTCACTCGCTGAGCAAGCGACTGATCCAGGGCAAACGCGTCCCAGCTTCCAGCGCAATCGGGCTGCGCGGCATCGCGCCGAAGACCTCCTGCAAGGCCTTGCCGTGTACGGACTCGCTGCTCCGACTGGATCTGTCTGGCGGGCTTCATCCACCACGCTGTACCAACTGTTACGATCGCCCAAATCCAATCCGACGGTCAGTTTCTGCTGAGAAGTATTCGTGCTCGCCTTCCTCGTTAGCGGGAATCTCGCGAAATGCCTAGGAAAAGCGAATGGTACAAGGTTGGAAGGCAGAAGAGTCCTGTCGGTATTGGGTGGCTGAGGGTGAGGGGTGCGATCGGCAATGCAGGCCAAGCCTCGCGGAGATTAAATGGCTTCATCTAAAGTTCGCCATTCACGGGTGCTAGAACTTACCTTCCTCCGCCGCCGCTGCCGCCACCGACTAGAATTTCGAGCAAGAGCAATATCAGATCCATGCCATGGCGCCTAATCGCCGCGTCATTTGTAGCCAGTCATAAGTTTGCGGTGATTCGGGAGATGTGACAATTGCACGATTTGCCAGTTACCCACCGTAAGATTTGCCATGCTGCCCTGTCATCAATTCCACCGGTGCTTTCGCGATTCGTGAACCCCATCTCTCTATGACTGCGAGAGCACATCTACCAGAGAGGCGCGATCGCGGTCATAATTGTTGTCACAAAAGAGCATTGATTTGAATGAGCTGGGCAGGAGCTGGACGCCACTCCGCTGTCTGATTTGCTAGCGGACCTCGAAGTTCAATAGCAGAAAAATAAGGAAGATTTAGCGGAACATTAACTACTGACAAAAGGGTATTCAAGGCACCACTTTGAACCCAATCTGCTCAGGATCAATACGCTCGTGGACCGTGGAGAAGACATATTTGAACGGCACCAACTCGAGTTTGAAGTGCACAACTGCAGAGGCGAATGGCATCTGGTGTTCGAAACTCAGCGCCTTGAGCGCCAACTCGCATACTCGGCCTCGGCTGCAACATGAACGGGAACGTCAGGGTCAGCGTCTTTCCAGAGTGTGAGGAAATCTTCGTAGGCTGTGAGCGTTCGGACGCGGGCGTCTGTATCAGGTGAAGTTTTCGCCTGCAATGCGTTCGCTCGCGCAACGCCCAGACGAGCCAGGGCGCCAGTCCAGCAGTTCCAGACGATGCCGCTGTGATCGAGGATCTTCTGGAACTCTTCGGCCGCCAGCCTACCCTGCCCTGCCTCCAGATACGCCTGGCCACGAACATAATTTGGATAGAGACAGGAGGGATTGGTAACAAACAAAATCGCCCCGTACTCGATGGGCGAAGGACTTTGCTGGTTATTCAAGATGTAAGAGTGGTCCTTCCTGCCGAGTGCCAACTGTATCTGAATGGCGGGCAGCCAAAGGGATTGCATTTGTGTATCCAACGGGAAACGCCTGTTTAGGTCTTGGGCCAATGATTCGGCTTGCGGCGCATCATTGACCATCGCGAATGCAAGTGCAGCTTCGACTTCTGTCCCTTGACTGGCTGGAGCGAGCTTTAATGCCCTTGCAGCTGCTTTCCGCGCTCCGGTGGCATCGCCGAAGGCGGCTTGTCGCAAAGCGGCATTTGCCAACCAGATCGCGGCATTCTCCTTGCTATCGGCTCGTATCGCGGACTCAACAGCTCGGGTCGTGAGTTCCCGCGCCTCGCCCAGACGACCTCGATATGCCTCGGTGTCACTGGCGAGCGCCAGTGCCATGTTCTCTTCGGGTCTTCCGGCAAACCAGTTCTGTTGTTCGGCCATGGTTGCGGAGTCCGCCCGGAGAAAGGCAAGAGCATAGAGAGCACTGCGAGACTCAAAGCCGTCAATGTTTTCCGCCTGCGCGTCGTGAATGATCTGCCTTGCACCATCGAAACTCTGCGAGGCAAGCGCGTAAATGGCTAGATTTCCGTACGACCCGAAAGACGGCGCAAGACGCAAGGCCCGTCTTGTGGTCTCACTCGCCTTTTCATATTGCCCTTGCAATGCATAGACAATGCCTAACGTTGAATAAGGTCCGTCATCACGGGGGTAGCTCTCAATCCACCGCTCATACGTATCGGTTGCTTTGTCGAGTTCTCCAGTTACATTCAGATAGTAGTCGGCGGTGATCGCCAACTTTTCCCACTCGCTGACACCATCTCGCAACTGGAATGCCTTGCTGAAGTACTGCCTAGCTACGTCTACCTGCCCGAGACCGGAGTAGTCCAAGCCCAGCGCCCTATAGCCCACTGCAAAATTGGGATCAAGATCCAGAACGCGCCGAAAGTAAGGTAACGATGCGCTTGGGCCCTTTTCACTGAAGGCCTTCAGCCCCTGGCTATACTCTTTTAAAGCCTCCAGAGACGGTGTTGTCGCATGCGCCAGCGGTACGTCAAACTTCTGAACTGAAGCCAGCGATTCGCCGAGCTCGCGCCGTAGCCCAGATGCTGCCTCGTCCAGTGCGTCCAAAGTGTGCTCCTTGGACGTCGCGATCGATTGTTCCGATGCAAGTGTGTCTCCGTTCCGGCAATTTATGGCTTTCAATCCGAGCACATACTTGCGGCCCAGAGCGCCAATTGATCCGACAAGATAGGCCGTGCTGCCGGCTCGCTGGCAAACTTCGCGGGCTACCTCGCTCGTCAGTTGAGTACCGGTGGGACGGGTCATCCGCTGTAAGGTGATTGCGACCTCGCTATCTGACAGCACCTTGAAAAAGGGAGATTGCCGAAGAGAGAGGCTCAGTGCGGTGTTTAGAGAGTCGTCGAAGGTTGCGTCGCCTGTCTTATTAACAAAGTCGGCGAGCACGATGGTGTCTTCCGGGCTAAGCTTTGAGGCGGCGCGGGAATGCCAGAGTCCCACAACCGCTACGGCTGCGAGTATCAAACCAGCGGCAGCGAACCAGAGATGCGAATGCCTCCAGATGTTGGACTCGCTTGGGATGTCGACCTCTACTTCGGGCGCCCAAGCCACCGGGGCTACAAAACGGTAGCCGCGCCGCGGAACCGTTTCCACAAATCTTGGGTTGTCGGCCGAATCGTTCAACGCTTCGCGCAGCTTCCTTGTTGCCGTGTTCAAAGCAGAGTCAAAATCTACAAACTCATGCGGCCAAACTTGCGCACGGATTTCCTCCCTGGTGACTAGTTCACCAGGACGCTCCAGCAACACTATCAAGATTCGAAGGGGCTGCTCTTGCAGACGAACACAGCTCCCCGCTTTTGTGAGTTTGCGCTCGCGGAGATCAACCTCAAAAGATCCAAAGCGAGCAAACCGAGCTGTGGATCGGAACTGCTGCAACGGCACGGCTTAGCATAACAGGTCACAAGTCCGAATAGCTCCTTTTTTGGCAGTTGGTTAGCTGGTTATTCCAAATACATAGAAAGGTTTGTTGCGTTGTGCGCCCAGCTACCCGCACATTGTCGTTCGTAACCGGATGAGTCGATTGCTTTGCGCAACCCCAGAGGGTCACGACTCTGACGCATCATCAGAAGTTAACCGCTTCCTGCTTGATCGGAAGGCCGTGTGCGAGTAAAGCGTCTCATTCTTGAGCCCGAGTCATGACACATTTGAGCTTTGCGAGTATTCTCATCGTCGACGATTTCCCGGGCTGGCGGGCGCGAGTTCGCGAGATCCTGGCGGCACATCCGGAATGGAAGATCGTCTCTGAGGCGTCGGATGGGCGGCAAGCTGTCCACGAAGCAAGTGAATTGCAGCCGGACGTTGTAGTTCTAGATATTGGTCTGCCGCGATTGAATGGGATCGAGACCGCGAAGATGATTAGGCAGAAGTCCCCCAAGTCGAGGATTGTTTTCCTGGCACAGGACGACGATGGCGAAATTAAGAAGGCCGCTCTTGACGTCGGGCAGACAACTTACATCCCAAAAGCCACAGCCGCTACTCGGTTATGTGACGCCGTCGCAGCATCTTTGGGGGAAATCACCGGCGCCTTGGATCGCTATACAGCAGTTCCGTCAACGAAATCGCGATAGTCAGCATCTTCAAGTTTTTCGCGCTCAGCTTCTGGAATCGTAAACTGCGCCGTACCACAATCCATACAGACCAAGACCGTTGGAAAAACCCAAACACCGGGTATATCGAGACCTTGAATTCCCGGAAAATGGATGTTCATCTCAGCGGTAAACTCACGTTGATTGGATGATTGGCATGACGTACACCACTGATGAGACATCATGACCCTCACAGCCCCGACTATGAGACAAAATTAACCTTGTTCACGACTTCGGTAAAGTTGTCTTTTGGGAGGTTCCGAATCGGGTTGGCTTAAACGAACTGAGTGCTATCGCCTGGTGCCGTTCGACTGGTCGCGGTCCGGGACAGAGTCCTGCTCTGGGGAGAATGGCGTGTATCAGTTCCAGTTCTTGACTTTCTTGTGCCTTCTTCTGCATTGCTGCGGCCTTCCGATGAATTCAAGAGAACGCCACAACTCGCTTGCGGAGCCGTGGACGCGGTTCTACCGCTTTCTAGAATCCCCGACAGAATTTTACAGGGAGGATCTGATAAACCGAGTTTTCAATCTGCCAATGCAGAAACCGACTAGGCACAGCTTACAAAGATCGAACGGTCGCAATCTCGCATTACACGCATCGACCTCCCTTTCATTCTTCACCTCAACTGAAGGTCCAGCAACGAGCGAGACCTGGCCTTAGTCCTATAATCAGGTTAGATGAACGCAATGTGCAGGATTTTCGCGGTCCTTGTCTGCCTGGTTCCAGTTTGTTTCTCGCAATCTGGGGCCAACCAGCAAGCTACCGCCCTGGCAGAGCACATCCGGAAAGCTCGTGGCTTTCTGGATGAAAAACGTCCCGATCTCGCCATTCCAGAGTTACAGGCCGCTGTGGCGATCGATCCATCCGATGCCCAAACGCAAGGAAACCTGGGGGTCTTGCTGTACTTCCAGGGCAAGGTAGCCGAAGCCATCCCTCACCTTCGCGCGGCAGTGGAACGCCAGCCGGGACTAGGCAAAATTCAGGGATTGCTGGGATTGGGCGAGATTCACACTCTGGACATCGCCCGCGGTCGGCAGGATTTGGAGTCAGCGTTCCCGGTAGTCGATGACCTCAAATTCAAAGTACAAGTCGGTTTGGAGCTAGTCGGTCTCTACACGCAAACCGGCGATTTGCAGCAGGCCAGTCAAGTGCTGGCACAATTGCGCAAGGCGGCGCCGGAAGATCCTGAGGTCCTCTACGCGGCGTATCGCACTTACTCTGACCTCGCAGCTGAGTCGATGCTTGCGTTATCGCTCGCACAGCCGGACTCTGCGCAGATGCATCAAGTGATCGCGCACGAGGAATCGCGGCAGGGTAACAGTAATGGAGCGGTTGCGGAGTTCCGCAAAGCGGTAGCGATCGATCCGCATTTGCCTGGCATCCACTTTGAGTTGGCTGAATTGTTACGTTCTTCGCAAGATGACGCCGTCAAGAAAGAGGCGGAGAAGGAGTATCGCGCCGCTTTGGCGGAAAATCCGCAAGATGGAAAAACGATCTTGCGCCTGGCAGACATCGACGCGCAAAAGGGTGCTTCGCCGCAGGCGTTGGAGGGATACAAGAAAGCCGTTGCTCTGCAACCAAACGACGCAGATGCCAAGATCGGGTTAGCGAAGATTCTGACTGAAATGAACCAAACCGATGAAGCACTCTCTTTGCTGGAAGACGCAGTGCGATTGGACCCGACCAACGCGACAGGGCATTATCGACTCGGTACACTGTATAGAAAGATCGGGCGCAGCGAAGATTCCAAGAAAGAAATGGAGCTGTACAAGAAATACAAGGACCTAAAAGAAAAGCTGCGCGCTGTTTACAAGGATCTGCAGGTACAACCAGACGAGATCAGTGGGGACAAAGACAATCAGAAGTAGCACTCCAGCGCAGAGTAAGAATCCGGAATATCTGGGTCGACGGGCTGCAATACCATTCTCTTGCGCCTTATTCCTGCTGGTCTTAATGGCTGGAAAATTGGTCGCGCAGATGGGAACCGCCACACCGCTGCCGCCAAAGGAACGCGAAAAAGCCGAAGCGGAGAGAAAAGCAAGTGGCACTCTTTCGAACTATCCCAAACTGGTCGACATTACCTCTTCGACGGGCATTCATTTCGAACACCAGTCAAGTCCCGAGGCAAAGTTCATCGTTGAGTCCATGAGCGGTGGCGTTGCTTTAATCGACTACGACCGCGACGGTTGGCCGGACATTTATTTCACGAACGCCCAGACTGTGGATATGTCAAAGCAAGGCGTGAAGGCGCGCAGCGCGCTTTACCATAACAACCACGACGGAACATTTACAGATGTGACCGAGAAAGCCGGAGTCGGTTTTCCCTGCTGGGCGATGGGTGCGACCGTAGGCGACTACGACAATGACGACTGGCCCGATCTGCTAGTGACCTGTTTAGGTGGAGTCGTACTCTATCGCAACAATGGAGACGGAACATTTAAGGATGTCACAAAGGCGACTGGACTGGGCAACGATACCGGATGGTCGACGGGAGCGGCTTTCGGAGACTATGACGGCGATGGTTGGGCGGACCTTTTCGTATCCCACTATGTCGATCTCAACTTGAATGACTTGCCGGCCTTTGGCTCAGGTAAGTCGTGCAAGTATCTGGGCATCGACGTGCAATGCGGACCTCGCGGTTTGAAGGGCGCTCCCGACAATCTCTATCACAACAACGGCGATGGCACCTTTAGCGATGTCTCAAAGAAGGCTGGCGTGGATGATCCCGAGCATCGATACGGCCTGACTGCCATATGGTCGGACTTCAATGATGACGGGAAGTTGGATCTTTTTGTAACCAACGATGGGCAAGCGAACTATCTCTATCAGGCCGACGGTAAGGGAAGATTCGAAGACGTTGCGCTTACTTCCGGCGTGGCGGCAAATGAGGATGGATTCGAACAGGCGAACATGGGCGTTGCTCTGGGCGATTATATGCACAGTGGGCACATGTCACTTTTAATCTCTCACTTCGACATCGAGTATGCGGCGCTCTATCGCAACATGGGGGGAATGAACTTTTCCGATGATTCGATCGCTTCCGGTATCGCGCGAGGAACGCAGGGATTCGTAGGCTGGGGAGATGCGTTCGTGGATTTTGCCAACAGCGGCTGGCAAGATTTGTTTCTCGTTAATGGACACGTTTATCCGCAGGTCGATAGTGCGAATCGCTCGACGCGGTATCTTGAGCCGAAACTCTTGTTCATGAACCAGCGGGATGGAACTTTCAAAAACGTGAGCAATCTGGTCGGATCTCCGGTGCAATCCTTTCAGGTCAGCCGAGGCCTCGCCGTCGGAGACCTGTTCAACGATGGGAGACTGGAGGCTGTTGTTGAAAACCTCGTAGGAAAGCCGATGATCCTGCGGCCCGAAGGCGGTCCGCCGAACCATTGGGTCAGCATCCAACTTGAAGGCGTGAAGTGCAATCGTCTGGCGCTCAATGCGCGGGTTACTGCGACGGCGGGAGATCTGGTTCAGGTGGGAGAAGTGCTGAGTGGCGGAAGTTATTTATCGCAACATGACTTGCGCATACACTTTGGCCTCGGCAACCATGACCATCTCGATCGGGTTGAGGTTCTCTGGCCGAACGGCAAAAAGGAAACGCTGACGAACTTGGCTGCTGACAAATTTTATGTCGTGCGAGAAGGAGAGGGAGCCGTAGGTGCCACGGGGCCAGAGCATCAAGCCAAACTTCCATAGGGTTTCCGGCAAATGTTTCCAGGACCAGGATGCGAGTAATCGGGGTGGGTCAAAGTCCGACCTGGGGTGTCTCCTTATGAAACTGACACGGTGGGAATCTCGCCGCATTGGTCAGATTCTGCTGGCAGGCTGCCTAGTCACGACACTCTGCGCAGTGGTCGCAGCACAGAGTGCGGTTCGCTCGTCCGACTCTGTCCTGACACGACAACTGCGTCAGGCTCTCGCACTCGCGAAACAGGGAGATCGGCAAGGAGCTATGAAACTTACGCTCCAATTGCTGCAGCAGGACCCGAGGTTTGTCCCCGCTCTCAAGTTGAAAGGCACATTACTTGAAGAATCGGGGCAAAATTCCGAGGCTGCCGCAAGCTTTGAAGAAGCTCTGAAGTTGGCCCCAAACGATCCCGATCTGCTGTTGAAATCAGGCATCTACAAGCTCGCCATGGGCGATCGAGATGAAGCGATCACGCGCCTGATGCACTGCACAAAACTTCTTCCGGGCGACGGAGACGCGCAATATTATCTGGCCCAGGCGTACCACTTGAACGAACAAGATGATCTCGCCCTGTTGGCAATCCGGCAAAGTCTGAAGGCTGAGCCCGACAATCCTTCAGTGCTGCAAAAATATGGCGAATTGTTGTGCTCCACCGGAGACTGTCAAGGCGGGCTGCAGTCATTGCTTAAGGCTCGTCAATCCGATGCGACGCTGCCACGCATTGATTTCGACATCGCAGTAACTCATTTCAAGTTGATGGATCTTTCCAATTCGGCGAAATATGCCGAACATGCGGTGCAAGCGCGGCCCAATGACTTCGAGGCGATTCAACTGCTCGCCACAGTTGACGTAAAACTCGCACACTGGACAGAAGCCAAACTTGCTTACGAAGCACTTCAGGCCCTGAAGCCAGGCGACGCGGAAACCTTGCTGGGACTCGGGCAGTGCGAACTTGAGTTGAAGAATTATCAAGCTGCTATCGACCGGTTGGAGTTGGTGTTGCAACTTGATCCCACAAGAGTACAGGCACACTTCTATCTTTCTCGCGCTTTTGCAGCACTCGACCGGCAGACTGATGCCCGGCACGAAGCAGAGCTGCACCAATTAATGATGCAGCAGCTGACATTCGCTCGTTCTCTGGAAAGCGAACAGCGAGAAGGAGCAATCAAAGCGCAGGTGCAGCAACTCCTCGCTGCGAATCGGGAAGACGCCGCAATCCACCTGTATGAGGAACACTTCAAAGGAACTCCCATGACCTTGGCGGACGCATACGTGTTCATTGGAAAACTCGAGCTTCTCATGGGAAAAACCGATGATGGGCTGCGCAATCTTCATCACGCATTGAAAATCCAGCCCACGGTCCGTGGAGCGCACACCAATGAGGGCATTCTCGCTCTTAAGCTCGGTGATCTCGGCCACGCCGAAGAACAATTCCAGCAGGAACTTGCAAACGATCCCAATTATCAGATGGCGATCGCTGAGATGGGAGAGGTTCGCTATCGGCAAGAGCGCTGGTCAGAAGCCGCAGAGCTGCTGGCGAAATCAAAGACCATCACTCCAGAGTTGCTTTACATGCTCTGCGACTCCTACTTCCGGTTGGGCAAAGTAGATGAAGCGAATCTGAACGCAGAAGCCGCGGCAGCGTATGCAAGAAAGAAACCTGGTGTCGTGCGAGGACTGGTAGAACTCCTGGTGCGTAACGGGCAGACCGATCTTGCGAAGCGACTGGGATCTTCGTCGCTCAATAACTGAATCAACTCAATGTGAGCTCTCGGTTACCGTGAGCACCTGATCCGCCTTGATATTTTTCAGAACCTGGTGGGTACCGCTCGGCCATACGAGTTCGATGCTGTCCACCGTCGCGGCTGAGCCCAAGCCAAAGTGCACGCGCTT
>Ga0126370_10000549_pt1 | contig 15697 bp, 7 predicted proteins | sample PanSoiMetaPlot_3_FD_92586 | JGI IMG/M metagenome (GOLD analysis project Ga0126370, IMG submission 92586) | Tropical forest soil microbial communities from Panama - MetaG Plot_3 | ecosystem: Environmental > Terrestrial > Soil > Tropical forest > Bulk soil | place: Panama | collected 2016-02-17 | reverse complement strand
ATCCATCCGACGGTGGATAATAAGCCGGTCGTTGAATGTGCGGACTGTAATAAGGACTCCCTGCCGTGAGGTTCACCAGCTTGATTTCCAGTTTTTCCAGCAACGCCAGAAACTGAATCGTTTCGGTCAAATCCATTTGTGTGGGATCTTGCGGATTGACGCCGAATCCCCAGCGATATGGAATCAGTCTGTCATGCGCCTCAGGAATTCCCTGCCCCAGCTTCCCGTTTGACGATCGCGCCGGGTCCGGCCGGAACGGAACGGAGTCAAACGCGGAGAGTCGCACGCCAATTTTCATGCCCGGAGCGACGGAGCGAATTCCCGTAACGACCTCACGCAGGAACCGCGTCCGATTCTCGAAGCTTCCTCCGTACTGGCCTTCCCGTGTGTGCGCGCTCAAAAACTCGTGGCCCAGGTAGCCGTGGCAATGCTTGATGTCTACAAAATCAAAGCCCAGATCCCACGCGATCTTCGCTGCGGAGTAGAATTGCTCGATGATCCTGACAATTTCTCCGTCCGTAAGAACCGGATAGTCACCTGGCAATCCTATCCTTCGGTCCAGAATCGGATGGTGATAGAGAATGCGCGGCTCGGGCCGGTCATGCGCATTAGGTTTGCAGAATCGCCCGGAGTGAGTCAGTTGCAAGCCTAGAAGTAGTCCCTCGTCGGAACCCGTCGTCTTGCGATGTTCTTCAATGAGGACCCCCCGCAATTCCGCCAGACCCTCGCGCGTATGCGGTGCAATCACAAGTTGATTGGGGTTCGCGCGCCCTTCGTGGCAAACCGCAACTGCTTCCCCGCCCCAGATCAGCTTCGCCCCGCTCTGTCCGAACCGCTGCCACCGGCGCATCGTAAGCTCGCTGGGCCTCCCATCTGCCGTGCCGTCCCAGCCCTCCATTGGCTGGACTGCGATTCGGTTGCCTATCTTCAATCCGCTGCGCACAAGAGGAGACAAAAGCGGCGACGCAGCCTGCTCTATCTTTTCCGTGTCGCAGGGAATCTTCAATCCCAGCGACCGAGCATGCTCCAGAAATTGCTTTACGTCTTTCAAGCTTCCAAGGCGTAAAATCGGCTCGCTCATGGTGCTTTATCGCCCCATTGTTTGCGGGAAAAACCTGCTTCCCTGGCAAATGAGGGGATGCTAAAGATTCTTTCCTTGGAAGTCGAGAGGCTTTCTCCTGAAATGTTGCTCGCCTGACGGTAAGATACAGTTGCAAACAGCAAAGAGGAGTTTTCTGATGCCCCTAACGCGCCGTGAGCTGTGTTTGCTCCTTCCTTCTGCTCTGCTCCCAGCCGTTGCAGCGAAAGCCGAACCACAATCGGAGCAGGCGGCGTCCCTCCCTTCGGCGATGTTTCTGTACGACAAATTGCCGCTACACACTTCGGACACTGCGGCGATCCGCGCGGTCTTGAAGGGAAAGCTGGCTACCGGAGAATCTGTTGAAGTTCACGAGACAACTCTGCCTCCCGGCGGTGCGCCCCACCCGCCGCACCATCACCCACACTCGGAAATGTGGCTTATTCGCGAGGGCACGGTTGACATCACCGTGAACAACACGACTACGAGGCTAGGACCTGGGTCAGTGGGATTCGTGGCTTCAAACGACGAACACGGCATCAAGAACGTTGGCCAGACCCCTGCCACTTACTTTGTAGTGGCCATTGGACCCGGCGCTTCCTGATACGACGCACAAGCCTCACCGATCAAGCGCGCTAAAACGGTCCGTCGCTATTTTCAATTTGAAGGTGCGGTCTTCGCTTCATAATGCTTAGTTTGTTTCGTCCGCGAATTGAAGACCTCGAACTTTCCGTCGGGCCACGCGGTCAGCTTCAAATAATGGCCGGTATCGGGTCCCGAAACATTGGCTATGAAGGAGTCGGCCACGTTGTGCTCCGCACCTCCCTCATTCGCAAAATGGAGCTGCCACAAATCCTCGAGCCGCGGAGATTTCTTGACTGCTTCCCACGAAGAGGGCGCTCCGCCCTTTGAAGCTCCGTTATCCATGATGGCCACACGCGGCGCGATGGAGTTCAGAAACTCGCGACTGTTGCTGGGTGTCGATCCGTGATGCGAGACGACGAAAATATCAATCGGTCCCAGCTTGTTCACCGGGCAAACCAGTTGCGCTTCCTTGTCGGAGGTTAGGTCTCCCAAATCCAGAATTCGCAGCTTGCCAAAAGTAAGTAGCACTCCCAGCGATCGTCCATTTTCGCTCTCATCTGCCGGCCGCTTCTCCAAAGCGTCACAGACCGCATTCTTGCCGACGCTGTTAGGCTTATCAATCAGCTCTCCGTCCGAGCTGATCACACGCACTTCCATGCCATCGACCGGCAGCGTATCGCCGGGCTTGGCAATGATCCGGTTGAGCTTTTCCTTCGCCACCAGCTTCTGATATTCCTCGAAGAGTTGCTCTGTCGCGTCGTTCTTAAGCTCACGATTTTCACCATGATCGATCACTGCGCGAATGGGAATCCCGGCGGCAAGCTGCGTTATCCCGCCGACATGGTCCATGTGGTAATGCGTCAGAAGCACGAAATCAAGCTGCTTGATGCCTGCCAGCTTCGCCGCTGCCACAATACGATCGGCGTCACGCGCGTTGTTGTCCGGCCATCCGGTATCAATCAATAGTGACTTCCCTTCCGGGGGCACAAACAAGGTGGATTGACCGCCTTCGACGTCGACAAAATAAACTTGCAATCCTTTTCCGTTTTCAGGGTTTGCCGCCGCGCCACCCACACCAAGCAAAAGGATGCCCAGTATGGCCACAAACCCAGCTCTCCAAATCACCGGCGGAATGAATCTAGGTGCTTCACGCTCTCGCCGTTGAACTCTTTTGAACAACAGGATTTGCATAGCCTCTCCTTCAGTTGTTGAGTTTCTCCGCCCAACCGGCGGTGGTCTGGGCTAGTTCCGTCATCACTCCCGTGTCCGACTTGCCTGACTTCTTGAGGACGTGGAAGGAATGATCCGCCTCAAGAATGACGTGCAGCGTGGCGCACTCCCCTAGTTTTGCACAGACGGGCCGCAGCAGAGTCAAGTCCGCCAGAGTGTCGCGCGTTCCCTGCAAGAACAGCATCGGTACACGCACTTTCGCCAAATGCTCAGCCCGTTTGATGCTCGGGCGGTTCGGCGGATGCAGCGGGAAACCGAAAAATACCAATCCCTTAGCGGAGCCGAGCAGATTCTGCGCCGCCGCCTGTGATGTCATCCTTCCGCCCATGGACTTCCCGCCCGCCAGCAACGGCAATTCCGGCGCGGTTTCCGCCGCCAGGCGCACAGCGGCGGCCACCGTGGCTGCCAACACGTCCGGTTTGTCCGGGACGCGTCTCCGCTCCTCCATGTAAGGAAACTGGTAACGCAAAGTAGCGATTCCCACTTTTGCCAATTCCCCTGCAAGATTCTCTAGAAATGGATGGGCCATACCTGCGCCGGCGCCGTGGCCCAGGACCAGGAGCCGTTGTGCGGCTAGCGGACGAACCAGCAACGCCGACACTTCGCCGTTGTCCTGTACCGCAAACCGCAGTTTGTCGCCAGTTGCCACGGCCCGGCAATCTTAACAAATCATTCGAATTGGGAATGAGATAAAGGGAACATAAATTTGGGCGGCTGTTTTTCTAAAGAGTCAGACTGGAAAATCGGTTTAGCTGCCGCTCGCATAGCTGCCGCTCGCCGCTTGACTGGAAGGCGAAAGAGATATACCCTCGCCATATTCCGTTGCTCTCGTTCACCCAGCAAACGGAGCCACGAGGAGCTCACTGACAGCGTTGTGTTGATAACGTCCGTTGCTTTTCGACCCTGTCCCCAAGATTTCAGGCTCTGAGAATTCAGTGCCGGCGAACAAGAGTGTGCGGCGAGGAGAAACACTCATGCGCATGCTTCGCTGGGTCTCTGCCTTCACGCTCCTTTTCTGTAGCATCTCTTGCCCACTTATCGCTCTCGGGCAGGCTTCTGGTCCCAGCGTCAACATGGTTTCCGGCACCGGCTGGACCAATGGCGACCCCTTCCTGCAAAGACAGAATGAACCCTCGCTAGCGGTTTCCACGCGAAATACACTCCATCTTTTTGGAGGAGCCAACGATTACCGTTCCGTGGATATCGCCGGACTTGCAGGCCAAAGCGAGCGCGCGGACGCGTGGCTTGGCGTATTCAAGTCCTTCGATGGCGGGCAAACCTGGCAAAGCACCCTGCTCCCCGGCTTCCCCTTGGACAGCTCTCCGGCGGGCATGTCTTCCCCGCTCCATGGATTTCAAGCGGCGGCGGATCCCACCGTTCGCGCCGGTACGAACGGTCTTTTCTATTACAGCGGGATTGCTTTCAATCGCGGTACCAACGGCGCCGGCGTGGTGTTCGTCTCTCGCTTCATTGACAACGACAATAAGGAAAATGGGGATGCCACGCGCACGAACGGCAGCCTGACAAATCTTGCCCCCACCGACCCGATTCAATATCTCAGTACGATGATTGTGGACAGCGGCAATTCCGGGCAGTTTCTCGACAAGCCTTGGATTGCCGCGGATGTCCCCCGCGGAACGGGGACCTGCAATGTACCTTTTACCAAGCCCGATGGAACTCAGGGTGTACAGACGATTCCTGCCGGGCGCGTCTATCTTGCCTACACGTCCTTCAATGGAAACCTCCAGGACACCAAGATCATGTTTGCGAGCTCGCAGGACTGCGGGGCTACGTGGAGCAAGCCCGCGAAGTTGAGCGAGAGCAATTCTGTCAATCAAGGCACCATCGTTGTGGTTGATCCGAGCAGCGCGAACAATGCGGTGGCCACCATTTATGTGGCGTGGCGAAGGTTTGCCACCAGCTCGCAGCCTGATGCGCTGATGGTGGCCAAGTCTACGGACGGCGGAAACACATTCTCCAAGGCCGTTCAGGCAGTGACTTTCCCCACAGCCTGCAGCACAACCTCCCCCGCTTCGACCGGATGCGCATTCGACCAGGGAACGACGGCTGCGTCTTTTCGCACCTCGGCGTTTCCCGCTCTCACTGTGGATGACACGGGCCGCGTGTATTTGGCTTGGTCGCAACGCCAAGCTTCCGGCGACGCGCGCATCATGATGCAAGTCTCTCCGGATGGGCTGAATTGGTCTTCTTCGCCCGCGCTCATAGATAACGGACCTGTACTCGACGACGGCGGCAATGCGTTCAGCAATCTTTCCGGCCATGGCCATCAACTCATGCCGTCTTTGAATTTCAGTGCCGGGAAGCTTTCCATCGTCTACTTTGACTTTCGCCAGGATCACACGCTCGGCTACTTCACCGAAAATCCCGATCAGAGCAGCTACACCGAAACGCGCCAGTTCGAAGGCGAGCTTGTCGGAGACCCAGCGTCAACATTTGTGTTCAATTCCTTCGTCAGCGATGCAGCGCCTCCGCTAACCACGAGACGCCACACGATTGACGTGCAAGGCGCGCAAGCTGGCCCGCTTCCGCCGGGCTCGCTGGGAGTGCCAAATTTCGCGCCGTTCCGGATCTCGCGCTATCTCTTCGGGATCAATCCATTTGACAACGCAAATCAAGCTGAGCAGTTGCAGGTGGACGCTCCCGACTTGCCCATGTTCGAGCAAGGGACTGTGCCGTTTTTTGGAGATTACATTGACATTGCTGCCGCGCCACCGTTCCTTTTTCAGGGCGGCAAGTGGATCTTCAACGCAAATTCCTCCAATCTACCGGTGTTTCATGCGGTTTGGACGGATAACCGCGACGTCGTGCCGCCTTCCGACGGAAATTGGGCGCACTATGTTCCGCCGTTTTCCGCCTCCAATCCCTCGGGGAGCTTGAACCCCAGCATCTTCGATCCAACACAGAATGTGACGGCATGCGTAGTCGGCGTGAACGATGGTTTCGTGGCCTCCAGGAACCAGAACATCTATACGTCAGTTGTGGCTCCAGGTTTGGTAGTTGGCTCTCAGGGAAATTTCAAGCCACTAGGCTTCCTGCCAAACAATCCAGCGCAGCTTCTGCAGCGTGCGTTCACGGTGACGCTGCGAAATACGACCACCTCTCAGCGCACCTTCCGGATTTCCATCGGCAACCAGCCGGCACTTGCGAATGGCCAGCCAGACCCTCAAGGCCAGGCATCGCTTCTCCAATTCAGTTTGCAGACTTCGCTCGACGTCACCATCGGCGCGCAATCAAGCATCGCGCGCGCGTTGTTTATCCAGTCCGCGAATCGATCGGCTAGCGTTACTGTAAACGCACAGGAAATTACTGCGCCGAGTGGCGCTTTGGTGCTAGGCGGGCTGAGCGGGTTCGTAATTTTCAATCCCGATCCGAGCGTGCCGCAAATCCTCGATCCTGACAATTTCGGTTTCACCAACCCGGCTATTCTCTCTGCGGAGACCCACAATCCGGGAATCGCGAATCCCGGAATTGCCAATCCCGGCATCGCCAATCCGGGTATCGCCAATCCGGGGATTGCCAACCCCGGAATCGCGAATCCCGGAATTGCTAATCCGGGCATTGCCAATCCCAGTGTCGTAACTTCCTTGAATCCGGGCATCGCTAATCCGGGTATCGCCAACCCGACAATTGCCGACCCCGGGATCGCCAATCCAGGGATTGCCAATGAGTCGGTTACAGATGCCACCTATCAAGTGACGAACGCCGGCAACACGACGACCTCCTATGCCGTAAAACTTTTCCAGAAAGCGCCATTACCCGCAGGTGTCAAGCTGCAGTTGATTCTGGCCAAGCAGTATCTTTTGCCCGCGGCGCAAGGGTGCAACCTGTTGCAGCAGATTCAAAACGTAGTCGTCGCCAATATTCCGAACCCGGTATTCACTCCTGCGGGGAGTCTTGGCGACCCAGACTTGCCCGACCCAGCTGTCACGAACGCTACGCTGGCGCTAGAGCCGGGCGAAAACGGGCAGATCGTTATCCGCGCAAATGTTTCGGATCCCAACCTAATGCAAACGATTCTCGCGAATGCGTTCACCCCCGTCGTGGTGGCGCACCCCGCAAATACGGGCGTGGCCATCCCATCGGCCACACTGACAATTCTTACTTCTGCCCTCCCTGACGGAATTACCAGCAACACGTACAGCAATCCAATAAGCATTTTTGGAGGTTTCGGAGCGCTGAGCGCTTCGATTTCCAGCGGCTCATTGCCGCCGGGGCTGAGCATTGATCCGGCTACGGGATTGATTTCAGGAACTCCGACAGTTCCCGGAAACTACACATTCACGGTGCTGGTGAAGGATTCTTTCAACCCCCCCGCGGTTGCCACTCAAGTTTACAACTTGCACGTCGCGAGCCCGCTCGTAGCAAGCGCCCCTGGGGGAGTGGATGGCGTCGCGAATGTCGCGTACACGTTGTCTCTGACGGCCACGGGTGGGACCGGCAATCAATCCTGGACGCTCGCCTCTGGTTCTTTGCCTTTTGGATTGAGTCTGAGTGGAACTGGGGTAATCACTGGAACGCCCACGCAAGTAAATCTCACGGGCAATACGGTCACGTTGCAGGTTCAGGATTCGGGCAATCCCGCTCAACTTGCGAGCGTTACCTTTACCATTAGAATCGCCACAGCGCTGACGATTACTACGGTACCGGGCGCATTACCCGATGCCATTATCGGAGTTCCGTACAGCTTCACGTTCCAATCGAGCGGCGGAATTACCCCCATCGCCTGGACACTGGCGAGCGGCCAATTGCCTGGAGGCTTGACGTTGAATTCGAATGGCACGTTGAGTGGAACACCAACGGCGACCGGCAGCTTTACATTCACCATCCAAGCGGGCGACGGAAGCTCCCCGTCGCAAACGATCACCATCAACGTAGCGATCAAGAGCGCGTCGTTGCTGATAATAACTTCCCCCGGGGGCGCCTTGCCCGACGCCATTGTGGGCAGGCCTTACAGCATATCCCTGCAAGCGGTGGGCGGCACAGGGCCATTTTCCTGGGTCGTAACAAACGGCCAGATCACGACCGGGCTGACACTTAGCACAGCAGGAACTTTGAGTGGCGCACCAACGGTGGCCAACCCACCTCCCTCTGCATTTACCGTGCAAGTTCTGGACAGCGGGTCACCGGCACAAAGTAAATCTCTCGCGCTGACGATTCGCGTGCCGGCGCCTCTCGTTATTTCTCCGGCAAGCAGCGCTTTGCCGGACGCTCTTGCGAATGTAGCTTATAGCGCCCCCCTCACCACGACTGGCGGAATCGGCCCGGTTACGTGGTCGGTGGTGAGCGGTTCGTTGCCGCCGGCCATGAATCTAAGCGCTGCAGGCGCAATCAGCGGCACGGCCAACGCGGTCGGCAAATACGCGTTCACCATCCAAGCGGCGGACTCCGGCGCACCGCAACAAAAGGCAACGGCCTCGTACACACTTGCAGTGGCCTCGAGCTTTACCGTTTCCTTTGCTGTGCAGCCCAGCAACACGCAGTCGCAAACGCAGATCACCCCGTCTGTGAAAGTGCTGGTGGTGGACAATTTCGGGAATCTCGTGCGGGGTGCGGTGGTACAGATCAGCATCGCCGGCAACCCCGGCGGTGGGACACTCACCGGACAAACCACGCAAACCACCGGTCAAGGCGGAATTGCGGTCTTCGGCGGATTGGGCATCAGCGGAAAGGGAAACGGCTACCAACTGACAGCAACGGTGACCAGTCCTTCGAGTGGTGCAGGGGCTTTCGCAATCTCAGCGCCATTCAATGTTTTTTAGATATTTTGACATTGGCCGGAGCGCCCTACTGGGCAGTCATGGCCGGACAAAAAGCTCAGCGCTTAATGCGACGCAACTCTTCGCTCCGCGTCCTTAACTAAACCCGATTCGCCGCCTTTTTGTTTGATCGCCAGAAACACTTTGTATGAATCGACCGCTGCTGGGCTCTTCAGCCCTTCTTGGGCGCGGCCCAAATAATAATAGATAGGGGGAAGGAGGCGAAATGTCGGCACATCATCGAGAAAAACAGCGCTGGCCTCTCCGCGTCGCTTCAAGCATTCCTCGAACTCTGAATCTGCTTCGGTGTAGGCGCCACGTTCGATATAAGCACGCCCCAAATCCAGGTGGCCAAACCAGGTGTCAGCGACCGTCTGCGCTTGCTCGAATAGCTCAACGGCCCGATGTACGTCTCCATGTTTGAGTGACGCCTCACCCTGGAGAATCTTTGCATAAGCCTGGTCGTCAGGTTCCAAGTGGGAAGCAAGCTGTGTGGCCAACGCTTGAGCTGGGCCGAGTTGTCCCGCCTCAACATAAACGCGGCCTGCTGAAAACTGAACAACCCCAGCGCTATCGTGTGCAAGGGCAGATTTAACATCGGCAACCGCTTCAGAAACCCTTCCCGCCGAAAGCTTTGCCTCCGCGAGAAGTATCAGACGCGACGCCAGAACCGACTCGTCGGGGTTTCCAGGAGGAGGAGCGGAACCCTGTTGCAGGAGCGCGATCGCTTCCCTGGTTAGCCCCTGATATAACAGCAAATCGACGCGCCCCATTGTTGCCGCTTGCGCACCACGTGGGCTAATCGATTCCATTTTCTTATAAGTTTGCTCCGCTTCAGCCAGGCGGCCGAGACCAGTTTGCGCCATCGCCAGCGTCCCGTAAGCACTCACGGACGACGCATTTTGCTTGATGACATTCTGTGCTTGCTCGGCGGCTGCCGCAAAATCCCCTGCGTACATTGCGTACAGTGCGAGGTTGTTCAGTTGCATCAAAGCTCGTGGCAGGAGCTCCACTGCGTGGCGGCCCTCTTCCAATGCCTTTGGCATGTCGCGTAGATAAAGGTTTGCAATCGCAAGATTTGAATAAGCAGCGCCGTCGGACGGGAATTGCTGAACTAGAGCTGAGTATTCCGCAATGGCTTTGCGAGGTTCGCGGTTCGCCAGATAGTAGCCGCCGCGGGTGCGATACTTCTCGCGATCGCTCATGCGGTCGATGTGTTCAAAAGCCAGTTGATAATATTTTTCCGCGTCCTTTCGGCGGCCCATGTTGGCGCTTGTTGCTGCGAGCCCGGCATAGGCGCGGCCAAGATTTGGATCCAATTGGACGGCCTGTTCGTAGAGTGGAATAGCTTCCTCCCATTTGCCGTCCCATTGCAGATCCTGAGCTAATGCATAGGCGTGAGCCGCTTCCAGGGAGTTCGTCGTGAACGTTCCTGCCGCGGTCAATTGGGCGGACTCCGGGGTGCGGTCACCCAGGACGCGGCGCGTCCTTGCCGCGATCGCGCCCACCACGCCCAGAACGCTCTTCTTGTCGTCCGCGTTCTCATCCACCTCAAGAAGAATTTTTCCAGTAGACGCTTCAAGCGTTCTGGCGCGAACCTTATAACCGTTGTCTCTTTTTTCGACGATGCCCGCCACGATGTAGCTGATTCCTTCGCGGACTCCCACGAGGCGCGCGGTTGTTTCTTCCAGCGACGACGAGCCGGGCTGGAGTTGGGCAGCGATTTTCTTGGCTTGGCTACGGTTGTACGAAGTGATGAACGACGCGTCTTCCAGCGCCACGCTCAAAGGCGGTTCGAGCGTCTCATCGAAAATGCTGTCGCCCGTCGTGTTTGCGAAGTCGGCTACCAAGACGGAAACAGGTGCGTGGACCGGAGGAGGTTTAACTGGTCCTCTAGACCGAAACGCCACCAACGCAACGACGAGCAACACTCCCAGGGCGGCGGAGGCCCACTTCCAATAGTGCACTGTTCCCGACGCTGGAAGAAAAATTGCGGAGCTTTCCGCCGTAGGGCCGAGCCAGATTTCCAATTGATGCGCCATTTCGCGCGCGCTAGCAAACCGTTTGTCAGGTTCGATTTCCAGGGCCTTCACGACAACGTCGTTCAGGGCAACAGGCAACGTGGGCTCAAGTTTCACTGGCGGAGTTACTCGTTCCTGCATACGCTTCCATAAGGTTGCCAGCGGCACATCCGAGGGATAAGGCTTCTGCCCCGTGAGAATTTCGTAGAAGATCACGCCAAGCGAGAAAATATCAGAGCGCTGATCCAGATTCTCTCCGCGAGCCTGCTCCGGCGACATATATTCCGGCGTGCCGATCAGTGCTCCCGTTTGCGTCATGCCGGGAACGTGAACGGACCGCGCGATGCCGAAATCCATCACGAAAACACGACCCTTTTGGTCGAGCATGATGTTTTGCGGCTTCAGGTCGCGATGAATGACGTGTTCGCCATGCGCGGCTTCCAGGGCGCGGCAGATCTGCAGCATGATGCGGGCGGCTTCGGGCGGCGGAAACTTGCCTTTTTCCTTCAGCAACGCGCGGAGGTCGTGGCCCTCCACGAAATCCATGGTGATAAACTTGATTCCGTCGGATTGCCCCAAATCGAAAATACGAATCACATTCTTGTGCGTGACCTGACGGGCAAGAATCAATTCCTGTTTGAACCGCCGCACCATTTCCGGGTTTCGGGCCAGGTCGGGGCGAATCAGCTTAAGGGCTACGGTGCGGTCGAGTTCCTTGTCGTGCGCCTTGTAGACTGCGCCCATTCCGCCGCGGCCGAGAAGCTGCAAGATTTCATATCGCGCGCCCAAAACAGTTCCCGGCGTTAATTCGTCAGTCGCGGCCTTGGGCGGAGCAATGGATGCTTTGGGCGGGCCGGCACTGCCCATGTTCCAATCTTCAACCAGAGTTCCTGCTTCGTTCAACGTTTCCTGGGAATCAAATTCCGGGAGAGGCGTGTGACACTTGAAGCAGAGCGATGCAGCGTCAGGGTTTTGAGTAGCGCAAACCGGACATTCCATGAGGTTGTGGCTAGTCTCCGAACTGTCCTCATTATGACCCTTATCTTGTTGAATGCAAATGCCTGATACGAGACTCTTATCGGCAAATTTAAAAGTTTAGAGTAGGCTTAGACGATTCGCTCTGCTTCCCTTCGGCTCAGCACGCAGCGGAAAAGCCATTAACCGATAGGGCTAAGTACCATCTCTTTTTCCAAAACAGACATTCATTATGGAGTTGTGCAACGGAATCGCGCGCTCCCATGAGGCAGTGGACATTCCGTTGCCCAGCCCTGGGAAGGTGGTGACCGGTGGACTCTCTGGATTCCGTTTGGTTTGGCATGAAGCTCGGCCTCGCAATGATTGGGATGGTCATGATGGGCTTCTTCTGGCGCGGTGTATGGCGCGGCAAACGTGCCGGCAACCAAAAAGTCAAGTAAAAGCAGCACCGTGCAATCCGCGGAAGGGCAACGAAGTTCAATGAGTTGCTTCTGAGGCCTTTCAACGAAACGGTTCCTCTAGGCGCCCTTCTCCTCCCGACAAGCAAGAGCCTGAAAAAGCGCAAGAGCATTGAGAGAGCGGCATCCTCTTCACGCGGCACACGAAAATCTATAAGCTGTGGAGTGCGCTAAAGCGCAGTTTGACCCTGTTTTTGCTCGCATTGCAGAGGTTCGCATGGATTCGCCCACGAGTGACAAGGTTTTTGGCGCGCTTGAGGCATTTCGCATCGAACTTCCCTCCTGGGGCTTCGCCAATACGGGAACTCGTTTTGGGAAATTTATTCAACCTGCGGCCGCCACCACTACCGAGGAAAAGTTTAGCGATGCAGGTCAAGTGCACCTCCTCACCGGAGTCTGCCCCACCGTAGCTTTGCACGTGCTATGGGATTGCCCTGAGGGGCTGCAAAGCACGGATGAAATCAAGCGCTTCGCCACTCGTTATGGCGTCGCGCCCGGATCCATCAATCCGAATCTCTTTCAGGATCAGGAATACAAGTACGGGTCGTTCGGGAATCCGGAGGAGATCATCCGCCGGCGTGCCTTGCAGCACACAAAAAACAGCATCGAAATCGCAAAGCGCCTGCACAGCAGGGACATTTCGTTGTGGTTTGCAGACGGCTCGAATTATCCCGGCACTGCCAATATCCGTCAGCGGAAGAAGTGGTTTGTGGAAGCCCTGCAAGAAACGCATCGAGAGTTGTCGAGCGAGCAGCGAATGCTCGTAGAGTACAAGCCGTTCGAACCGGCCTTTTATCATACGGACATCGCCGATTGGGGAATGGCTCTGCTTCTCTCGCGTGCGGCGGGACCACAAGCGAAAGTCCTGGTTGACACTGGGCATCATTATGCGGCGCAGAACATTGAGCAAATTGTTGCCTGGCTACTTTCGGAAAACATGCTGGGGGGATTTCACTTCAATGACCGCCGCTACGCCGATGACGACCTGACGTTGGGATCCATCGATCCCTATCAAATCTTCCGTATCTTCCACGAAATCATTTTCTTTCAGTGGGAGACGGGGCAGCGGGCCGACATCGCTTACATGGTGGACCAAAGCCACAATCTCAAAGGCAAGCTTGAGGCCATGATTCAGACCGTGACGATGGCTCAACAACTCTTTGCCAAAGCAGCACTGATAGACGCGAAGAAACTCGCAATGGCGCAGAAGAATTGCAACCTAATCGCGGCGGAGTCTTTGCTGCAGGACGCCTTCGCGACTGATGTGCGGCCCGCCATCGAAGCTTGGAGAGCGTCCAAAGGCTTGCCTACGGATCCGCGTGAGGCATTTCGCCAGGGCGGCTATCTCGAACGCATCACGAAAGAACGCGCGGCGAAGAACGCCCACAACGTTTCATCCTATGCCTGACTTCTCGGGATCCAAACGCTATCTTGCTTTTGACCTCGGAGCCGAAAGCGGGCGCGCAGTTCTTGCCCATCTGCAATCAGGAATCCTCAGGACGGAAGAAATCCATCGCTTCCAGAATGTGCCTATCGAATGCGGAGGTTCACTTCATTGGGACGTCGAGCGGCTCTGGTTAGAAATGCGCAGGGCTTTAACTTGCGTAGAGGGCCTAAAACTGGCAGGCATTGGCGTGGACGCGTGGGGCGTGGACTACGCTTTGCTCGGAGAGCGCGGAGAGCTTCTCGAGAATCCGTATCATTATCGCGATCGCCGCACTCAGGGAATAATGGAAGAAGTTTTTCAAAGAATTCCAAAGGAGGAGATCTACGCGGCGACTGGCATTCAATTTATGCCCATCAACACGATCTACCAACTGTTTGCGGCCCAGCGCGAGACGCCCGGAATCGTTGCGGCAGCCAAACAATTGCTTACGATCCCGGACCTCTTCAATTACTGGTTGACTGGAAATGCTGTCTGCGAATTCACCAACGCAACCACAACCCAGTTGGTTGATCCTTTTCGCCGTAGCTGGGCAACGGATCTCCTGCAAAAGATTGGGCTGCGTCGAGAACTGCCAATGCGAATCGTCGAGCCCGGCACGATTCTCGGAACTCTGCAGCCTACTCTAACGCAGAATCCTTCTTCGTCTCGCACACTGGTGATTGCCCCAGCCTGCCACGATACGGGTTCAGCCGTTGCTGCCATCACGGCGCGCGAGGGAACCGCTTTCCTCAGTTCGGGAACCTGGTCACTGATCGGTACCGAACTTGATGCCCCGATCGTGACTCCCGACGCCCTCAAGCTGAACTTTACCAATGAAGGCGGAGTGAATGGCACGACGCGACTTCTGAAAAATGTCATGGGCTTGTGGATGCTGCAAGGCTGCAGGAATTATTGGAGCACGCAAGGTCAGAATGCTGATTATCACGAGCTTGTGGAACTGGCAGAGCGTGAGCCCGCTTTCAAGCATTTGGTGGATCCTGATGATGAATGTTTTCTGCGGACCACAAATATGCCAGCCGCTATCGACGATTTTTGCGGAAAGACTAATCAGCCGGCACCGTCAGGTCCAGGCGCATATGTGCGCTGTGCATTGGAGAGTCTGGCATTGAAGTATCGCGCCGTTCTATGCAACCTTGAGCAGCTTTGCGGAAGGCGCATCGAACAGATTCGGGTGATCGGCGGCGGGTCGAAAAACCGCCTGCTGAACCAGTTCACCGCCGACGCCACGGGCTTAAGCGTTTTGGCTGGCCCGGCAGAAGCAACGGCGTTAGGCAACGTAGCTGTGCAGATCCTGGCTACCGGCGCCGCCGGCTCGCTGAAGGAGGTTCGCGCGATCGTGGAGCGATCATTTCCAACCGAGGTGTTCAGCCCCATGGATGCCGGCCGATGGGACGAACAGGCTAAGCGCTTCCAGCAATACGGCGAGGTGACTTATGCCTGAGGTCAAGGCGATAAGCCGGCTGAGAGATTTGTGGAATGAAGAACACGTGAGGAAGATCGCCTCCAGCCAGCTAGCAGTGCTGCGTTACCGGTCGAACCTGTTGGGCGCGGATTTGCGCATTACAAACTTTGGCGGCGGAAACACAAGTTCCAAGATTGACCTCGCGGACCCATTCAACGGCAAGAATGTGCGTGTGCTTGCCGTCAAAGGGAGCGGCGGAGACCTTGGCTCAATCACTGAAGCAGGTTTTGCCTTGCTGTACCTCGATCGCTTGGAAGAACTTAAGAGCATCTACCGTGGGGAACCACACGAAGATGAAATGGTTGGCTACTATCCCATGGCAGCCTTTGGCGAGAGCCGGGTTGCGGCATCTATTGATACGCCTTTACACGCGCTCTTGCCGTTTCCTCATGTGGACCATCTGCATCCCGATTGGGCCATCGCCCTGGCTGCAAGCGCGAACGGCGGAAGCAAGCTCGACGAATTCAACCGAGCCTTCGGACGCAAGATCGTTTGGGTCCCGTGGCAACGGCCGGGATTCGAGCTCGCTTTGCTGATTGAAAGAGCGGTAAGGGAAAACGCCGGCGCGGACGGCATCGTTCTTGGCGGACACGGGCTTTTCACATGGGGAACGACCCAGCGCGAGTGCTACCTAAACTCCATCCAAACGATTGACCAAATGGGT
>Ga0126370_10000548_pt1 | contig 15700 bp, 12 predicted proteins | sample PanSoiMetaPlot_3_FD_92586 | JGI IMG/M metagenome (GOLD analysis project Ga0126370, IMG submission 92586) | Tropical forest soil microbial communities from Panama - MetaG Plot_3 | ecosystem: Environmental > Terrestrial > Soil > Tropical forest > Bulk soil | place: Panama | collected 2016-02-17 | reverse complement strand
CGGAGGTTTCCTTCAGGCGAGACGTAAGCAGCCCATTGACCATCTCTCGAGTACGTCGCACTCCAAGGATCCCGGTTGGCAAGAAGGGTCGCGAACTGACGTGAGCGCGCGTTGTACTTGACGAGTTCCTCCTTACGGTTGGAGCCAAAAACCAGAACTCTTCGCCCCGTGGTGGCCGCGAGCGGGTGATTGAACACTTCTGGCCCGACCGCTAAAGGTACTGGCCCAGTCCGGGGCCGATGCAAAAAGCTGGCTCTTTCCTGAGTCACCCAAAGGTCGAATGAACCCCCGAGAGATTTTCCAAAAACGTAGTATTTCCCAGCGGAAAGCCAAACCCCGCTTTCCTCGTGGGGCGGGTCGCCCCAACCTGGAAACAAACGATGCAAATGATTCCCATTCGCATCCATTTCCCAAATAGCTGCCGTTCTAAAATCATTTTCGTCGAGAGTGAAGCGCAATCTGCTACCGTCCGGAGACCAGCCAAACGTTGAGGGCCTGCCCTGCGTGGCTGCAACAAGATGGGACCCAGATCCATCTCTATTAACAGCATATACCCCATCATTATTGGCGTAGATGATCTGCCGGCCGAACCATCTGGCATCATAGGCCATAACTTCGCCAACACGCCGGGGCGCGCCACCCTGCGCGGGCCAGATCCAGAGCGGCATTAGCCCCTCGCGGGTAATGAAACTGGCGATCAAAAACTCAGTCCGGTCTGGAGAAATGTCGAGAGGAAGCGTGTTACGAAAAGGTGTGGGGACGACTTGTGAATCACCTCCCTCTACCGAGGTTTGCATCATGTTCCAGTGATCGCCAGCCCGCTCCAGGAAAAAGACCCGTGATCCATCGCTCACCATGCCGCGCCACGGGTCAACGCGCCCGGAGCGCGTAATCTGAGTCATGCCGATGACTCTGGGGACGCTCACAGGAGGCAGCATCAGGAAAGCAATGACAATACCGGCCAGACCCGCAACGATGGTGATGGCGGCAACTCGAGGCTTCCACCATGCTGGGGGAATCATGCGTTCTTTGTCGTGGTTCGGAGCCACCACCCCAACAAACCGGTAACCGCGGCGATGGAGGGTTTCGATGTACCGGGGAACATCAGCTGAGTCCCCTAGTGCGGTCCGCAACTTTGCGACGGCAACGTTTACAGAGTGATCGAAATCCCCGAATGATTCGGTGGGCCACAGGAGCCGGCGCAAGTCCTCCCGCATGACCACTTCGCCGGGACGCTCAACCAACGCTAGCAAGACCTTGAATGCCTGGTCCTGCAAATGAATTCGGATACCCGCTTTGCGCAGTTCCCCTGACAGGCGGTCCAGCTCAAATACACCGAATCGAATTGTCGTGTGAGTCTGGTCAGTCAGTTCCATGCCGGTGCCCTCGCAAAAAAGGCCCCACGTGGTAGTTGTGTTGCTTAATTCTGGGGAGACAATCAAACCTAAGTAGTTGAATTATCAGACCATTGCTGATTGATGAAGTCAATACAGAAGCGCGACGTATAGTGAATTGAGGTATCCGTTCTTCTGGCTGAACCTCGGCTGCAGTTAGTTGCGATCGAGGGGAGCCCGATGAAGTTCCTCCTTCCCTGTCTTGTCCTTGGGTTTCTTGCTGCTCGGGGCGCTCAAGCACAACAGACCCTCAACATCCCCCCAACGTTCAGCGATACTATTCCTTTTCAATTAGAGCATGGCTTCTTAGTTTTGGTGGAAGGCCGGATTGGCGCGCTAGCCCACCTCAGGTTCCTCCTCGATACGGGGGCGACAGATACGTGGCTCGACAGGAGGATCGGGGAAAAACTGTCGTTACCGCGCTATGGAGCGAAGACCTTCAATTTCGACCACTACGTCAGGGTCGAACGGGCCAGCGTCCCCGAATTGCAACTCGGGTCGCTACTCGTGCGGAACAACCGCGTGATTGTTGGTGACCTCAAGCAGTTCTCTGAATTTGCCGCCGACGTGGACGGGATCGTTGGGATGGACCTGCTGCGTGCCACTCAAAGCATGCGGATCGACTATTCGCACGGCCTCGTCACATTCAAGACCTCCAGTACGCGTGAGACTGCGAGTCAGGATGCTACGAATGCCCTCACTGTTCAGTTGTCCGCCCAGGGTCAACCGTTGTGCTTGATAATCGACACGGGTATTTCGGGACTGCTGCTATACAAAGACCGACTTCACAAACGCCTGCCTAAACTCAAGCTAACCAGCTCGACTATCGGAGTTCAGAGAGGACGCCTGCGGGGGGAAAGCGCCCTGTTGACGGGAATTCGTTTAGGCCGCGACGAGGTAAAAGCCTCGGTTTTCTTGATTCCAGGTGAGCCGGATTCTTTGCCAGCTGACGTAGATGGATTCGTAGGAACGGATGCGCTGAAGGCGAAGACCATCGAATTGAACTTCGCGTCGAAGAGAGTGCGAATTTGGCAGTGAACCGGGAGCAACATCCCCGGTCTAACGACTTGGTTCCGGGGCTGCTTTCAACTCCGCAAGGTCTGCCTCTGAGACTCTTCTGACTTCTTTGTCCCGGAGTTGGTTCAAGTTGGCAACTTTTTCTTCACCCTCTGCATTTTCAACCCTATCCAGATGGCCCTTGAAACCATGTTTGCCTGTGACTAGGTGCATTTGCAGGTAAAGCTCCTGGCCTTCTTCCAAGGGCACTTTAAGGACTTGCTCATCGCTTGACCGGAAAAAGTATTTCCCCGGGGGCAATTGAATTTGGAAAAAGGTGGAGTTCGGCAGTTTGGCCAAAGCAATCTTGCCGCAATAGACAGGCAGCTGAAACCTAAACCTAGGCTCGATCCGAAAGATCGTGACGGTAGCGGGCCCCGTGCGTTGCACCGGAGAAGGCTGAACGCGATTCAAAGCACTTCGGTCGATAGCAACATCTCCGTTCAAATATGCCGTAAAGCTAGTCCCGGCGGGCCAATAGGCATCTCTTCCTTTTTCCAGCATGGAGAACAACACAACAGGTATACCTATTCCAAAGGTTTCGATAGCCGCCTGCGGTATATCGGCTACCGTACCCGTGACCCGGCTTTTCCCCTCCGAGTGTTGTTCTGCACGGAGAGGAGCATTTTCACCGGTCAAAAGTTGGACGGACTGAATGGCGATATCCAACTTACCAGGCTTTCCCTTGCGCCTCCTCGGTTGAACCTCCGTGACGACGCCCCATGCATCCCCACCCTTAGGAATGACGATTAATTCTGCGACTCTTACGTCCTTGACGACGCGGAAAGGAACCCGATCGCCTGCTTTAACCGTTGAAGAAGAAAGGTCCTGCTTGGTGCGCAATATGACCGGAGTTGAATCCGGCAATTTCAATGAGGAGTTCGAGGATTGAGCTCGCGAGTCGGGGGTTGGTGCTTGCGCGTAGCAGGACGCACAAGCAGACAAAACGGCGCCAATTACACAGAAATTTCTACTCATTGGCAGCCTCCCCTCGGCCGCTTGAAGTAAGGGACACGAATGGGCGTGATTATAGCCTCAAATCAAATTGCCGCAAACGAGATAACCGGGGTTGAGGATGACGGCGAGAGCGGACGCGGCGTCATTTTGGGGTTTTAGAGTTCAGCGCTGGAAAGGCCCGCTTCTCACATGGTGATGCAGCTGGACTTCAGGCTTCAGGTTCTACGTGTTTTTCGGATTTTTGAGTGTGGCCGCAAAAAACCGCCTGGCCGCCCATATTGCGAATAACGGGGAGAGAAAGCAAAGCAAAGTCGAGGCAGTGCAGGCAGTTGGAGACGGCGCGGCGCCAAAGAGGTGAGCGCTCGTAATTGTAATTGATGAGGATAAAGCGTTCGAGCCTGCCGAAGAGCGAGAAAGGGCGGAAGCGCAAGTCCGGGAGGAAGCGTTTCACAACCGCCAACTCGGCTGGCTCCAAGGGGCGCTCATCCGGAGTCGCATCGGTTTTGACAGGCAAGAGGAAGCGCAGGCGGCGGAGCGCGTTGTTAAAGTTTACCGGCTCGGAAAAAAGCATGAGGGCTCCCGGTTTGGCCCACAAAGTGAGCCTCGACAGGACGAATTCGAGGTTTTCGATCAGATGGTGCAGGATGGCGTCGCCCCAGATGACGTCGAAGGAATGCGCTGGGAACTGCGCTTCTTCCAAGGGAGAGCAAATAAAACTTGTGGAGTCCGATACCTGGTTGATTTTTGCCTTCTTTTGAGCGAGTTCAATGGACTTCGGGGAAATGTCGATGCCGGTAACTTTGGCGCCGAGCTTGGCGAGCAGAATGGAATTCTGGCCGTCGCCGCAGCCTATGTCGAGGACGTTCTTACTCTTTAAGTCCGTCAAAACGCGGAAGCGGAATTCTTCCCGGAAGCGCTTGCGTGGGGATGTGGAGGCATAGCGCCGGAGCGTTAGGGGGTCGAGGGCTTGAGTCGCTCCCCCTTGCATGTGGCGTTCGGCGTCTCGGTCAAAGAAAGCTGCCTCTTCTTGCCAGCGAGGCCCCGGTTGTGCCGCTCGGCTCAGATTTGCCAAGGTATCCCCCTTACGATGATTGCTGTCGATGGATATCAAGAGTGGGGCAGGCGATTTCGAGCACAACCCCGCCGACGTTTGTAGGCGAAAGGATTACGGGATGCAATCCAAACCATACCTGCAAATTGGGATCGGTAATGTCCCTAGTTCGAAGATTGAGCCGAAAGCAGAAAGCAGAAGAAGAGCCTAGGCGCGGATTTTACGCGGATTCTTTGACAAACAGCAGAGAAAACAGAACGGAGATCATAGATTGAAAGGCGCGAGTTGGAAGGGGCCGGAAGAAGTGACCGGAAGACGGAGGAGAAGAATGGCCCACGCTTTCAAAAACCGAAAAGCATGGGGCACCGGGCTGCGAGCTAGTACGTATCCGGTAAGACCGTTTTACAAGGATCTTAGACATAATTTACGAATTGTAGACAACTCACGAAGGGCCGCTCGAATCCTGCGCGACCAAGGTGGAGCGTGGAGATGGCCGAGCTATGCTCGGTCGACGTATTTAGGCTTGTCAAGCACACTCACGGTTGTTGCTGTGGGCCGTCTATCCTATCAATTGCGGGTGTGGACAAAGGGCGCGGGAAGCTTTACGCGGACCGGCGGAGCATGAATATGGTTTCGCCTAAAACTAAAAATTGATGGGGGTGTTCTTTGAGGCTATCGAGACTTGGTGTCGCGGCCCTATTTCTTGCCATCGCTGTGCTGTCGTGCCGGGCGCAAAATTCCATGACCTCTTTGCACGGAAGGATTGCAGACCAGTCCTCTGCGGCGGTCGCAGGCGCTCAGGTGACGATCGAGGACAAGACCAGGGGATTTAAGGAGACGCGAGTAACGACCAATGAAGGCGAGTACTCCTTTCCTCAGGTGGCGCCGGGCACGTATGCAATCACAGTGACGGCCCGTGGCTTCGGCGCACAAACGAAAATCGCGGAACTGTTGGTGAACTTGCCCGCGACTGTTGATTTTGCGCTTTCGATTCAAGAGGTAACCGAGACGGTCAACGTAAGCGCAAGTGTAGCGACGCTGAATACTACCGATGCGACGATCGGAAACGCGGTTAATAATCAGACCGTTCAGGCGCTTCCCATGGAAGGCCGCAACGTACCCGATCTCCTGAGTTTGCAGCCGGGGGTCCTTTATCTCGGCCGCAACGTAGACCCTATCGGCGATAGCCGCAGCGGAACAGTCAATGGGGCGCGCTCGGACCAGAGCAATGTCACATTGGACGGCCTAGATAATAACGACCAGCTCAGCGGGCGTGCCTTTTTTGGTGTTCTGCGCTCGACTCTTGATTCGGTCGAAGAGTTCCGCGTGACCACAAGTAACTCGAATGCCGACGTTGGGCGCTCCTCTGGCGCACAAGTTGCTCTAGTTACGAAGAGCGGCACAAACAGCTTCCATGGGTCGGCGTATGAATTCAATCGCAGCAACTTCGGCCTCGCCAACGATTGGTTCAACAGGCAGGCGGAGAGGCAATCCGGTGCTCAGAACAAACCCGGTCAATTGATTCGCAACACGTACGGCGCTGCTTTTGGCGGCCCGATCAAGAAGAACAAGCTTTTCTTCTTCCTGAACTACGAAGGGCAGCGTACGCAGGAAAGTTCAGAGCAATTCCGCACGGTGCCCACGGATTCTTTCAAACAGGGGAACGTGAAGTACATCGACTTGAACGACGTTACGCAGACGCTGACCCCCACGCAGATCGCGCAGATGGATCCCAATTGCTCATCCAGCGGCACCTGCCCCTGGGGACCCGGAGTCAATCCCAATGCTCTGCAGTACTACAGCCAGTTTAAGGCAGAGCCCAACGGGACTCTATTCGGCGACGGTTTGAACTTCGAGTCCTACGCATTTTCTGCCTCGGCTCCGGTCCGTTTGACCACCTACATAGCGAAGCTCGATTACAACGCCACTGACCGGAACCGCCTATTTGTGCGCGGTAATTTGCAGGGGGATCATTCTTCCGGTGCGCCACAATTCCCAGGCGGAATTCCGGGCAATACAACGACTGATAACACCAAAGGCATCGCGGTAGGAGATGCCTGGGCGATTTCGAACAATTGGGCCAATAGCGCTCGCTATCAGTTCTCGCGGCAGGGATACACAAACTTCGCGGGGGCTGTCGGTAACTTTTCCTTCCTGAGTGGGAGTGCGCCCGTGCCAACGGGATCTGCTGCGATTACTTTTGCTCCGGTCCACAATTTCGTCGATGATGTGAGCCGGATCAGGGGGCGCCATGCGATTCAGTTCGGGGCGAATTATCGGCGAATTGACATTGAGTCAGCCAATAATTCGACATCCTTCAACTCCGCCAACAACAACTGGGCCTGGCTTGCAGGAGATGGAATCGCCGGTAGAAATGTCAGTCTTGATCCGGGAAACCCGGCGTTTGCGGGCTCCGGTTTTACGGCGGTGGCCAATGGTGTCAACGATCCCCAACAAATCGATTTTCGCCCGAACTACAATAATGCAATCTCGTCGCTGACTGGCTTGCTCCCTGAGGAGTTTTACTATTTCAATTATGCCATTGCGCAAAATGGGCCTAATGCGAGTTTGATACCCACTGGCACGTTTCTCCACCGAAACTTTAGAGACAATGAGTTCGAATACTACGTTCAGGACTCCTGGCGCGCGAAGCCGAATCTGACGGTCACTTTCGGAATACGGCACTCTTTCCTTCAGCCTCCCTACGAAGTAAACGGCCAGCAACTGGCTCCGACGTTCAACACCGCCGACTGGTTTGCGATGCGCGAGAAGGAGGCCCTTAACGGTCAAATATTCGAACCCGTCATCACCTACGCACCTTCCGGGCCAAGGCATGGCGGAAAACCTTATTGGTACATGGCGAAGCTGAATATTGCTCCTCGTTTTGCGATTGCTTATTCACCGAATTTTTCCAAAGGTCTCTTGGGTTCTCTTTTCGGCGGTCCGGGGAAGACCTCAATTCGCGCCGGGTACGGCACCTACTACGACCACTTCGGGCAGGCCATTGCCAATAGCTATAACGTAGCCGGTTCTCCCGGATTGCTGACTTTGAGCCAGCCGCCTGTAAACGTGCCGACCGTGGATAGTTCACCGCGCTTCACTGCATTCAACGCCGTGCCGCCAATTGGGGCGACGACCTCGCCTGTACCTCCCTCTGCGGTGACCTATCCCTTTACCACCGATCCGTTCGGTTTCGCTATTGCGGAGACGGCAGACTACAACATGAAGACACCCTATTCCGAAGTGGTGGACTTCTCCGTTCAGCGCGAGTTGCCCGGCGGCTTTGCCCTCGAGATTGCCTACGTAGGACGCTTTGGCCGTCATACGCTCGAGAACCTGGATTATTCGGAGCCGACAAACTTCGTTGATCCGAAATCCCACATGAACTATTTCACGGCAGCAAAACTGCTATCGCAGCAGGTGGATGCCCGGGGAGGCGCCCCCCTTTCGTCAGGACCGCCTATCACGCCGATCCCATTCTTTGAAGACCTGTTCCCCGGCACCCAAGGGTCATATCCTTCGGCCACGGCGAGTATCTACGATCAGGAGTGGCGCTTCCACCGGGGGGACGAAATGTCCGCCTTGGCCGACCTCGACATCTTCTGTGCATTCACTCCCGAGGGCTGCGGTGCACCGCAAACGGGGATGATCTGGAACAATCAATACTCGTCGCTATTTGCCATATCCTCGATCGGAACCAGCAGCTATAACTCCGCGCAATTTACTCTGCGCCATGCCATGACCCACGGCCTGCAGATGGACTTGAGTTATACCTACGGTCATTCCTTCGATCTCGGTTCCACTGCGGAGCGCTTCGACATATACGGAGTGCAAGCCAATGCAGGCGCCTTCAGTATCATCCAGAGTTCGTATAACCCACGGCTGAATCGTGCGTCCTCCGATTTCGATACGAGGCATTTGATCACCGCGGACTGGGTATACCAACTCCCGTTCGGACACGGAAGGACTTTCGGCGGAAACTCAGGAAGGTTTATGGATGCTGTTGTTGGAGGGTGGCAGTTCTCAGGGCTTGGTCGTTGGACAAGCGGGTTGCCGTTCTCGATTGTCGACGGCGCGGGGTGGGCTAGTAACTGGTCCTACCAAGCGTTCATGGTGCAAACTGGACCAATCTCACAAAAGACGACAATGGTCGGTGGGAACCCCAATGTGTTTGCTGATCCAGCCGCTGCAATAGCTAACATGCGCCTTCCTTATGCCGGCGAAGCAGGGCAGCGAAACCAATTCCGTGGCGATGGATACTTCGGAATTGACGCTGGATTGGCGAAAACCTGGAACACGTTTGAAAACCAGAAGCTGGAGTTCAAGTGGGAAGTTTTCAATGTCACCAACGCCGTCCGGTTTGATGTAACCTCCATCAACACGAGCTCGACGGATTCCGTCGCTCCCGGTGCAGTCTCTTTCGGGAACTATACACGGACGCTGGGGAACCCCCGCGTGATGCAGTTTTCATTGCGTTACAGCTTTTAGCTAGTGGCCGACCCTGGTCGGTTTAGCGCTGTCAAGCTGCGCCCCACAAAAGAAAACCGCGGCTAGCGAGAAGCGTGCCTGCGGCAGGCAGGGCAGCGCCACGAAAAGGCGGCGCGCGGCGGTCGCGAACGGCATGTAGTTACAAGATGGGAAGAGCACAGCCAGGAGGCTGTGCTACGCAAACCGGGACGCGTGTCATTTTTTGGGGCGCCTGGATTTGTGTTTGCGGAGGAAGGATTTGAAGGCGTCGGCGCTGGCGAGGTCGTGGAGGAGGCGCTTGCGCTCTTCGGGATCCATGTTGGCGGCGAAGAGTTTTGCGCGTTCTTCGCCGAGTTGTTGGAGCCAGGCTTCGTATTCGGGGCCGAACTGCTCTTCAAGCTCTTTGCGGAGGCGCTGGGCGAGCGCGGGACTTTGGCCGGAAGTGGAGACGGCGATTTGGAGCGCGCCGCGCTGCGCGACGGCGGGGTAATAGAAGTCGCAAAGCTCGGGAACGTCGACCACGTTGCAGAGGATGCCGCGGCGGCGGGCTTCGGCGTGAATGTCTTGGTGTAATTCGTGCGAGTCGGTGGCGGCGACAACGAGGAATGCACCCTCGAGGTCGGAAGGCTCGCAGGAACGCGCGAGCCATTCGATCTGTCCGGCGGCGGCCCAGGATTTTACTTGTTTGGTGGCTTCGGGAGCGATGACGCGAACTTTGGCGGCGGCGTCAAGGAGGCCAGAAATTTTGCCCTCGGCGACGTCGCCTGCGCCGATGACGAGGCAGCAGCGGCCCTCGAGCTTGAGGACCATGGGGAAGAGGGTCGGAGCGGGAGCCTTTTGGGGGATAGATGCCACAGGTCTATTTTAACGGAAAACGGAGATCGGAAGGCAGAAGGCAGAAGGCAGAAAAAGAACGGGTCAGGAGAGGCGGTCGGGTGTGAGGAGGGTGGTCATTTCGAGGACGCGGTTGTAGTAATCGCGCTGGGTGAGTTGGGCGGCGGCGGGCTCGTCGAGTAGGAAGGTCACGTCGGGATGAAGCTGGAGAGCTGAGGCAGAGACGGCGCAAGTGATGGGGCCTTCGATGGATTTAGCGACGGCGGCGGCTTTGGACGCGCCAGTGGCGAGCAAAAGAACTTTGCGGGCTTCGAGGATGGTGCCGATGCCCATGGTGATGGCGCAGCGCGGACTTCCTTCGCCGGGGGCGAAGAATTTGGCGTTGTCGTCGAGGGTTTCGCGGCTCAAGACTTTGAGACGCGTGCGTGAAGCGAGGCTGGACGTCGGCTCGTTGAAGCCGATGTGGCCGTTGCGGCCAATGCCGAGGAGTTGCAAGTCGATACCACCGGCGTCGTGGATGGCCTGTTCGTAGGAGGCGCAATGGGCATCGTAATCACCACGAATGGTGCCGTCGGGCACGTGGATGTTACGTGACGGCACGTTGACGTGGCGAAAGAATTGTTCGTGCATGAAATGGTGGAAACTCTGCGGATGCGAGGAGGGAAGGCCAAGATACTCGTCGAGATTGAAGGTAGTAACGTAGGAGAAGTCGAGCGAGCCGGCTTGATGCAAGCGCACGAGATGCTTGTAAACGCCGACCATGGTGCCGCCGGTGGCGAGGCCCAGCGTGAGGGCGGGTTTTTTCTGGATGGCGCCGGCGATGAGCTGCGCGGCTTGTTCGTTTACTTCTTCGTTGTCGCGCTTCAGGATGACCAGCATGCGCAGCCCTTTCGAGATTCCTTGAGGTGTATGACTCGGGGGGTAGCAGGTCAGTTTGAATTTTGACCCTTTGTGTCACGAATCATAAAATTCAAACTGACCTGCTACCGGCCCGGGAGAATGTTTGCGCAAAGAAAAGCAGCTGTGCGCTCGCAAGCCTAACGGAACCGACGAATGACCAGATTGTGCCGGTCAGAGCGGTAAAAGCCCAGTACATACATAATGGCTTTGCCCTTCGTGGAATAGATGACCTGGCGAATGCGAAGAAGCGGCTCACGGCGCGGGATCGCGAGAAATTCAGCGATGCGGGGGTCGGCGGCGGTAGCGTCCACTTCTTCGTCGGCGTAGCCCAGCTCGACTTTGAAATCGCGTTCAAGAATGCCGAAAAGGGATTCGCGGGCGATCGAGGATTCGAGCAAGCCGGAAAACTCCGCCGCGTCCAGGTAGCAGGTTTCGAGCGCGAAAGGCTCGTCGGCGGCGTGGCGGAGGCGTTCGAGTTTCACGATGTTGCTGTCGGGGGGAAGGGAAAGGCGCGCGGCGGCTTCGTTTTCGTCGTTAACGACTTCGGAAAAGAGGATTTTTGCGCCGGCGGTGAGCGTACGGGCGGCCATTTGCTCGGTGTAGCTCATCAGTTTGTTGAAGTGGATTTTAGGCTGGGCCACGAAAGTGCCGATGCCGCGGCGGCGTTCGACAAGGCCCTCGCGTTCGAGAAAAGCGAGGGCGTGACGGGCGGTCATCAGGCTGACGTGATGCGTTTTGGCGAGGTCGCGCTCGGAGGGGACCGCGTCGCCGGGCACAAGTTGGCCGGAATCAATGCGTTTGCGGATGATGCTTTGAATCCGCTGATACGCGGGTAGCGTACCGGAGACACGCGCAGAGAGGCGCCCGGACACAGCGAGAGTCTTTTTGCTAGAAGGCATCGGATGCACCTGTCGAGATTGAGCGATATTGTAGCGTGAAAATGCCTCTAGCGGGGAAGTCCAGAGGGTCTCACCAGCGCGGTCCGCAGAGGCAGACCTTGCCATCCCTATCCGGACTTACCGTGAGGGTGCTATAGTCCAGCTCTCCCATAGCCGTTATAAAACAGGAAGAGAACGTTTACAACAAAAAAGTGGTGCTATAGAGCTACGGGAGCCCGCGACTTCTTGAAATAGGTGAGCCGTTTTCCTAGGAATTCAAGAACTGTGTAACCTCTTGCGTAAAGCGATCCGCGTCTTCGATGTTGCAAAGGTGGGCGCCGTTGAGTTCGACATAACGAGCACCCGCGATTCGGTCGGCGAGAAACTGGCCATCGGCGGGGGTGGTGGCGGGGTCATGCGAGCCTGAGATGACAAGAGCGGGCGTGCGGATTTTGCTGAGTTGATCGCGGAAGTCGAAATCGCGCAGGCCGGCGCAGCAGGCGGCGTAGCCCTCGGGGCTGGTGGTTTCGAGGATTGTGTGAATTTTTGAAACGGTGGAAGGATTTTTGGAACGAAAGGCGGGCGTGAACCAGCGCTCGATGGCGGCGACTGCCACGTTTTTCATCCCTTCCTTGAGAACGGTGACAATGCGAGCGTCCCACATTTCGGGCGTGCCAATTTTGGCGGCAGTGCTGCAGAGGACGACCTTGTTCAAGCGTTGTGGAGCGTTTGCGGCGAGCCACATGCCGATTTGACCGCCCATGGAGAGGCCGCAGAAGTGGAAGCGGCTGAATTGCAACGCGTCGGCGAGAGCGAGCACGTCTTTGGCGAGTTGTTCGATGGGATAAGGGGCTGGCGTTACCGAAGATTTTCCGTGGCCGCGAGTATCGGAGTGCAAGACGCGGAAGAATTTAGTGAACTCGGGGATTTGCTGGTCCCACATGGAAAGGTCGGCGCCGAGAGAATTCGAAAGGATGAGAGGTGGCTTGCCCGGTTGGCCTTCGAGGGAGTAATGGATTTGGGCGTGAGCTGATTTAACAAAGGGCATGAGCGATGAAGTTCTCCTTCTGGAATTTTGGCAGTGGGCAGGAATTTTGGCGCTAGCGTGGTGGCTGCGTCGGACGGCGCAAAGCCGCTTGCGTTTTTGCTTCCTCCTCGAGGTATTTTACAGCGAGTTGCGTTTCGCGAACCATGAGCACGCAGCCCGCGCACAAACCGAAGACCGCAGACGCGCCCGTGAGAATCGCAAGGGTAGCGGCAGCGTGGTAAAGAACGGTCTGGCCGTAGTAAGCGCCAATCGAGCCGCCGACGGAGACGAGCGCGGAAGCCGCAAATAATCCGAGCCCGGCGTAGAAAAAGCGCAGGGCTTTTACGAGAAGTTGCGAACGCAGGTGCAAGGGAGCGAGTTGCTCAGACCACATTTGGTGGTCCTCCGTGCCGGGTTCGAAAGCGGCGAGCTGCGCAGCCACGATGCGTGTGCGATCTACAACGCGGGCAAGGCGATTGCTCGTGCCCAGCGCCAACACCGAAGAGGCGTTTGTGAGGATGGCGGGGGCTACTATGGCAGTTAGAACTGCGAACGGATTGCCAGTAACCGCATTGTATTGCAACGCTGAGCCTTCCTGGTTAAGTGGCGCGACTCGGGCGCGATGGGCTTGCGTGCAAGCTCCATGGCGCTCGTGTAGTGGGTCAGTTTGGATTCTTGACTTATTCATCACGCAAAGGCACGTGATGGCGCAGAGTACCGTCACGAACCAAAAAATCCAAACTGACCCACCACCGGCGCCCGAGCAGATTAGGCTGTCTCCAGGAATCCAGCAAGTTTTTCTTGCGGCGAAGCAGGCCGCATTACTTGCGCTACTTTACTTCAGCGTGACAGAGGTGACTTTCAGAGAGTCGCCTTCAACATCACCGGTAACGTCGGCGCGGAGATGGTCTGCTTTGTTGGAAGCTTTGAGCGCGGCGACGATTTGCCTGTTTCCTTCGGCGTCGAATTTGAGGAACTTCTTGTCGCTGGTGATGATGCCGAAGCCGCTGGCCTCACACTTGAGAGCGCAGGCGCGCGTGTGAGTGTCAGGATTGTCGGCGACTTTCTTGGAACAGTTCGAGTCTACGACAGGAACGTCCGTGAAAGTCTGCGTGGCGGCGAGTACAGGAAGCGCAAACAGCCCCAACAGAGCGAGATAACCGAGTTTTTTCATTGTGTTCTCTCCTTAGATTTTGACTTGCATGGACTACATTTTAGAAATGGCCAGGTTGTAAAAAGCCGGGTTTTTTATTGAAGCCGAGTAAAAGCTGGAAACACTGCTTTCACGCACCTTGGGTTCCCGCGGGAGCGGCGACTTGTTCGCGTACCGCACTAAGCTGAGAGAGCGCGAAGGCGCTGATGGCAATTTCGACGTCGCGCACAGCCAGGTCATAGAACATTCCGGTCGTGAGTAGGTTTACGGCAATGCCCAGCAGCCACAGACCGACGATATAGCTGCCGATTTTGGTCCAGCGGGTGAGAACGATGATTCCAGCGATGATTTCGACTACGCCGACGATGTGCATGAATGTGGTGTCTCTTACGGGGATGACTTTCGTGGCCAACGGACTGAGGTACATGGTCCAGTCGGCGAGCTTGTTGAAGTATTTGTCGATACCGGCGATGATCGGGCCGAGTCCAAGGGCGATGCGAAGGGCCCACCAGGCGGCATTCAATCGAGAATCGAACTCTTTCATGATGCCCTCCAAAAGAGAGAGTGAGGAGCGTTCGATTGGTTACAGAGCTGGAGGGGCCGGGAGAGCTAGTACGGGAATAGGATGGGTCAGTTTGGGTTTTTGACCTATTCATCAGGCAAGGCGCGTGATGGCGTAGAGTAGTGTCACGAAGCAAAAATCCAAACTGACGCACTACCTACTGGGAGAAAGGCCAGCCAATAATTATTGTAACCCTTTGCGGGCAGCAAACTCTGTATTGTTGGAAGCCATGGAGATTCTGGAAAAGGCGCGGATCGAAGGATGGACGGACGAGGAAGTTGTAGGTCGCGTCCTGGCAGGTGAAGTAGAACTCTACGAAATTATCATGCGGCGGTACAACCAGAGGCTCTACCGCGTAGTGATCTCCATTGTGCGCGACGGCGATGAAACACAGGATGTGATGCAAGAGGCGTACGTCCGCGCGTATCAGCATTTGCGCCAGTTCGAGGGGCGGGCGGCCTTTTCGACGTGGTTGACGCGAATTGCGGTGCACGAGGCGCTGGCGCGGGTGAAGAAACGCGAGCGCATCCAGCAGTTCGACAACGATTTTGATGTGGGAGAAATTCCTGTGCATCCAGCAAGCCCGGCCCTCGATCCAGAACAGACGGTATCCAAAGCAGAGCTCAGCGGCATGCTGGAGGAAGCGGTGCTGGCCCTGCCGGAGCAATACCGAGTTGTTTTGATGATGCGGGACGTGGAAGAGATGAGTACTTTGGAAACCGCGGTAGCGCTGAGCCTGAGCGAGGAGAACGTGAAAGTGCGGCTGCATCGCGGGCGCGCGATAGTGCGGAAGGAGTTGTTTGCACGCGTGGGAGCGTCGGCGAAGAGTGCGTTTCCGTTTCTGGGGGCGCGGTGTGATCGCATGGTGGCGCGGGTGTTCGGGAGATTGTCAGTATTGAACGGTGAAACGCCCTCTTCGTAGCGACGCTGCTAGGTTTGATAGCGGGGATGAAAGTAGCAGAATCTTGCAATGCGTTCGCTTACTGCCTTAGATTGCTGCTTGGTTTTCCTCTTGCAAGCAGGAATGTCTCCACCAGGTGAAAAGCCCCGGCCACGGTTCGGTGATTATCCGGTCAAGCACATCTATAAGGGAGAAGCTGCCCGTCCCATCATCACCAAAGGATGGCGCGGGTTCCGGACAGCGATCCGCCGCGGCACGGATTCTGATGTTGAGTTCGCCGGCCACTACACGCTTCCGCGCTGGGGGTGTGGCACCTCTTGTGGTGAGTTTGTTATTGTCGATTCCATTAGTTGACCCACGGCGAAAATTCTCAGAAGCGTTCGAGGATGAGGGCGATGCCTTGGCCGACGCCGATGCACATGGTGCAGAGAGCGTAGCGGCCGTTGGTGCGGAGGAGTTGATAGAGGGCGGTGGTGACGAGGCGCGCGCCGCTGGCGCCGAGCGGGTGGCCAATGGCGAT